>Ga0315291_10009672_pt1 | contig 11826 bp, 14 predicted proteins | sample YL17G12_20_MG_FD_203070 | JGI IMG/M metagenome (GOLD analysis project Ga0315291, IMG submission 203070) | Sediment microbial communities from Yellowstone Lake, YNP, Wyoming, USA - YL17G12_20 | ecosystem: Environmental > Aquatic > Freshwater > Lake > Sediment | place: USA: Wyoming | collected...
TAATATTATTGGTAAGCTAGAATTAATACTGACCTGAGATTGTAAACTGGATTTGTCACTCTGTAATGTACTTACCTGAGATTGTAAAGTAGCTTTATCATTTTGTAGTGTACTGAGTTGAGATTGTAAGCTAGTTTTGTCACTTTGTAGAGATAATGACTGACTCTTTAATACATTATATTGATTTTGTAGAGTAGAATATGTAGAGTTTAACAGAGAGTATTTACTATTAAGGTCATCATATGTCTGTTGAGTAATCACTCCACCCGAAAGGAAACCTATTGACACTAAATTAAGGTCCTGTGTGCCTTGTGCAACTACTTCAACCCAAGCCGGTCCAAATGTTTTTGACCAAGATTTATCGTTAACATCCACCCATGAGATATGAAGATAGAAAGAAATTTTACCTAAGGCGGAATTAATTGGTGAAGAGATTGTCATTTTTCCACCATATGTTCTAGTACTTCCGGGCAAAAAGTAGTTTTGTGTAAGTAGTCCATAATTCCATACATCCCAGTCAGTTTCAATTTGAACACCCTGAGGGGTATTAAAATAATAAGCAGCCACCCAGCCATAATTAGAAATATATCCTGTTTGTATCCAAATAGATTTGATAGCATAATCTCCGGTGTTTTGAATCTGGACGTAAAAGGGCACCGATGAGCCTCTTTGAATTTGAATCGGGTTTGAAGATACAAAGTAAATATCGCTGGCCAGATCCTGGGTTTTTACGAAGGGTATATTACAGAAGAATAATGCTAGGATGATTAGCACTGTAACTTTTTTCATGAAATAAGAATAACTTATCAGTATTTAACACTAATTCTTAATTATAAAAGTGAGCGCGCGCGCTCTCAAGCCACGTCGTCACTATTTGGGGGGTTTTTCACTAAATTTTATCCCCCAAACCCAAACCCCTCTTTCAACTCCCACTACTAACTAACACTAACTACTCCCTTACTCCCTTACTCCCTTACTCCTATACTCTCCTATATCCCACTCTCTCTACAAACAAACATAAACAAAAACACAAATTTTATTAGAATTGTTATCTTATTTTGAAAATAGTTGAGTCTCTTTGAAAAACCAAACTTTTGCAATTTTGGCTGGAATAATCATCGTAGGAGCTGGGATAGCATTTTTATTAATCCCTCAATATGCTCCATTGATACGCACTATATTTGAAACAAAATATATTGAAGTACAAAAGATAGTAATTGATTATTTACCTGATCCTTCTTTTTATCCGGTAAATATGGGAATACCAATCAAAATTACTGCGAAGAACTTAGCAAATACAAATTTAGATTATGTAGGAATCGAGATAGATGGGAATTCATATGGAATCCTGCGCCCGATGCCACCAATACCAGGAATGCCACTTCTTCCAGCCGGTCAAACTTCACAATTAGTCTATGATCTCAACAATTTTAGCCCAGTCAGCGATCACATATATAATATTAAACTCACTTTTACGATGGCTGATGGCAAATATCAAAACTATTTTAGCTCATACACAATGCCACATTTTCAAGGTTCAGCGAAGTTAACATTATTCAAATTTGTTCAAGGTAACTTATTCGGCTTTTCAAGTCTTTCAGTAACTATAACAAATACCGGTAATTTACCGATTACAAGTATAACTTATTCTTTAAACAATAACCTTCAAGGTACATGGTTACAAAATGGATACGAAATAATAAAACCTGGTGATTCTTCTTCATTTGAGAGTTCATGGCCTTACAGTAATTTTGTTAAGGGTAGAACATACACATTGACAGTTATCGTAACATACCTTTATGGAAATACAAGCACACTCACAGGTTCATTTATTGCTTAAATGAAGTTAGCGATCCTAGTTATGTAGCTCCGAACCTCATAACACGCATGACTTAAATTATTAATTCTTTAATCTGTTTACGGTATTCCAAAAATTTCTGAATCTCGTGATCCTGAGAGCTAAACCTGTAAATTATTTTAGGAATTGGTTTATCACCCTTTGGACCAATTCTCAGTGTCGAGGATTCTTTGATTCCCTGCATCAATGCATAATCTTTCAATTTCAGAAGCTTCGATTGAATAGCTACCCAGTTCATTATATGGATGTTTTTTCTCCATATCACCCTTCGATTAAAAACAACATGATAATGATTTTTACTGGATCTGAGGATGATAAAGCCTTCAAGTTCGAACCAGTTGCACGCCCTCCTAGACCAGTATTTAACTATCCTCAAAGGCACTCTGTCGTAATCAAGCTTAACTGTAGACCTGTCAGAATAGCCCAAAATGGGGTTATGAATTGACTTCGAAGTCATCCCAGTGGCCCTCCGAACCGTATCTTGATGGATTTGAGTTGAACTCACTAGCTGAAACACTTACAAACTGACCTTTAGGTGGATAGTGGTAAGCCCTCCTAACTGCTTCCTCAAGTTCTCTGCCTCTTCCGAAGAACTCATATCTGCGAGATGCCCTCCCAAACCTGTTGACGCCAACGCCGTAGACTGCAATCGCCTTCCCATAGTAGTTCTTCCTGATCAAAGCTTCATAGTATAGTTCCCAGTGAACGAATCGGCCCCTCTCATCACGGGTAACTATAACTTTGCCACGTTTACCCCAGTTCTCTTTCCTAGTCGTCGTCAATACTCAACCCCTCCATCATCCTAAGCTCAGCAATAGTCGGCGGATCAAGGTGCTTACGCCTCCTTTTTCTGCAACGACGTTTAACAGACTCATCCGAGTCGATCTCCCTCTGAACGAGATCGGCTTCAAGAAACAATGGCTCACTCATCTAGATCGCCTTCGGATCGTTCGGGAACCGAATCAGCTCAGATAGCTCCCTAAGCGTCGCCAAGTCCTCGTAGTTGACCTCATTACGACCACGGTCGTATGCAATGCTCTGGGCCAATAACCTCAGCATCTTCTGCAACCTGAACCCCTTGAGGTCCAGATATATTCTGTATTGTCTCTTCCCGGCGTACCTTGTGACATAGAACTTGAGGAGCCTCTCCGTGACCTCCTCGGTCAGCAGCATAATCGCCGCGCTTATGTCACTGTTTATAGTTATAGTCTGCTTTCCTCGCCGCTTGACTTGCTCCAGTGTCTTGTCTACCTCAACGGGCAGATTCAGGCTGATGTAGCGGTTAACCTCATGAATGGTGTCGGGTGTGTACTCGTAGCTGCACGGTATGAAGCGCGAGATGGCTCCGTTCTCGTTCCACCGGGGGAAGTGTTTCCTGAACAGCGGAGGGGTGATGGCGGTGATTATGCCCATCTGGACTCGGTGCTTTAGCTTGAACTCCTCCCCGTAGAATAGGTTCTCCTGTACGCCTTCGTCGATCAGGTTTAGGAGCGTCCCGATCACCGCGTCCACCACTGTGGCCTTGTGCTGCAGCGTTCTGATGAAGTCGAGGATGATCAGGTGGTGTATTGTTTGTTTTTCGTCCTGCTTCATTATCAGTTGGTTGAGTGGTTTGCTGCTGAGGTTCTCAATGGTTTTAGTGTTGGGCATCTTCTGGAACTTGAGGAGGATCCTGGTCTTGTCCTCCTCTGGGGGTGCTATCAGGATCAGGCTCAGGGGTGCGATGGTTCTGTTGACGAAGTGGCTTATGAGGGCGTATCTGACGAGCAGGGCTATTTGCTGTGTTCTGTATAGGCCGTTTGTGGGTGGTAGCAAAATTGAGGCTCTTTGAGGGGAATTTATACCCACATACTTGTTGGTATGAAAATACTCATCTTTGGTTTGGAGTTGACTACCAGTTTTAGCCATTTTTTATCTCCTCCCTCACGGGTTCATATCGGTTTTTCATCTCGGCGATAATATTGAGGCGATAGCGGAGAAACGAGTAGTAATTTGCTCTGGAGTGGTTAGAGGTGAACTCTGAACCACAGTTCAAGTTTTTCCTCATTTAAACGCTCACTTATTTTAAATAGATACAGCTCATAACTTTCTGATTTAGGGACAAAATGGAGCCAAAATCGGACGCGTTCAAAAATGGCTTAAAATTGGACCTAAAAGATATAAATATCTTGAAATTATTGTTAAATAATTATGATAGTATTTATTCACTCATTAAAGAATATAATAAGATAGATGATTTATCTAGATCTACTATAGTTAGAAGAATAAAAAGAATGGAAAAATATGGACTTATATCAATTATAGGAACAGAAAACGAAGACGTTGAAGATAAAAGAGGGGCTGAAAAACTATCATTAACAGAATATGGCATAGCTCATTTAATAATTAAAAGTGAAATGTTGACTGATACTGAGATGTCCTTACTATTGGAGAAGGCTTATCAAAATGAACCTTATAATGTAACATTCTTCTCTGATTATATTGATGAAAACGTTCAAAATATAATCAATTTTGTTTTCAAATTCATTAAAATAAGAATTAATCTGGATTATTTCGATGTTGATTATTTTAAAAATCAACTTAAATCCGCTACTATTATGGCATATACTAATACAATTATGAAAAACGCTAAAAAGTTTACAAATATGAAATTAACCAAAAAGGAAATGAAAAAAATAAGGCGAATGAAAGATTATTATCTTAAAGAAAGTATCAAATTTTTTGATCAATCAATTGAATTTCTTAATTCTAAAAATAAACTATATGAACAAGCAAAAGACATATTAGAAAAAATGAAAAAGGGGGCGCAACAAGCTTTAGAGCTTTAATTCTCTTTTTCCTTTAATTTCATTATAGCATATTCTATAGCATGAGTTCTATTAGCAAATTTTTTCCTTTGTATTTCGTTATCTATCCATTTTAATAATTCTTCATCTAATGCGACGCTGGTCTTTATTTTCCTTACCATATACTCCCCAATACCCCAATATACCGCAAAGTATTTATCTATTTGCCCATATACCCTATTGGGGTAAATGGGGGTATAGGGTGAGGGAATGACAAAACTAGCTTCTAAACTTGTCCTCGATGGTAACGGCTCGTATCTAGGCATGGAGAAGGGCTGTTTCGTACTCAAAGACAAGCAAGGTGAGATCAATCGTTACCCTCTCTTTGAGCAGGAAATCGGGGAAGTGATCCTGAAAAGCGGTAACTCGATTTCAACTGGTGCCTTAGCTTCGATGGGTTTCTGGGATATAGACGTTCTAGTTATGACGCAGAGGGGCAGACCTGTTGCGATGCTGAAGAGCCTAGACGACGACTCCCACGTTCAAACCAGAGTTGCACAGTATCAAGCCTCGTTAGACGAGAGAGCCTTCAAGATCTCGAAGCACATCGTCATGGCCAAGCTTGATGGTCAGAATATTATCCTGAGAAAATACGGTTTAAAACCACATTTCGATGATTTCAGGGAGGAGATTGAGCGAACCGAGACCAAGAGCCTAGAACTATTCAGGCGAAGGATAACAGGGATCGAAGGAAAGCACACACAGAGATACTATAAGCAAATCTTCTCCCTGTTCCCAGAGAAGATACGCCCACAGTCAAAGGAGGGATTCATGGCCTACGATGGCACGAACAACATCTTCAACTTGGCCTATGAAATATTGGCGTGGAAGGTTCATAGGGCGTTGATCAAGGCGAAGCTTGAGCCCTACCTCGGCTTCCTTCACTCAAACCAGATGGGTAAGCTGAGTCTCGTCTGTGACTTCCAAGAGCTTTACCGCTATCTGATTGACGACTTCCTGATCCAATACTGTCAGAGGATCAACAAGAAGGATTTCGTAACTAAGACCGAGAACGCGACAAGAAAAAAGAAGGGTAGAAGGGAGTACCTTAACAATTCGGAGACGAACGAGCTTCTCAGGGAACTGAACCAATTCTTCGAGGTAAAGGTCGAGGTCGCACGTATTAGAAATGGTGAGCATCAGACGATTGAAACTCTAATCAATGAGGAAGCTATGTTATTTTCAAAGTATCTAAGAAACGAACTAGAAAATTGGAAACCAAGACTTCCAACTTCTAGTTATGAAAGAGACTGAGGAATAGAGGTTGGTTATATGAGTGCCGAAAAATATCCAAGGTTGAAAACAGGTATTCTATTGCTTTCATTAATACTCTCTAGTGTTTCAATCTATTTTACTTATAATTTCTATTCTTCAAATCTACAACTGCAATATTCAAGTAGAAGAGCTGATCTCAGCCTGTTAGTCAGTTCGGCTTATCCTGCAACAAAAGGCAACGTGAGTCTTAATCTTCGGGGGATAATTAATAATGAAGGTTCGAGAACATCAATTATAAAAGAGATTAGAGTAGGACTGCTTTTCAATCCGATAGGAGCAACTTCAACGCAAATTGTTTACACATATTCAGGAGCCATTTACGCTTATTTGGGTTGGAACAATTCTTTATTTCAAGAGAAAGAAACAAAGAATCTTTTTGTTTATTTTTCAGTTCCAAATAGTTTGAATCTTACTTCTCCTTCTAGTGGTTTTATAACAATTAAACACGACGACGGAATAAGTATTCAAGAACAAACGTATAAAATTGAGTTTACAAAGTAGTTAGTTTGTGTCTAGACGCATTTTATATAATTGTTGTAAATATTTAAGGCATAGAACAAGGTTTTTAAAGTTTATACCCCAATCAATTTCTTAAGGGCGATTCTAAATTGTCGAATATTTCTGAAGGAATTGTTTTAAAATTATTTGATCTGTCAATAGTGATCGTTGGAGCTTTTTTGGCATATTTTTTTGGAATCAAGAAATTGTTGAAAGAAAGGGAGCTATCTAGACAGGAAAATAAGTTAGCCAGACAGGAAAATGAATTATTCAGAAAAATTGAGCTTTATAGACAATTGATTAAAGATTTAGTTATTCTTCCGGATATAGGAAACTATGAGCAAGAAAAAAAAGAAGAACTTAAGAATAGATTGAATAATCATGCATGGGAACTTCTACAATTCGCACCCGATCATATATATAGAGAGTATATGCAAATGCTTTCAAAGATTAAAAAAGGTGAACCAGCAATGCCTGTTTATGAGTTTATGATTACCTTAAGAAAAGAATTGATTCCAGAGACAAAATTGAAAGCAGATGAGCTTGGTGAATTGGAGAGAATTGGTTAAGACTTGATGAAAAAACAGCAATAGATTATTAAAATACTTTCATTTGGTCATACATATAATTCATAATTATCTTCTGTGTGATATACGTGATACGTGATACGGTGATGAAGAGAGTATAAGAGAGTAGGAGAGTAGAGGAGAGAAGAGATAAGAGAGAGTGAAAGTTAGTGAGTGAATGTTTGGGTTTGGGGGATAAAATTAAGGCCCCCAACCCTCTTTCACTTCAGATTTCACCTTCTCTTTCTTTCTCCTTCTTCTTCACACTCTCTTTCTATATACCCCTCACACACCGCATACAGTAAGCTATTAAACTCCTAAAATACACATTTAGAATATATGGCTTCTAGTCCTGAAATTAATCAGAATGAATCTAGGATCAAAGCATTGGCACTCGGATTATCACGATACGCGCCAAGAGGAGCCACGCTGGTAACTGGTGTCCTTCTAATAGAGATTGGGAACACGTTCGGAGCCCCGATAGGTGTCACAAACCAGCTCAACGCAACACATTCGTTCCTGGCTCTGCTTACAGCGCTGGCGATGGGGGTGATATCCATCAAGCTCAGCATGAGCTCACTATTATTCGCGGGATTGACTCTGTCAGTCATATCCGCTGTAGGATGCTATTTATCAATATCCTTCCAAATGCTGTTCTTACTGTATGCACTAAATGGAATCGCCTGGTCTCTGATTTACCCAATGAGTACAGCACTTGTAGGAGAGATATATTCACAGGAGAATAGAGCAAAAATGTTTTCCATCATCTTCGCGGTACCGCCTATAATCACTGTTTTTGGCTCCCCCCTCATAGCATACATCGGGGACTGGAGAATGGCTCTACTTCTATTCGCCATCCCGATAGCAATAACCTCGCTCGTATTGGTAAAATTGAATATCCCTCCACTTAAGGCTAGGAAGGAGATAAGCCTTGTATCGGCTTTCAAGACATTAGCCACAAACGTTTCAGCCATCTCATGCTTAGCCAACTTTTTCCTCTCATCAATCACGTGGCAGATCATAGGAGTTCTCAGTATATCCTTCCTGAGAGAATATCATCAGTTGCCTCGGGAGACCACCTCATTGATATACTCGGGATTTGCTCTCGCGGTGTTCCTGGGTGCTCTATCTGGTGGAAAGATAGTTGATCATCTCGGCATCAAGTTGAGCACGGTCTCATTACAGATACTCGGGGGCGTCAGCGCGATTCTATTCGTGGTTGTGCCTGATCCATTCGTTGCAGCTGGGCTGGGAGTATTTGCTTGTCTTCTTTCCGGTCTGGCTCAGCCTGCTCAGAGTAGTTTGACTATTGAGCAGACTCCTGAGATTCGGGGCAGTATTATGTCTCTTAGTTCGGCTTCTGATAGCCTTGGCGGCACAGTCGGCGCCATGATGGCTGGTTATCTGTTGTTGAATTATGGTTGGAGGATGACAGGGATAGTTCTAGGCGCCGTGGGGATCCTGGCGGGACTAACATTACTGATATTTGCAAAAGAAATGAATCGAAAAGAGTATTGATGTGAAGATAAAATGGTGGCCCGCTCCCAAAGAACATACGCGTTAAGTTGGTAAGTGTCAATTATATTCATGAAGTATGAGCGGAGGGTTAACTTAGCTTAGCTATAAAATATAATTTTCAGAAAATAGAGCACTAGAAGATGAAGAGGATAGTAGACGTAGAAAAAATACTTCCTCCATAGTGGATGATCGGTTTTTGCACTAATTTTTTTGAAAGGGAATCTTCCATCGTTGTGCAGGAGTATGAGAGGGAGGGCAAGTAGAGCTAAGGATTGGTATGGCACATCAAAGAAGATGAGTAGATTGAGTAAGACGAATAATATTATCCCTGTGTGCTTATTTTTTCTTAGAGCGTAGAAGCACCCCATCGTCGCAACGCCATAGCCGTCAAAATCTATGGGCAGCACAGCGGAGGCCAGTAGAGGAAGGAGAAATAGGTAGTTGTTTCTTTCAAATAAATAGATGAAGAGGACGCCTAAGGATAATGTAAAAAATATGTTCAAATACTCCCAAGGTAGCACCCCTCTGGCAAGGTAAAATGGTGCCTGGGAAATCAGTGCAAAAAGGAGGAGTCTGGTAAAATAGTTCTTCACGTTTCTTGTGCTTTCCAGGCCCAGTATGAGTAGGTAGGCGAACAGTGGGAAGGAGAGCCTTCCTATGTATCTGAGCACAATGTTTTCAGGGTACAGGACTACCCCTACATGGTCTATCGTCATGGTCACTATTGCCAGCCATTTCAGGGACTCTCTTCCCAGGTCGTACCCTCTTTGAACTGTGAGCTCCATGACATGGTTTTATTGTGGAAGGTTGGATAAGAACTGACGTGGTGCGTCTGCACGTGCGTCGCGTGCGCGACGATGCTGATTCCCGGCTGAATTGGCGGAAGTGTCGATGCTGGTACGCTAACATTGACCAAGTCGAAGACCAGATTCGAACGTCAATAACCCGAGTGGGTGTTTGGCTACCCATAGAAGAACTCGTCATCTTTGCTAGTTTCGCCTGGTCTTTATGAGCGATCCTCTGGAAACGTATAGTAAGCATTTTCTTCAGCTTAGTACCAGCCCAGGGTGCCTTCACGTTTCGATCTGTTGACCCCCCACCAGAATATCCTGTAGCCTAGGGGCAGGAGCACGACGGCGAACAGTGTCCCTTTCAGGAACTCAAGGAGCACTATTGGGTCTGTGAGAGATGGGTTCGTTAGCATTGCGACTCTGCAGAGGTGGTAGACCCAGGTCTGGGGGAGGAACCAGGAGACAGTGGAGACTCCGGGGAAGAAGATGGTGTCTAGGTAGATTACGGGGAAGGCGACCCCTGAGAAGAGGCTCTGGAGGACGTTTATCGCCCAGGTGATGGGGTCTGTGGATTTCGTCAGTATCCTGAGCCCCGTGGAGATCATGGCGAGGCCCATCATTATCCCTGCAGAGATTGCGAAGGCGAGGATCTTAGCAAGGATGTTGGGATTGAGTATGACGTGGAAGAAGGAGATGCCAATGACGAGGTAGGGGATAAAGCTGAGGATGGAGAAGATGTAGGCCCACATGATGTTCCCGAGGACGAACACAGGTGTGTTCACCCCGGTCATAAGGATCGTCTCCAAGGTCCAGGGGTTGAGCTGCCTCTCAACGCCCTGGATTAGAGGCATGATCAGGTTTCCGACGGCGACCCCAACGACGAGGAAAGATATATAGTCGCTGCCGTACATCTCGGCGACCGGCTTCTGTACATAGGCTGCGCCGACGCCCCAGCTGAAGACGCCGATGAAGATGCCTATGACCTGGGTTATCGCGGCAGTCTTGTAGGTTGTCCAGCTGAAGAAGTCGCGCTTCGTGAAGGCGATGATCTGCTTCAGCGCTATTGGTATCTCCGTGTGCCTTCACCTCCACCTCTCGGCTGCGGACCTCTCCTGGCCCCGTGCCCCGTGAAGGCGATGAAAGCCTCCTCGAGGGTCGGCTCCACCGTGTTCACGGCATCTATCTTCAAACCGCTCCTCATGATAATCTTCAGAATGTCTGAAAGCTCGACGTCCTTGGCGATTCTCAGCGAGAGACCGCCGTAACTCCCGTCCTCGCCCACATCGATTGTGACGTTGTGTACCCCCTGCACTGTCTCTATTTCCTTGAGGAGCTTCACTTGTTCGTCGCCCGAGACGGCTTCCTTGAACGCGATCTTTAGGAACCTGTCCTCGGTTATGAGGTGCCTGATGTTGTTCGGTGTGTCGCAAGCCATCACGCTCCCTCTGTCGAGGATAGCTATCCTGTTGCAGAGCTCCTGCGCTTCTAGGAGGTTGTGGGTGCTGAGGAGTATGGTTTTACCCTCCTCGTGGGCGAGTCTGTCTATGATCATCTTCCGGAACTCTGCGGCTGAGACCGGGTCAAGATCAGCGGTGGGCTCGTCGAAGACTATGATTGGTGTGTTCCTGAGCAGGGCCCTGCAGAGGAGGAGCTTCCTCAGCATTCCAGAGGAGTAGCGTTGGATTCCGTCGTTCGCCCGGTCACTAAGCTCCGTGAAGTCGAGCAGATAATCGATCCTCTCCCGTGCCTCGTTGTCGTTTAGCCCGTAAAGGAGGGCGTAGAATTCAAGGTTCTGCCTCCCATTCAGCCTCCAGTTGAAACCTCTGCTCTCCGGGAGAACCGCCTGGAGGTTCTTGAGCACCTCTCCGGCCTCCTTCCTCGGGTCGAAGCCGTTTACGTAGACCTCCCCCTCGTCGTGGAGGACTAGTGTACACAGTATCTTGATGAGGGTCGTCTTCCCGGCGCCGTTCGGGCCGAGGATACCGAAGATCTCGCCCTCCCTGATCCTGATGTTCACGCCCTTGAGGGCCTCGATGAAGGGTCCCCTATTCCCCCTTAAGATATCGAGGAAACCTCCGAAGGAGCTGACGCGCCCCGGTCCGTGGAAGAAGCCGATGTTGCCTTGCCTGGAGCTTGTAGGGTACCTCTTCACGAGGCCTATGGTTTCAATGGCGTACTTCACGTCGATCAGGCTTCTTCCATAGCTCGAATGAAGTAGGTTGAGGCATAGCTTGTGTTAAATCTTATCGGTTGAGTAGATAGCTGGATCAAAAATGAGTTCAGGGGAAGGATGGCTCAGGCGTTGTGGTCTTTTTAAGAATGACGTCATCATTGGGAAAGGGGCATTTTAACTATTTTACAACCAGTATGGGCTTGGTGCAGTGATCGACAACTCGGCGGCTTGTGCTTCCAAGTATCCAGCCGCTTATTCCACCCAAGCCTCTGTTACCCATTATTATTAGGTCCGCACCTTT
>Ga0315291_10009673_pt1 | contig 11824 bp, 9 predicted proteins | sample YL17G12_20_MG_FD_203070 | JGI IMG/M metagenome (GOLD analysis project Ga0315291, IMG submission 203070) | Sediment microbial communities from Yellowstone Lake, YNP, Wyoming, USA - YL17G12_20 | ecosystem: Environmental > Aquatic > Freshwater > Lake > Sediment | place: USA: Wyoming | collected...
AACTGGTCCGCCGCACCCTGAACCGGCTTGCCCCCGAGCTGCGGTCGGTGCTGGTCCTGCGGTACTTCGCGGAGTTAGACTCCAAGGAGATCGGGAAGATTCTGCAGTTGCCGGATGGCACGGTCCGCAGCCGGCTGCGGGCGGCACGAAAACGGCTCGCCCTGGAACTGAAGCGATCGGGCTACCACCATGAATGACAAGTCTTGCGATCCGATTGTGGAACTGCTGGTTGAACATGCCGACGGGGAATTGCCCGCCGACGAGGCCCGCCGTGTGGCAGACCACCTGGCCGACTGTCCCGATTGCCGGGCGGAGCTGCGATTGCTTGAGTGCTCCCTGATACTTGCGCGGGACGTCTGGCAGGAGTCAGTCGCCCGTGCTCCCACAGCGGGGCCTCGGCGACGGCCAGATAGCGGTCTGCCGAAGGAGTCGTGTGCCACTGCTTTATCGCAGTCGTGTGCCACTGCTTCGCCAGAAGCAGTGTCGTCGCACGGTCCGGCGGAGGCACTGCTTGCAAGCAAGCAGTGGCACACGCCATCCTCTCGGGCCGGTTTTGGACGAACTGCCAGGCACCGGGTTTTCGCGGCTACCTGTCTGGCGGCGTGTGCGGTCGTGTTCTTGCTGGCGGCCGGACCGTGGCTGTTCTCCCGCCGGCAACCTCGCAGTGAGGTCAACGTACCCGAAGAAATCGCGCAGAGCGTGCCGGAGCAGCCGGCCGAGGAGATCGACATCGAGGCGCTGATCGCCCGCGAAGGCCGCTCGGCGCGGCTGGCCGCGGCGGCCCGGCTGTTAGCGGCCCAGCCGGGGCTGCAAGAGTACGCCCAACAGGCCCAGCGCTATCTGCAAGAGGCTTACCGCGGCACGACGGCGGTCGACGGAGCCTTGCCGCCGCCCCCTTCACATCCGAACAAGGAGCCCAAATCATGAAACGAGCCATCATCACGTGTCTTGTATTCATCGCCCTTACGGCGATGCACTCCTTTGCGGAGGAGCCTGCCGTTCCGCCACAACCCGGTTCGCCGGGAGAGACTGCGACCGACGCAACCGCCGATGTAACCCAGCCATTGATCCCCGAGCGGGAGCTGAAGTTTGAGGTATCGGAGGAAGAACACCCGATTCGCCTGTTTCTGGCCGACCCAAAGCTGCTGGATCTTCGCTACGTGGCCGTTGTCCGTCTGGAGCTTCCTGAGGATTCGGGCTCGTACCGCAGGGAGCTGCCAAATCAGCTTGACCAACTCTGTCTGGCTGCATCCCAGGGGATATTCGTCGGGTCGTACCTTAGGTCGCGAACAAAGGAATGGCGAGTGTTTCCATCCTTGATAGACAACATGCCGAAGGAGCGGCAATTGCCCAAGGATATCGCGTCGATGTTTGTCGACCCCGCGGAGAGTGGGCGGTTCCTTGCCTCGCGTGACGTGGCAATTGAGGGAAAGGCCTATCTGGAGATTCAGGTCCGGGTGCCCACCGTCGAGCGTGCCAAGCCGTTGGTTTTGGGATTGCTCTCTCTTTACGACTACGGTCTTTCCTATCCCATCCAGCAAGGGTTTGTGCGACTCAAGCGGGATGGTCAGAAGCCCCTAGTCGAAGACCGCACTACCCTGGAGCGGGAGAAAAAGGACATCAGTGGTTGTGAAGAGCAATTACAGGGGTTGAAGGAGTTTGGAGATATCAATCAGGAAGCTCTCGTAAACTTCACCACTCAACTACGGCTAATCTCCGTCGATCTGGCGGGCATCAACGCCCGAATCGAAGCATGCAATAAGATTCTGGCGAGCACTAGTGAAAAACGCCTTCCCTCCAGCCGTATCGATCAAGTCGAAACGGTTAAGATCACGGCCGAGATTGAGCTAGTGGGGGCGGAGGCCAGAAAGGCGGCCATTCGGGAAATCGTCGAAAACGGACGGCGACGCGTCAATCTGCTGCGTTCAGTTGACACCCTTCGCGCGCAGGTCCGCAACCGCGAGTCCCGAATCTCCCAGACCGAAAGACGACTCGGGCAATATGAGGCGGCCCGGAAGCTATACATGCCTTTCCCCGTACAAGACGGGAAAGTCACGATTTACCCAATCAAATGGGAACCGGCGGGGAGGTAGTACCCAGGTCGTCGGGCTTGGCACAAGCCGGGTGCCGAAGGCAGAGCAATCAGGCCGAGGCGGCACGGTATCCGAAAAGCAGGGCAACTCCTGATCGGCGGTCGTCTCTCAGGGATTCTTGTCGCTTCGCGACCCAGTTATGAAGCTAGGCCACCTGTCGGATGCTACTGCTTGGCGGCCGGCGCGTGCACAAAGGCGGCCAGCGCGTAGATCAGCGCACCGTTCCAGTTGATGGCAATCTCGTTGGTGCGATACTCTTCCTGCTCGTCCCGCCAGCCGGTGGCCCGGGGGTGGCCGCCGCCGACAAGGTACCCGGGCCAAGGCGCCGCCACGTCGTCGCCACCCGACCAACCTCCGGTCGGTGCCCGGCGGTCGTGGGGGTGCAGGGGCGGATTGACGCCCAGCCCCGTCACGAACGAGCGGCAGTAATAGTTCCGCCCGAACAGGTGGCCCAAAGCGTCCAGTGCCGTGCCGACGTAATCGGGATTGGGCTTCAGCCGGTTGGCCACGTGCAGGGCCATCGTCTGCCGGGCCACCGTGCCGTTGGCCCCCCAGTAGTACCTTTCGCCCAGCGGCCGGGCGTAGCCGTGGCGCTGGGCCGTGCGGACCAGCCCGTCGGCCGTGGCCAGCAGGTCCTGCGTGATCTGCTTCACCAGCTCCTCATCCCTGCCCGGGCGGTCGGAGAGCAGATACGTGAACATGCCGAGGTTCTTGACGTTCGACCAGTCCCAGTCGGCATCGGCCGTCAAGCACCACCCACAGGATGGGCAAGGCTGGGTTCGACGCCCGTGGTTGGCTCACCCCGGCGGAGTCGGGCTCCCGCGGGTCGTCGGCCTTCCGGCCCCTTTGACAGTTCTGTCGGGAAATCGTAGAAAGCAGCAGGTGTGGCCTGCTCATCGCCGGCTTCCGATGAGGGGCCCCCGCAATGGGGACCTGCGAACCTGGTCAGGGACGAAAGTCAGCAGCCATAAGCAGTCATCTTCAGGTGCGGTGGGCCTCTCATCGGGGGCCGGGGGTGAGGCAGTCGGCAGTGGGCAGTCGGCGGTTCTGCCAGCTTCGCACTGCCCACTGCCCACTGTTCACTGTTCACTGTCTACTACCCACGGCGCCCCGTCTGATGGCCGATCGTCCTGCTAGTGCGTCTGAAGTCGCGGCGGCGGGCGAGTATACCGTCATCGCCCGGCGCTACCGCCCCCAGACCTTCGCGGAGCTGATCGGCCAGGAACACATCGCTCAGGCCCTTTCCAACGCGATTTCGACCAGCCGTGTGGGCCATGCCTACCTGTTCACCGGGGCCCGGGGGGTGGGTAAGACGTCCGCCGCCCGGATCCTCGCCAAGGCGCTGAACTGCGCACATGGTCCCTCGCCCGTCCCCTGCAACCGGTGTGACGTCTGCGAGAGCATCGGCTCCGGCGAGGACATCGACGTGCTGGAGATCGACGGGGCCAGCAACCGGGGGATCGACGAGATCCGCCAATTGCGTCAGAACGTCAACGTGCGGCCCAGCCGGGCGCGGCTAAAGATCTACATCATCGACGAAGTCCACATGCTCACGCGCGAGGCCTTCAACGCCCTGTTGAAGACGCTGGAAGAACCGCCGGAGCACGTTAAGTTCATCTTCTGCACGACCGAGCCGACCAAGATTCCCGTGACCATCCTCTCGCGGTGCCAGCGGTTCGATTTCGCCGGTATCCTCGGCGGGTCGATCTGCCGGCGGCTCCGCCAGATCGTCGACGCCGAAGGGGTGGAGGCGGAGCCTGAGGCGCTGGAACTGCTCGCCCGCCGGGCCGCCGGGTCGATGCGCGACGGCCAGTCGCTCTTGGAGCAACTGCTGGCCTTCGCCCCGGGCCGGATCACAGCCGACGACGTCCACCGGATGCTGGGCACCGCGGGCGACCGGCGGCTGGCAGAACTGGTGGGCCATCTGGTCGAGCGGGACGCGGCCGCTGTGCTGGCCGGACTGGACACCGCGCTGCGCGAGGGTGTCGACACGGCCCAACTGCTCGAACAGCTCTTCGGCTACTTTCGCGATTGCGTGGCAGCGGCGTCGGGTTGCCCCGCCGACTTACTGCTGTATGCCGCGCCGGGAAGCCACCAGGAGGTTGCAGAGCTGGGCAAGCGGCTGGGACTGACGACCGTGCTGGCGGTGACCCAGATCCTGGACCAGACGCTGGCGCGGCTGAGATACAGCACGCAGGGCCGCGTCCTGGCGGAATTGGCCCTGGTGCGGATCTGCGCGCTGGAGGACCTCGACGAGCTGGCCTCCGTGATCTCGCAGTTGCAGACCGCCCCCCCGGGGCAAGGGGGAAGGGGCGAGGGACGAGGGGTGAGGGGCGAGGGGCCAGGGGCGAGCGGCCAAGGGCCAGGGGCGAGGAGCGAGGGGGGGGTTGATCGGTCATCAATCATCAATCATCAATCATCAATCGTCAGTTCCCAGCCCTTAACCGCCGCGCCCAATCCCGCAAGTGCCCCCTCGCCGGAGCGGCCCGCGCTGGAATTGACGCCTGAAAACGCGGCGGGAGTCTGGACCCGGACGCTGGCGACGATGTCGGGCATGGTGGTCGAGCAGGCGAAGCAGTACGACCGAGTGGAACTCTGCCCGCCAGACCGTCTGGTCATTTTCATCAAGCCGGAGTATGCTTTCGTTAAGTCGTCTTGTGAGCGACCCGAGCACGTAACGCGATTCCAGCAGGCCCTGGCCGAAGTGACCGGGCAGGAGGTTCACGTCGAGTTCAGGGTGCAGCAGCCGCCGGACGGATCGGCAGCCGCTGCCCCGCCGTCGCGGTCCGTCTCGCCGCACCAGCGGTTGACGGAAGTTGCCCAGCACCCGCTGATCCGCCGGGCGAGCGAGTTGTTCGGCGCCCAGCCGGTCCGCGTGGATGAGCCGTCCGAACCTAAGTGAGAAGACGCGCATGTTCAAAGGACTTGCCAACTTGGGCACGTTGATCAAGCAGGCCCAGCAGATCGGCGGCCAGATGCAGCAACTCAGCGAAGAACTGAAGGGTCGTCGCGCCCTGGGCACGGCCGGCGGTGGGATGGTGGAGATCGAGGTCAACGGGCTGCTGGAGGTGTTGCGCTGCAAGGTCGAGGAGCAGTTGATCACCCAGGGCGACCGCGAACTAATCGAAGATCTGGTCGCCGCGGCGGTGAACCAGGCGGTGGCCAAGGGGAAGCAGCTCCACGCCGAGGCCCTGAAGGAGCTGACCGGCGGCCTGAATCTGCCCGGAGTCCAGGAGGCCCTGGCAAAGCTCACCAACCTGGAGCAGACTGAGGAGTCCTAGTGGTCTTTCGTATTTCCCGCAGTGGCTTGTCGTTTAGGGCGGATTATTCACGGGCCCGGGAAAGCCGCCGCAGTGTGCCACTGCTTCGTCAGAAGCAGTGCCGCGCGTAACGTCGGTGCACTGCTTGCCTTCCGGCAAGCAGTGGCACACCGCCGTGAATAATGCGGGTTTAGCGGGGCCGCTTGCGGCCCCACTAAACGGTGAACACGACGTTTCGGGTGCAGAGTCACACCGAGCGCTCCACAGGGAAGCCAGTATCGTGCCGGAACTCACCAAATCGGTCACCAATCTGATCGAGCAGTTCGCCAAGTTGCCCGGCATCGGTAAGAAATCGGCCGAGCGGCTGGCCTACCACGTGCTGCGCATGCACCGTTCGGAGGCGCTGGCCTTGGCCGACGCGATCCGGGAGGTCAAGCAGAACGTGCGCTATTGTCGCCGCTGTTACAATTTGGCAGAGGAAGAGGAATGTACGATCTGCCGGGACCCCAGGCGGGACCCGGAGGTCCTCTGCGTGGTGGAACAGCCGCGTGACCTGATGGCACTGGAGCAGTCGGGCGCATATCGCGGCCTGTACCACGTACTGCTGGGCAGGATCGCACCGCTGGAGGGAATATCGGCAGAGCAGCTTACGATCGACGCCCTGGTCGAGCGGGTCGGCGGCGGTTCGTTCAAAGAAGTGATCATGGCGACCAATCCCACGGTGGAGGGTGACGGCACGGCACTGCATATCTCCAACCGTCTAAGCGAGTTACCCGTACGGATTACCCGGCTGGCCCGCGGAATCACCACCGGCAGCGTACTGGAGTTTGCCAACAAGGAGATTCTGGCCGACGCCCTGACGGGCCGCCAAGAGTTCTAATAGGGTATAATTCTGGTAGTGTGCGTGATGCCTGTCGCCGAGCGGGGTGCGGCGGCGACCAAACGGCGGGCGAGCCCGCCCGCTAAACGCTTGAGAGTACAGCCCTTACGAGCACCGAAGGCCCTGACCCCTGATCCCTGGCCCCCGATCCCCATGCGACTGTCCCTCGGCCAAGAGCTGCGAATGGTGCAGAAGCAGGTGCTGGCTCCACGGATGATCCAGTCCATGGAGATTCTGCAACTGCCGATCATGGCCCTGCAGGAGCGGATCGAGCAGGAGATGGAGGAGAACCCGGTCCTGGAGTTGCAGGAGGAGGAACCCGACGTTTGGGTCGAGGGGGAAGGGCAGGAGTTGGGCGAGGCCCCCGACGCCCCCAGCGAGGACGAGCGCGAGCTGGTCATCGACGAGAGCAAGGGCAACGAGGACGACTTCGAGCGGCTCATGAAGATGGATGAGGAGTGGCCGGATCACTTCGAGGAACGGACTCGCCCCTCCCGCAGCCAAATGGAAGAAGCCGGCCAGCGCAAGCACGACGCCATGGCCAACATGACGGCCCGGCCGCAGTCGCTCCAGGACTACCTCCACGACCAATTGGGATGGTTCGAGCTGGAGCACGAGCTGCGGGCGATGGCCGACCGGATCATCTACAACCTGGACGGCAACGGCTACGTGCAGGGGCGGCTGGAGGACTTGCTGGGGCCCGACGCGGGCGAGGAGGGGCTGGCGTTGGCCCAGCGGGCCCTGGCCCTGGTCCAGAAGCTGGACCCTCCCGGCGTGGGGGCGCGGGATCTGCGAGAATGCCTGTTGCTGCAATTGGTGCCGGGAATGCCCTATTACGAGCAACTGCAGACCTTGATTTCCGCCCACCTGGAGGACCTCGAGCATAACCGCCTGCCGGCGATTGCCCGTCGCACCGGCTACTCGATCGAAACGATCCAGCAGACGCTGGAAGAACTCCGCAAGCTGAACCCGAAGCCGGGCGCCGAGTTTGGCGAGACGCTGGTTCCGCTGGTGATTCCCGACGTCTTCGTCGAGCCGGCGGAAGGCGGTCGGTACCAGGTACGGCTGGAGGACGGCCGGATCCCCACCCTGTATATCAGCCCCTTCTACCGCAAGCTGCTTGCCGGCGGCCGGGCCAGCGAACAGGAGCGGGAATACATCAAGCGGAAGGTCAACTCGGCCCAATGGCTGATTGAATCGATCCAACAGCGCCGCAGCACACTGACCCGCGTCGCCCAGGCCATCGTCGACCACCAGACCGAGTTCCTCGACAAAGGCCCCGAGGCGATCGAACCCTTGAAGATGCAGCAGATTGCCGACAAGGTGGGAGTCCACGTGACCACCGTGAGCCGGGCGGTCGACGACAAATGGATCCAGACGCCCCGGGGCATCTTCCCGCTAAAACGCTTCTTCTGCGGAGGCACGATCCGCGACGACGGGGAGGAGGTGGCCTGGGACGCGGTCCGCCTGAAGCTGCAAGAGATCATCGACGACGAAGATAAGCAGCACCCCCTAAGCGACGAACAACTGGTCAAGGAGCTGGCCGCCCACGGCATCACGGTGGCCCGACGCACTGTGACCAAGTACCGCAAGGCCATGAACATCGCCAGTTCGCGGCAGCGTCGCGATTGGAGCCCGTCGACGGCCGAGCCCGAGGGCAAGAAGTGACGGGTGCCATGCTTGCCAAGCCAGGGTCGGGGTGGCCGGGGTCGAGCGCAGCGAGCCCCCGGAGTGTTGCGGCTGGGGGCGGCCTCCGGCCGACCGCCAGCCACCCCGATGATCGGTTCTGGGATAGGCTCTAACTGGCGGATTCCTCTCAAATCGCCTCGATGTGCAGTCCCCGCCGGCGGCGTTCGCTCCGCCGAATGTCGTCGATCTGCTCGGACACTTCCTTGACGTTGTCGATTCCCGGCAACGAGAGCTCGGGGTGCGTCTTGTCGCTGGAACTGATGCGGATCGTGCCCACACCGACCAGGCGTTCCAGCAGGCGCTGCTCGAAGGTGACGTCGTCGATGTCGATGACCTCGATCCGGTCGGTCACCCGCCGCAGGATGCCCGTCTCGTGGATCAGCCGCTGGCTGGTCAGCCGGTAGCGGACGTTCCATTGGCGGTACTTCATCACAGAAAGCTGGTAGAGCCAGAGGAGCACCACCACGGCCACCACGGTCCAGGTAACGTAGCGATTCCAAAGCCAGAATGCCAGCACCACCAGGGCAAGGGTAATCAGGCCGCTGAGGGCCCAGGCGCTGATCATCGCCTTCGGCGAGTAACGGTCTTGCCAGAGGTCCTTTTCCGGCTCCTCTTCCTGACCCTGGCGAGCCGCGGCAGTCTCCCGGAACCTCTCGGATGGCGTGGGGGGTGGCACTGGCGTCACGCCAGTGGCACGCCGGGTAGCCACCTGGTCCGGCCCCTCGCCAAAGGAGGAGTTTTCAGGGGCCGGCCCGGCGGCGGCCTGGTCGCCAACGGGCAACGCCTCGTCCGGCAGATCGATCCGCTCGCCGCACTTGTAACAATAGACCGACTGCTCGGCCACGTCCGCACCGCACTTGGGACATTGCATGGACCGGCTCCCATTTCATCAAGCTGCCAAGAGACGTTCGCCAAGCCCCATTATAGAAGGGGGAAGGGGGAAGGGGGAAGGGGAACACAGCCCGGATGAGCCCCTCGTTCACTGTTCCCCCTTCCTCCCTCCCCCTTCCCCCTTCCGCCATCCTCCTTCGCCCCTGGCTCCTGGTCCCGGCTTCGTGTATAGTGAGAACAACGCCGAGACTGGAGTGGGGGTGCAGCCGTGAAATGTCCGTTCTGTCAGTGCGAGGACGATCGGGTGATCGACACGCGGGCCAGCCAGGACGGGTACGCCATCCGGCGGAGGCGTCAGTGCCTGGCCTGCAAGCGGCGATACACGACCTATGAACGGATCGAGAGGACGAGCGTCAAGATCGTCAAGAAGGACGGGGCCCGCGAACTGTTCGATCCCGGCAAGATCAAGCGGGGGCTGGAAAAGGCCTGCTGGAAGCGGCCCATCAGCGACGCCCAACTGGATGCGATCATCGCCGCCGTGGAGAATGAGGTGGAGGCCAATTTCGAGGCGGAGGTGGAGAGCCGCCAGGTGGGTGAACTGGTCATGCAGCACCTGCGTGAGCTCGACCAGGTGGCCTTCGTCCGTTTCGCCAGCGTCTACCGGCAGTTCCAGGACGTACACGATTTCGTCAGCGAACTGCGACCCATGCTGGATGAATCCCGCCGCCTGGAGTAGCTCGTCGTTCCAGGCCCCTGGGGCCGCAGCCAAACGGCGGGCAAGCCCGCCCGCTAAACCCGGATTATTCATGCGGGTGCCACGGCCGTGTCGGCCGTGTGACCATGGGCAAATGTGGGAGTCTGGAGCACGGCTGATACAGCCGTGGCACCCGATAACCGACTCGACCACGGTCCGATGAATAATCCCCGCTAAACGTTGTCATCACAATCGGTTACGTCACACATGCCCGCGCGGCACGAAGAAGTCGCAGCGCACGACTCTACTCCAAGACCACGACGTCGCTAAGCCCCAGATCCAGCGAGAAGGTGACCGCGTGGGGATAACCGGGCGGGTGACCATCGCCGGCGAGGGGCTCCGACGCGAAACTGAGCTTCCCCTGCTCCAGCGAAGCCACACTCTTCACCGGCCGGGGGACCAGCAGGCGAACCTCCAGTTTCTCGATCGGCTGGTAGGTGAAGTTGGCCAGCACCAGTGCCGTCCCCTGCGGGGCATCGTACACGCCGGCCTCCACCACCGGATGGGAGAGCTCGACCAACCGCCAGACGCCGCGGCGGCGGGCCAGGGCGTTGATCAGGCGTCGCTCGGACCGGGGCCATTTCTCCTTGAGTTCCCCGGCCACGAACTTCGCCTCCTTGATGTAGGCAATGGCCGGGCAGGCCCCGATGTAGAAGGCCTTGCCCTTGCCGTAGTCGTGGCTTACGGCGGCGGGTGACCTGTCCGTGAACCTCCCGGCCACTGTCCCGGTCGTCGGAGTCAGGGTGACCTTGGCTCCGATCACACCCAAGGGCGGCGTGTCGGGCGTCACCGTGGTCTCACCCGCCCGGATGTGGTCGAGGTACCGCATCGCGCCAAGCGCGCCGCGGACGTGGTATTGGCCCGGCTGGACCTCGACTTTCACGGCGGGCTGGATCCCGAAGACCTCGGACAGGCCGGAGACCTCCTCGTTCAACTCGTTGCGGCTGCCGGCGGCGGTAGAGCCGAAGATGTGCCCCCCGGCAGCGACCCAGCTCTTGATCCGGGCGACCGCCTCTTGCTCGATGCAGGAATCGGTCACGTAGAGCACGTCGTAGTCGGCAAGACGCCCGGCCTGAACGTCTTCCTCCGTGAGCATGTCGACCAGATACTGGTCGTGGATCAGCGAGAGATAGGTTCCCCGGCGCTCCAGCATGTGGACGTAGCCGAACGGTTGCCAGAGATCGGAGGAGATGCTGTAGAGCAAGGCCAGGCGGGTCGGGCGGGTCTTGCCCGGGGCGACGATGTGCTCGGCGGCGGCCAGTTGGCGGGTGACCTGCACGATGCCGTCGTAGGCGCCGCGGAGATCGGACCAGTAGTTCTCGGTGCTCGTGCAGGTCGGCCCGTAGGTCCAGTAGAAGAAGTGCTTGGCCCCCTGGCACAGGGCCGAGGCACTCTTCAGGCGGAGGTTCGTTTCGTCGCTGGGGGTGATCCAGGCGATGATCGGCAGCGCGCCCCGGCTCCCGCTGCGGAAGATCGCGGCCTGGAAGCCCATCAGTTGAAATCCCTCAAAAGTGAAGCCAGGCCCGTACATGTACTGCAGCCCCATCCAGTCCTCGATGCCGGCCAAATCCACCGCCTGGTGGCGTGCCATGTCGAACCAGTCGGCGGCCCGGGCGGGCCGCCCCCAGGCGGGGTTCGGCCCCATGCCCATGCCCAGGCCCGTGCCGCTGAAATAAGGATGGTCGGCCACCAGCGTCGAGCTCAGCGGCCCCTGGCCGAAGTGCTTGTGGAACGACTCGGTCAGCCACCGGAACCGCTCGGTGGTGGCCTCCTGTCGGAAGCGCGAAGTGAGGTAGAATACCCGGTTGGCGGCGGCCAGATTCTGCTGCTGTCGCTTTCGCAATGCCTCGGGGGTCTCAATCGGTATGACCTTCTCCAGATCGTTCACGCCGAGTTCGCCGGGGTCCACCTTCCGTTGCGCAAGCCAGCGGTGAAAGTGCAGCAGTGCCTGCTCGTTCTCTCCGATCGCGCCGCAGGTGATCTCGTCGCTGAAACCGAACGGCACGCCGGGCAAAAGCTTGTCTTTCAGCCTGGACGCCTGGGCCTGCATGGACCGGTCCACCTCCTCCCGCGTGGCCGCCGGGCTGAAGTCGACGTCGTGGCTGTGGCCGGGCACGCGGAAGTCGAACTTCGCCCGCACCTCCGCCATCTGGCCGCCCACCACGTTGAAACCCAGCAGCCGCAAGACCTCGGCCTCCTGGAGGTTCAGCTCCTCGCGCTGCGGGTTCCAGAAACTGGTCTGGACGATCAATTGCCTGGGCGAGACCGCCTCCGAGCGGCTGGCCTCCCGGGCCCAGCGGAGCCGGCGGGCCGTCAT
>Ga0315291_10009677_pt1 | contig 11822 bp, 10 predicted proteins | sample YL17G12_20_MG_FD_203070 | JGI IMG/M metagenome (GOLD analysis project Ga0315291, IMG submission 203070) | Sediment microbial communities from Yellowstone Lake, YNP, Wyoming, USA - YL17G12_20 | ecosystem: Environmental > Aquatic > Freshwater > Lake > Sediment | place: USA: Wyoming | collected...
CTACATTATACGTCATTTTTTGGCAGCCGTTTGGGCGGAGACCTTCAGCATCCGCTCAATCGCAAGCCGTGCTTTCGCCGCGATTTCCGGCTCCACCGTAATCCGCGTCTCCATATCCTCCAGCGACCAGATTATCTTCTCCACCGTCGTCAACTTCATGTTGGGGCAGTCGGACAGCGGAGAGGCGGCGTAGAAATTTTTCCCCGGGTTCTCCTTCGCGAGCCTGTGCAGGATGCCGACCTCTGTACCTATAATGAATTCACTGGCAGTGCTCTCGCGGCAATACTTCAAAATCTGCGACGTTGACCCCACCGCATCCGCCAGCGCAATCACTTCCGCCGTGCATTCGGGGTGAACGATCACCTTCGCCCGCGGATGCTCTTTGCGCGACCTCTCAATATGCTCCGGCAGAATGCGCTGGTGAGTGGGGCAATAGCCCTTCGCGAGAATGAGTGGCCGCTTCAGTTGCTTCGATACGTAATCCCCCAGCCACCTGTCGGGGATGAACATGACCTCCTTGTCGCGCGGTATCGAGTCCACAATCCGCATGGCGTTGGCCGAGGTGCAGCACATATCCGACTCCGCCTTTACCGCCGCGCTGCTGTTCACGTACGTAGCGACCAGCGCGCCGGGGTGCGCCTTCTTCATCTCGCGCAACTCGCGCACGGTCAGCATGTTCGCCATCGGGCAGCCGGCGTTCACGTCCGGCATGAGCACCGTTTTTTGCGGGCTGAGGATTGCCGCGGTCTCCGCCATGAAATGCACGCCGCAAAAGACGATTACGTCCGCGTCCGTCTCCGCCGCGCGGCGCGACAAATCCAGCGAATCGCCAACGAAATCGCCCACGTCCTGCACCTCCGGGCGCTGGTAATTGTGCGCCAGGATGACCGCATTCCGTTTGCGCTTCAGTTCGTCAAGATAATTCAGAAGTGTGATATCGATCATGCATCCTCGCCGTCGGGATAGGGGAGTAGTCCCCGAAAATTCCACGCAAATCAAACACCATATTATATCACACCTTGCTTTCCCGCAAAAGAGGAGCGCAAAGCATATACCATAAAGATAAAAGACAAGACTTGCTGATCTCATAACTTGCTTTGAGCGGATTGTATGTCTTGATTTATTCAGGCCTTACGCCGTTTGCCGCGCTGGAATTCTACGGCGTAGGCGGCGCAGACCGCCTCTGTAAAACCGCATTTACTTTTTACACTTTCCCAGTCCAGCACGAGGAAAAACTCGACATCACCCAAAGACACTGTCGAAAGAAAATGCGGCATGAAAAAATTCTCTCTTCCATTGTAAACAATAATGCACTGTGCTATTCTGGCACGTCAGGAATGGGCAAACAATACGGGGTCCGCGTACTAGGACACGCCGCCGCCAGTTTCTCTGATTACGGGAAGAATATAAAGCATGGGTCGTAATGCAAAACTTGGTGTCATAGCGCTGTTAATGTTGGCAATGGGCTGCTCGTGTGGCAAACAAAAGGCCGCCACTGTCACTGTTCATACGGATAAAGGGGGGCTTTCGGAGTATATTAACTTGCCCGACGGAACAGTCGAAGTTTATTGGTTTAGATTTGCACAACCAATATCTAAAGACCCTTCTACCGGTTCCCGCCTTGTTGTTGGGCCTACAGATTATGGGACTATGGCTATTATTATCCTGCAACCGGAAAAGTACGAAGCATATCTTAAAACTTGTGAACTTAGAACCAAACCTGAGGATGATCCTATAATCGCAAAGTACTATATCGGCAATGAGTTCAAAAGTCGGCTTGAGGGAAAGACGCTGCAGTATGACAAAGCATCCGACACGTATCGCATACACGCAGACGAAAGATACACGCCAACCCCATCGCTCAAATCGCCCGCGTATGGCGGTACCATGATCCCGCTCAGAGATAAAAACATTGTGTTAATAATTGCGAGACATTGACCTGATCCTCCGATTTTCCCGAGGCTGAAAATGGCGAAGCGACAACAAAAATTACCGACGCGATTTCAGTCCGTGTGCAGGTGGTCTTTTCACGCGGGGAAGGGCGGCTTCGTGCCGGGCAACATGAGGCCAGAGTACAGGAACATGCCGCCGGCGCGTTTCGCGGAGTTCGTCGCGGCGCGCATCGTCCCGCGTGTCCCCGAAAACACGCGCATCGGCGTCGCCGTGCATTATGACCGCGAGGTCGATGAAAAGACCGCAAAAGATTTGGCCAAGGCTTTGAAGGACAATAGGCTGGCGATGTCTATGGGCTCGCCGGGGCTTCACTATTATTGGGGCTTCGGCGGGATTGCCTCGCCGGACCCGGCTGAGCGCAAGGCTGCAAACGACTACGCGCGGCGCGCAATTGATGTTTTCCTGGGACAGATGAAGACCGCCGAAGACCCACGCTGCCCGATAGTCACTGATATCTGGAACGGCTCGTTCGGCTACGAAATCCCATCGATTCTCCTGCGCGAAATGGTGAAGCACGCGGACGAGAGCATCGCGTCCCTGCTGGAGCACGCCCAGTCACTAGACCCCAAGGCGCGAATGGGCGTCGAGCCGAAGCCGAACGAAGGGCACCCTGCGATGATTTACCAGACCGGCGGCGACGTGCTTGCTTTGCGCGGCAGGCTTGAGCGCGCCGGGCACGACGTGAGCCACTTTGGCCTGATAAACGAATTCGGCCACACGGAGATGGTGGGGCTTGACGTGGTGCAGGAATACGCCGCGGCGAGCCTTGAGAACGCGATCATCCACGTCCACGCGAACAGCCAGGGCGCGGACGGCGTGCGGCTTGGCGGAGCGGGCAAGTACGACATCGACTTCGAGGTAGCACCGTCATCGACCACGCTGGCGATAGCGCAGATACTGCTGGAATCCGGCTACCGGGGCTGGCTTGAGCACGATATCCAGCCGCATCCTTACGACAACGCCGAGCAGAACATCGACCGCGTCGTGCGCTCGATATGCAACTGGGAAGCAATTTGCCGCACAGTCGAATCGGGCATGCTCGACGCAACGCGCTTGCGCGCCCTCGCCTCTGCGAGAAACATGATGGCCTTCGAAGACACAGTGAGGGACGCCGTCGCGAAAGCGCACACACTGTCGAAGGAGTTGTATGAGATAGGCATCAAACGCGGCAACGGCAAACGTGGATGATGACGCTTGAGCATTCATGTGGGAGGGCGCGCTATGGATCAACGAAATTTCACATGGTGGTGGCTCTTGAATCATTGGCCATTTTTCTTGGTTCCGGCAATCATTATATTAATGCTTATTGTGGCGTTGATCGTGTGGTTTATCCGCACACTGTAAAACAATTGTTAGAAACATGACTGGAAGATTAGCGTTGGGACTGGATTCGAGCACGCAGGGTCTCACCGCGGTCGTTGTGGACATTGACGCCCGCGAGGTGGTGTATCGGAAATCGCTGGACTACGCGTTGGACACGCGGCTCAACGTCTTCGGCATCAACCGCGACTACATTCTGCCGCCGCGCGAAGAAGGGGAGGCGAATCAGCCGCCGATGATGTATCTCGCGTCGCTGGACGCGATCTTTGCGGACATGGTGGGGGACTTGCCTCGCGCGAATCTCAGCCTCGGCGCCATCGCGGTCATCAACATTTCCGCGCAACAGCACGGCCACGTATTCCTCAGCACCGGCGCGGAAAAACTCTTCGCCGGCCTGCACAAGACATCTCATGGCAATCTCACGCAATTGCTCGACGGCATTTTCTCAGTGCCGTTCGCGCGGATCTGGCGCACGTCGTGCACCGGCGAGGAAGCGGATTTCGTCAGAAGGGCGGTGGGGGGGAAAGAAAACCTGATAAGGCTGTCCGGTTCGGACGCGCCGCTTCGCTTCAGCGCCTTCGGAATTCGGAAGACCGCGCGTAAGTTGCCCGACGAGTACCGCGCGACCGGTGTGATTCATCAGATAAGTTCGCTGATCCCCGCCGTGCTGACGGGCAATGCGAGGACGCCACTCGATTACGGGAATGCCTGCGGGACATCGCTGATGGACTACGCAAAAAGGCTGTGGTCTTCGGCTCTGGCGGCGGCCGTCGCGGACGGATTGCCGGGAGGCGCGGAGGGGTTGCTGGCAAGACTTCCGGCGCTTGCGTCCGGCACCACGGTTGTTGGTTCCATCGCTCCGTACTTCATACAGAAATACGGCTTCAGCCGAAACTGCAAGGTCTGTATCGGCTCCGGCGACAATCCGCAGACCAAAGTGCTCGTATCCGGCTCGCTGCTGAGCCTCGGGAGCAGTTTCGTTATCATGGTCGAGACCGACGGCGCGACGCTGGACATGGAAGGCAACGCAAACGCCATGTACGACGCGCTCGACAGGCCGTTCATGTTCGGCTGCCGCACGAACGGTGCGTTGCGCTGGGACGCCGTTAGGGCATTGTACGGTTTAGGGAAAAGCGACCACACTAGCGCGGAGGAGGCGTTGCGAAACACGCCCGCCGGCAACAAAGGCAGGCTGTTTCTCTGGCAAACGGAGAAAGAGTCTTTCCCGATTTCCGGCGCATTCGGCCCCGTGCGCATTGGATATGAGACCGGGGACCTCGCCGCGGATTATGCCGGGATCGTCGAATCGACGCTGGCGGCGGTTTACCTGCATTCGCGGCATTTCATAACACAAGGCGACTCGCTGCACGTCACCGGTGGCCCTGCGGCCAGTCCGGAAGTTCTGCGCCGTGTCGCGGCGATATGGAACCGGCACGTCACCCCCGTGGAGGAAGCGGGCGCGGCGCTTGGCGCGGCTGTCTCTGGTGCGTATGCCTTTTTGAAATCGGGAAACAAAACCCCCGACGCCGCCAAGTTCGCCGCCTCGTTCCTGCACAAGCATCCGCCCGTCAAGCCGCTCCCCGCAGACATCGCCGCATATCATAACCCCGACGCGTATCTCGCAAAGTACGCCCAGGCGGAAAAGAAAGTCCTTGAATAACCAAACAATGTTTTCCGCCTCGTCAGATTCCCGCTTAAATAGAAGACCAAGCCTCACTAGCGACCCGCAGGCAAAGTCGCAGTCTTCCTGCTAAAATAACATTAGAAAATAACACGACCCGCGCCCGCAGCCTGAACCAGTTTGACATAAGATATATTATCCGACGTTGTGCTTTTGGAAAATATAATGGCGCGCTTGGCGGTAAAACATGCGTAACCACTTGGCATAGCAGTTGTTAGGCGTGTGCACCCTTCCTCAAGACCGAGATTATCAACGGGAAACCGCGCACATCCCAGCACATCGTGTCTATCATGCTGCGGGCGGGCTAAACACCCAAAGTCCGCCCGCTTTGCTCAATTTCGACGGCCGCTAGGCAACCGTGACGTCCTTCGACAGATATACGTCCTGGATGGCGTTGAGAATCTGCACGCCGTCCTTCATCGGCTTTTGGAAAGCCTTGCGTCCCGATATTAGGCCCGTACCGCCCGCGCGTTTGTTGATGACCGCGGTCCTGACCGCCTCGTGCAGATCGTTCTTCCCCGACGGCCCGCCTGAATTGATTAGACCAATCCTGCCCATGTAACAGTTGACGACCTGGTATCGCGTCAGGTCTATCGGGTGATCGCTCGTTAGTTTCTCATAGACCAGTTTGCTCGTCTTGCCGAAGTTGATCGCCGTGAATCCCCCATTATTGGTCGGGAGTTTCTGCTTGATGATGTCCGCTTCAATCGTAACGCCAAGATGGTTCGCCTGTCCCGTAAGGTCCGCGGACTCGTGGTAATCAACGTCCCCTTTCTTGAACGCGCTGTTGCGCAGATAGCACCAGCACACCGTAAACATCCCCAGTTCATGCGCGTGCGCGAACGCCGCGGAGACTTCCTCAATCTGCCTGTCGGATTCCGCCGAGCCGAAATAAATCGTCGCGCCGACGGCCGCCGCGCCCAGGTCATACGCCTGCTTGACCGACGCAAAAATCCGCTGGTCGTAATGGTTGGGATATGTTAGGAGTTCGTTGTGATTGAACTTCAGGATGAAAGGAATCCTGTGCGCGTATTTCCGCGAAACCAGCCCCATCACGCCCAGCGTGCTCGCCACGCCGTTGCAGCCGCCCTCAACCGCCAGTTTCACGATGTTCTCCGGATCAAAATAAATCGGCTCCGGCGCAAACGACGCCCCTGCCGAATGCTCAATCCCCTGGTCCACCGGCAAGAGCGACAGATGCCCCGTCCCGGCCAATCGCCCGTGCCCGTACAGCCTCTGAAGGCTTGCCAGCACGCGATTGTTCCTGTCGGAGTCCGCGAAAATCCGGTCAACAAAATCCGGCCCCGGCAGATGCAACTGCTCCTTAGGGACCGTCCCGCACCGATGCTCCAGCAGGCTCTTCGCCTCATCGCCAAGCACTTCAGGTATATTGATCATGGCTGTTCTCCCGCACAATGAGTTCAAGGTTCAAGGTTCCAAGTTCAAAGTTTGCGGTTATGCGCTGAATGAGTTGTCTCTTTGAACCTTGAACTTTGAACTTGGAAGCATGGTTTTTACCGGAATACAGGCTATTCAATCCCCCGCCGCCAGTCAAGCAAAAACGATACCGCCCTTCCAGTCAACTCCCCTGCCGATTCACCGGCGGCGATTGCCGGAGGCCGCACCAAAAACGGTACGCCCTGATGCGGCACTATGCGGAACTATCCGGAACTTTGCGGAACAATGTGCCGGATAATTCCGCTTACACGATTTTTCTCATTACCTTATGCCGCCAATGACCTTACGTGCCATTTTCCGGAACCCCTCGCGGAACTTTCCGGCACATGTTCCGCATATTCCGACGCGCGCTATTTTCTCGTTATTCCTTGTCGCCACATACGTTACAACTTTCGCAAAAACCGCTAAGCGGAACTATCCGGAACATTTTTGCCCTTTGCACTTTTAGCCGCAGAACTTGTCCCGCCTTCCGCGGGATGCACGCGAAAAAATTCCCACCTACGAAACGTTTCAAAGCGCTCCATTACGACACCGTTTTTGTCCATAAGCGCGCGCATTTTGTTCAGAAGCCGCCGCTTTTTGTCCATAAGCGCTCGCATCCCGCTCGCAAGACCAGCACATCGACTTTTTTCCCACCAGGGCCGCTTTTTTGACCTTAAGACCTATTCCCTACCCTGAAGCATGTCCCGCCAAATCGCGAGCGTCAAGTACTTTTTGAAAAATTTCTAAAACTTTTTTTGCCGCAGATTAACACGGCTGCCTGCCCATGGCGGCACGCCGGGAAATCTTCTTTAATAATCATACTTCCCGGAACCTCATTGCAATGTCATAGCCTCAAGTTATAATCTCTTTGAGCGACCAACTCATGGAAAGCGGGGATATGAGCCAAATTGCCACAAAACATAAGGGCACAACACCTGCCGCTATCGCGCAACGCACCGCCAACGCCGCAACTTACGCCAGAAAATTTCGCCCTCAAGATGGCAGTATGACGTAACAAAGCGTCCGATACATTTTTTTGCGTTGTATTGTCCACTGACCATATATATAATTAAAAGACACCGTACATAATTCCTGTTCGTGTAAGATTGAGAGTGGTAGCAATGAACAAAGAAGAGACCATAGTCCCTGATGCACAAGATGAGGACAAGGACATCCAAGACCCCTCGGAATTAGAGGACGAGGACGCTCCAAGAAAAATCAGATACGAGATCTCCAGTTATGGCGCAGACTATACCGTAGATGTTCTCGTAAAAAGACTCAAGGCCAAAGATATTTGTATACCACCGTTTCAGAGAGGTTATGTCTGGACACTTAGCCAGGCATCACGTTTTATAGAATCGTTGTTGCTAGGTCTCCCCGTGCCCGGAATATTCCTGTTTAAGAATCCAGATACGCAGAAGCTATATGTAATAGATGGCCAGCAACGTCTCAAGACAATTCAGTTCTTTAGCGAAGGGGTACTCAGGGATAAGGCATTCAAATTGGTTGGAGTAACTGAGGAACTGTTAGGTCGAACATATGGCACTCTTGTAGACAGTGATCGCCGTCGTCTGGATGATGCTATTATCCATGCAACAATAGTAAGACAAGAAAAGCCCAAGGACGACGACAGCAGTATATACTCCGTGTTTGACCGCCTTAATACAGGGGGAAGTATTCTCAGTCCGCAGGAACTTCGTTGCTGTATCTACGATGGTTCCTTTTGTCGCCTCCTAAAAGAGTTAAACGACAACCACTCTTGGCGAGACTTGTACGGTGCGAAGAATTCAAGGCTGAGAGATCAGGAAGTTATACTCCGATTTTTCGCACTTGTATACGACCACGCCAATTATTCAAGGCCGATGAAAGACTTTCTTAGTCAGTTCATGGCACGTAACCGAAACTTACAGACATACTCCGATTCCGTACTTCGTTCAACATTTGTCACGACGGTTGAATATGCCGTAAAAAACCTAGGCAGGAAGATCTTCCGTCCAGAGGGACCGCTCAACGTAGCCGTCACCGATGCTTTACTGGTGGCAACGGCCCTTCGGCTTCAATCTGGTCCCCTGTCTGATTCGCGCTCGTACAAGAGCAATTTCGAAAGATTACTCAACGACAAAGGCTTCAGTGCACAGTGGAAATCTAATACGACCGATGATCTAAACGTTAAAAACCGAATCGCGCTCGCGCTTGATGCGATTAGGGACATCAAATGAGACATGGACAACGTAAGAGCCTCGAAAACCGAATAGATATGCTCATCGAGACTGCGCACTCAGTCGATGATGTGCAGGTACAATCGGAAATCGCAAAATACATATGTGTATTGTCGTTTGGCTTTATTGAAATATCATTACGAGACATCATTTGTCAATATTGTAGCGTAAGAGCTCAGCCGCCAATAGTGGAGTTTGTAGATCAAAAAGTCTTGAGAGATATGAGCCTTCGCCAGGAAAGAATATGGGAGATGATAGGTTCTCTTGACCAAGAAAAAAGAGAATACTTGGAAAAGAATATCGATGATAAATTAAAAGACGATGTACAAAGCATAGTCAATAACCGCCATCAAATAGCACACGGGGAAAACCCGGGGCTCTCACTTGATCGGATGAAGCGTTACCATAAGGGAGCCTGTGAGTTTATATCTCAAGTCGCTAAGGATTTCCGTTAAGCATTTAGGTTTAATGCGCCGACGCAGGTAAATCACTAATGAGTCTCATTGCGCTATATGGCTGTTTGCATGACGTCACCAATCCCGCGGAAGTGCGTGTATGTCTGGGGGAAGAAAACAGTGAGTACCAGTAAACCGTACTACTGGCATTTGGAATCGGCGAAAAGCCTTGTAACGCCTCATGAGGCAACAACAGCGGGATACGCGACGTTGGCATTGGAGCGAAACCGGCTTTCAGTGCCTTTTACTGAGCAGGCCAGAGCGCTGAGGTTCATCGCATCAGAAGCCAGAAGTCCGAAGGATCTGTTGCAGATTCAGGAAATTCAGCCCGCCCTCCTGACTGCGGCTGGTGTGTCGGATAAGGCAAGCAGTCACATGCGAACTCATGATCGGAAAGAGGCGGTAAAGGAGTTGATAAGGGAATTCCTGAAGCCGGCGGGTTCATCATTTGTCGAAGTACTGGTACGGAGATTCCGCCGGGCACGCGAGGCTACGTTGGGCGGCTCCATGCGCAACATCGGCGGGGTTTTGGCAGTGCGCAAATTGTCGCGCGCGATCATCTCAAATCTTACTCTGGCCGGAATTCCCTATCAATGGCTGCATTCAAGCAATAACACTTGGGCCGCGGGAACCGAGAAAAATGCCGATATAGAGCTGAACTTGCGGGGCCTCAGTTGGTCCAATCGCAGCAAGACCCGAACGCTGATATACAACCTTACCGTGCCGGATGTGAAGAAGAATGTTGATATTTGTCTCCTTAATTGCAGGCCCCGAGACTATAAAACTGCTTACCGGAAACTTTCTCTTTACGTTGCTTTGGGAGAATTGAAAGGTGGCATTGACCCTGCCGGAGCGGATGAGCATTGGAAAACGGCGGGAACCGCTTTTGCCAGAATAAGAAAGGCTTTCTCTGCGAGGAGACTCAGGCCGCATTTGTTTTTTATCGGCGCGGCAATAGAGAACGGCATGGCCGGGGAAATCTGGCGAGAACTGGAGGAAGGCTCTCTCAGCAACGCTGCAAATTTAACCGATTCAAACCAAGTGGCGTCATTGTGCCGCTGGTTGTGCAGCATTTAATCAATAGCCTTTGTACCTCCCTATATATCAGCGCACTTCAGTAGCCAAAAGTCTGTGTAATCTGCAAAATCTGTGGATGATTTTTCTTCGTGTCTTGGTGTCCCCGATAGATCGGGGCTTGTCCGCCCGCCGAAGGCGGGTGAACCTCTGGCGTGCAGGCTTTTGTGGTGAGAAAAGCACATGTCCCCTACCGGAATACTTGGGTATCTGGAATGGAATTTGGGGTTTCACGATAATGACGCCGCGGGGTGGCTCATTACGGCGTCTTATCTTGTGACGGCGGTCCTGTGCTTCGCCGCAGGACGAGCGGCTACGCACAGAGCAGGTGAGGCGGTGAGGTCCCGATATGATCGGGACGCCGAAGCGTCGTGCGAGGAGGTGAGGAGGAGAATAACAGACAGAGTGCAGGTGTTTTGGTACATCCTCGCTGTCGTGCTTGTGCTGCTGGGCGTCAACAAGCAGTTGAACCTGCAAAGCCTGCTGACGGTAGTCGGGCGGAACGTCGCAAAGGCCGGCGGATGGTATGCGCGCCGCCGTGAGGTACAAGAGGATTTTCTTATCGGGCTGGCGGTCGCCGGGGCGGCGACGCTGGCGTTTTTCGGGTGGCTGATTCGGCGGGCTTTTCTGCGGCAGGTGTTCGCGCTTGCGGGCGTGCTGACGCTGGTGTGTTTTGTTGTGCTTCGCGCGGCTTCGATTGAGCACGTGGATCAGATGCTGGGGCTTGACATGGGCGGCGTGCAGGTGCATTTCCTGCTGGAGTTCGGCGGGATTCTGATTATCGCGATGACGGCGGCGGTGAACATTGCGCGGCGAAAATCGTCTTAGCCACGGATGACCACGGATTGCCACTGATAAATGGATGGAAAAACAAAAGCGTAAAAAGGAAAACTAATTTTTGTTTTCTTGTGCTCTCCTTTCAACTGCTCGCCTGCTCCACTGTTCTCTGTGGCTCTCCCCTAGCGGCTTTCGGATGATCGCGTAAGTGAGTTGAGTTTCCGGTCCGCGCGCTTCCTGCCGTCCGCGGAGAGTATCGTCTTGCGGACGCGGACGGACTTCGGCGTTACCTCCACCAGTTCATTGTCGCCGATCCATTCCAGCGCGGATTCCAGCGTGTGCCTGTGCGGCACGTCAAGGCCGGCGTTCATGGCTTTGATTGCGCAGCGTACGTTGGATGCGACTTTGCTTTTCGTCGGTTTGCAAGGCATGTCTTCCACGCGCGCATGCTCGCCGACTATCATTCCCTCGTAAATCTTCTCCGACGGCCCGATGAACAGCGTCCCGCGCAACTGAAGGTTCTCAAGGCTGTACGTCGTGGATTCGCCGGTTTCCATGCTTATCATCGAGCCGCGCGTGCGCGAGACGACCTCGCCGCGCCACGGCCCGTAGCCTACGAACCGCGACGACATGATGCCGAGTCCGCGCGTGTCCGTGAGGAATTCGCTCCGGTAGCCGATGAGTCCGCGCGTAGGGATTGTGAATTCCTGCCGGATGATTCCAGTGCCGGCGTTGTGGGCGCTGACGAGTTCGCCCTTGCGGTCCGCGAGTTTCGTGATGACCACGCCCTGGCATTCCGTGGGGATGTCAACAATCAACTGCTCCATCGGCTCAAGGGTGTTGCCTTTTTCGTCCTGCTTCGTGATGACTTCAGGCTTTGAGACGCACATTTCGATTCCTTCG
>Ga0315291_10009678_pt1 | contig 11821 bp, 12 predicted proteins | sample YL17G12_20_MG_FD_203070 | JGI IMG/M metagenome (GOLD analysis project Ga0315291, IMG submission 203070) | Sediment microbial communities from Yellowstone Lake, YNP, Wyoming, USA - YL17G12_20 | ecosystem: Environmental > Aquatic > Freshwater > Lake > Sediment | place: USA: Wyoming | collected...
ATATTGAAACCGGAACTTTTATCTAAAAAAGCTTTTATTTTTGAAAAAGAAGTTCCGATTTTCTCAATAACAGAAGTATTCAAGCCATTTATTGAGAAAATAAAGAGTTTGACAAGAATCTTTAAAAAACTGCCTTATCTAAAACCCCAAAAGAAGAAAGAGAGAGTTTTCCATATCCCGGTTAAAGAAAAAAGAGAAATCGCAATTAAAAACCCGTTCTCTTCATTTATTAAAAAGATAAACAGTCTTAAAGACGTTAGACTCCCAAAAATTCCTAGTTATGATTCTTTAATGTCAAACAAAGAGTTTAAAGAGAAGGTGATTTCGGTATTAGCCTTTATTCTTTTACTCACTTTTGGATTTCTTGTTTTTAGGGGAGAAAACCAACGCGAATTGAAAGAATCAGAAGCAATTCTGGCTAAAATCCAAGAAAAATTTGATTCAGCTAAATTATTAATCCCAGAAGATTCGAAAAAAGCAGATGAGCTATTGAAAGAAACTTTTGAAGAAATTTTGCCTCTTACGAAAGAAGAATCTCCAATAAAAGATGATGCTTTAAAATTAAAAGGAGATATTGAAAAAAATCTTTACACCCTTAATAAACTGGAAATAATTCAAGAACCTCAAGTATTTTCTGAAATAGATCCTAAGAAATTCGTTCCTCAAAAAATGGTACATATTGGCAAAGAGCTATATTTGTTCAGTCCTCTTTCTGAAAATTTGTTTAGGATTAATGAAAAAGGTGAAGGAACTTTGATTCCTACTGAACAAAAATTTAACTTAGCGACAGCTTCAGATAATGTCATATTATTTACAAAACCAAACACAGTTACTCCCCTGGAGCATGAACCATTTTCTTTAACCCTTCCTTCTCCAGAAACTGACTTTGTTGATCTTGCTTTTTTCAAGAATAATCTCTATTTCCTTGACGCCGAATCTGGTGAAATTATAAAATATCCATTTGGGGAATCATTGGAAGGAAAACCATATCTTGATTCAAAAACTAAAAGAGTAGTTGATGGAAAATCGATTAGCGTTGATGGTTCAGTCTGGGTCTTAGATGAAAAAAATGGAATCCACCGCTACTACGACGGAATATACCAAGAGGCCTTAGAATTAAACATCTTTCCCTATCCTAAAAGTTTCAAAAAGATTTTTGCCAGCTTTGCTCTCCCCCATCTTTATATTTTAGAACCAGAGGAAAACCGAGTGATTATAACCACAAAGACGGGCCAAATAGTAAACCAGTTCCAGAGCGATAAATTTGATAGTCTAAAAGATTTTGTAGTTTCTGAAAATGGAAAAACAATATATCTTTTAAATGGTCAAAGAATATATCGGCTTTCATTCTGAGTATCTATACTTTAAAAAGCATCTAAAATCTTATATAATAACCTTATGTATATAAAAGGTGTCGGAATGACAAAATTTGATTACTCCCAAAAGTTTTGGTGGCAATTTGCGAATGTCGCAGCTATGGAAGCTTTAGAAGATGCAAAATTAAAAATTTCTCAAATCGATGCCATTGCTGTATCAGCAATGTCCTCAGCTGCCGGAGTGGAAAGCGAACACCAAACTCACAAAGCCTCGATGCTTTCTGATTTATTTAAGACTAATGTGCCAATTGTGGAGATAACAGCTGTCTGCGCTGGCGGTAGCGTTGCTTTCTGGGTGGCTTCTCACCTTCCTGAAAATTTCAAAAACATAATGATTGTCTCTGGCGAGAGAATGGTTGAGACTTTGACTGAGGTAACAACTGACAGAATTATGTCTGCTTCAGAAAGAATACTGGAGCAAACCGAAGGAATGCTCTTCCCTGTCCAAAAAGCTATGATTTGGCAGCAATATATGCAAAAATATGGCGGAACAATGGATGACTTGACTTTAGTGGCTTTTAAAAATCACCAAAATGCAGTTTCTAACCCAAAAGCTTACTATTATCAGAGACCGGTAAGCCTGGAAGAAATAAAAAATTCGCCAGTAATCGCCTCCCCTTTTAGATTATTCGACTGCTCGCTATCTATAAATGGTGGGGCAGCAGTTATTGTTTCTAGAGAAAAAACTGACATTGAATTAATAGGTTCAGGTTTCGCCACTGACTATCTTTTGGCTTTCTTGAGAAAAGACGCGACTCATTATTTAGCCACTCAGAAAGCAGCCAAAGAAGCCTACTTAGAGGCAAAAATCAAACCAGAAGATGTTAACTTCGCAGAGGTTCACGATGCCTTCACTTCAGAAGAAATAATTGCTTATGAAGATTTAGGTTTTGCAAAATTCGGGCAAGGTCCAGAATTAGTAAGAAAAGGAATAACAAATGTGGATGGTAAAATGCCTGTAAATCCTTCTGGCGGCCTAAAAGCTAAGGGACATCCGATTTCAGTAACTGGTTTGGCTCAAATTTACGAGGTGACAGAACAATTGAGAGGACAGTGCAAGGAAAGACAGGTAAAAAATGCAAAAATTGGTTTAACTCATAATCTCGGCGGAAACGGTGGCAGCGTTGTTATTAATATCTTTAGAAAAGTTTCTTAATTTAAATTTGTGAAAAAAAACATTAGTTTTAAATTGGCTTTGGTTATTATAGGAATTTTCACGATAGTAGTGGGCTATTTTGTTCAACGAAATTTTGTCTTAACTCAACAAGAAATCAATAATCTGGTCCAGGGAGAAATAAGCATCCAAGAAGACGCCTCAAAAAAAATCCGGGAAAAAAGAGTAACATACATTGTTGATAAAGGAAATGGAATTATAAATTCTTTTAAAATATCTCCTTCTAAAAATTCAACGGTTTTCTCTTTATTGGAAGAATTATCTCAAAGAGAAAGTTTTAAAATAGAGTCTACCACTTATCAGGGAATGGGAGTTTTAGTTAAAAGCATTGACGGAGTCGAAAATGGAACCGATAATAAATATTGGCAATATTGGGTAAATGGAGAATTACCAATGGTAGCAGCTGACAAAAAAGAAGTTAAAAGTGGCGATAAAATAGAATGGAAGTTTGAATCCTCTACATTTTAATTATGAACAAAAGCAAAGTTTTAATTGCAATTTTCATTGTTCTGCTAGGAGTTTTATCTAGAGTCTTTTTGAATAAATTAATAGCTATTCCTAACTTTGAAATGGTAACTTCCCTCTCTTTAGTTTCAGGTTCATTTTTAGGAGGAGTATTTGCCCCACTGATTCCCCTCTTAATAATTTTTCTTTCTGATATCTATTTTGGTAATAGTATAATCTACCTTTTCACTTGGTCTGCTTTTGTTTTAATTGGAATCTTCGGAGTTATCTTTAAAAGAAATTCAAAGTATTACTTTTTAAAAATTACTAGTGGAGGAATTATTTCTGTTTTATTTTTTTACCTTTGGACAAATTTTGGCTGGTGGCTGACTTCTGGAATGTATCCAATGAATTCTCAGGGATTGATTATCTGTTACCTTGCCGCTATCCCCTTCTTGAGAAATCAGCTGGCATCCGTTTTAATCTTTACTCCGATCTTCGTTTTAATTTTTACTCCAATCTTTGAAAAACTTCTCGTTAAGAAAACTAAAAAACATGAAAGTCCTGCTCTTGCACCCAAAGTTTCCTAAAACATTCTGGAGTTTTAAATATGCCCTTCCTTTTATTGGCAAGAAATCTTCTTCCCCGCCTTTAGGCTTATTAACTGTAGCTTCTTTACTTCCTCTAAACTGGGAGAAAAAATTAATAGACTTAAATACAGACAAATTAGAGGAAAAAAATATTCAGTGGGCAGATTTTATTTTTATTTCAGCAATGGTTATTCAAAAAGAATCTGTTAAAAAAATTGTTAAACAGGCTAAGAAATTTAATAAAAAGATTGTTGCCGGCGGCCCTCTTTTTACCACTGGATATGAAGAGTTCTTTAATGATATTGATCATTTTGTATTAGGCGAAGGAGAAGTTACTTTACCTTTATTTTTAGAAGATTTAAAAAATAATAATTTAAAGAAAATTTACAGACCTAATCGATGGCCAGAGATTAAAAATACTCCAATTCCTCTTTGGGAACTAATCAACATTGGAAAATATGCCTCAATGAGCATTCAGTTCTCAAGAGGATGTCCTTTTAATTGCGAGTTCTGCGATATTGTTATTTTAAACGGAAGGGTTCCCAGAACAAAAGATAAAGAACAGATTTTAAATGAATTGGATGCTTTATACAAAAGAGATTGGCGAGGAAGTGTCTTCTTCGTTGATGATAATTTTATAGGAAATAAAATAAAATTAAAAGAAGAAATTTTACCAGCAATTATCAAATGGATGGAGGAAAAAAATTATCCGTTTGTTTTCAATACTCAAGTTTCAATAAATCTTGCTGATGACAAAGAATTAATCGAATCAATGGTAAAAGCCGGTTTTAATACTGTTTTTATTGGTATTGAAAGCCCTAACGAAGAAAGCTTAAAAGAATGTGGTAAGTTTCAAAATATAAACAGGAACTTATTGGAATCAATCAGAGTTATTCAAAATAATGGTTTGCAGGTTCAGGCAGGTTTTATTGTCGGTTTTGATAAAGACACTATTTCAATCTTTGAAAAAATGATTCTTTTTATTCAAAACAGCGGGATATTGACAGCAATGGTCGGTTTATTACAGGCCGCCCCAAAAACCAGATTATGGGAAAGATTAAAAAGAGAAAAAAGATTAATTTCTGAGCCTACTGGTAGCAACACCGATTGTACTATAAATTTTATGCCTAAAATGCATTATCAATCTTTAATATCTGGTTATAAAAAAATGGTTAACTATATCTATTCTCCGAAAAATTATTACCAAAGGTTAATTACTTTTTTGGAACAATATAAACCAAAGGGAAAGAAAAATTACCAGCTTAATTTTAATCACATTTTAGCTTTCCTAAAATCAATTTGGATTTTGGGAATAAAAGAAAAAGAAAGATTGTATTATTGGAAAACTTTCTTCTGGTGTTTATTTAAAAAACCTAAACTTTTTCCAACAATGATTGATATGGTTATTAAAGGATTCCACCTCCGAAAAATCGCTGAAGAATATGCATCTTTTTAAACTTTAAATACTTTAAACTATGTTTTATCAATGCCCAAACTGTAAAAATAGTTGGCAATATCCCGTTGAAAAATGCCTTAATTGCTTTCAGAAACCAAAACAAATTGAAAGCAAAACTTTCAAGATAGCAGGAATTTCGAAAGTCATTATTCCTTCTTCTCTGCACCCCAAAACTCCTTATTATGTTTTACTTTTAGAAAACGAAAGTGGCCAGAAATTAATCCAGAAATCAATGAGAGAGTACAAAATTGGGGACAAATATGAATTAAAACTTAGCAATGACAAAAAGGCGGTTTCGATTTGGAGAGTAAAATACGACATTCCTGAAGCAATTGAAAAAGCAGTTTCTTTAATAGGCGGGTTGAAGGTTAACGAATCCTCAAAAATCTTAATTTTACCAACCTTAATTTCAGTTTCTCACCCTTATTTTAGAGAAAACACTCATCCTGAAGTTTTAAAAGAAGTGATAAAGTTTTTGATTAAGAGAGGCGCCAAACCTGAAAATATAAAAGTTGCGGGTCAGAGCTTTACGGAAACCCCAATTGAAGCAATGGCTAAAAAGTCACAATTATTATCAGTCTGTTTGGAAAATAAGATTAATTGCCTTGATTTAGGCAAGGGAAATTTTAAAAGAATAGAAAAAGAAGGTTTGATTTTTGAAATATCCGAGGAAGTTTTCAAAAATGATCTTTTGATTAATCTCCCGATTTTAAAGTTGGATTCAAAAATAGGGTTAAAAGGTACTTTGGAAAATCTAATCAGACTTTGGAAAAAAGAAAGCTTTTTGGGCCAGAAGTATTTATATGACGAAGAAGATTTGATTTTAAAGTTAAAAACTATAATGCCAGAAATTTTAACAATTGCTGATGGAACAATAATTCAAAAGTCTAATAAACAATCAGTAATCTTGGATCTGATTTTGGCAAGTTTTAATCCCTCAAATTTAGATAGAGTTTTTGCTGAGATAGCAATGGTCCCATTACCAAAATACTTAAAATCAGTTAAAATTGAAGAAATTCCAGTTTCTGGTCGGGAAATTGGAGAAGTTCAATTTGAAGCAAATCTTCTTTAATTAAATAAAAAAAACATGTATAACTTTCAAGATAAAGTCGTCTTAATAACCGGTGCTTCAGGTGGCATTGGTCGTGCCATCGCTAAAAAATTTAGCCAAGATAAAGCCAAATTAGCCTTAAACGATATAGCTCAGTCTGAAGAGGGATTGAAAAGTTTAGTCGAGGAATTAAAAAAGATGGGGGCTCAAGTTAAATACTTTTTAGCCGACATCTCAAAATATGAAGAGGTTGAAAAAATGATGGCTGAAATTCAAAAAGAATTTGGAAAACTTGACGTTTTAGTAAATAATGCGGGAGTGATTGCTGACAGAACCTTAGCTAAAATGACAAAAGAAGAATGGCAAAAAGTGATTGACGTTGACTTAACCGGTATTTTTAATTGTTCAAAATTAGCTCTGCCTTTACTTATTCCTAATCAAGGAAAAATTATAAGCATCTCTTCAATTGTTGGTCAAAGAGGAAATTTTGGCCAGACAAACTATGCCGCAGCTAAAGCCGGAATCATAGGTTTCACTAAGTCCCTAAGTAAAGAGGTGGGAAGATTCGGGGTCAGAGTTAATGCGATATGCCCGGGTTTAATCGAAACAAAAATGACTGAAACTATTCCCGACCAGATGAGAGAGGCGGTAAAAAGACTGACTTCGCTTGGCAGGATGGGAAAGCCGGAAGAAGTGGCCAATTTAATTGCCTTTTTGGCTTCTGACGAATCGAGTTTCATTACTGGCGCAATAATCTCAATTGACGGAGGCTTAGCAATTTAATCTCACTACTATGTTATCAAAAGTGGAGATTAAAAAAATCATACCTTATGCTGAGCCGTATTTGTTTTTGGATGAGGCTGAAATCATTAATGAAAATGAGATTATTGGCTTTTACCAAACTCACCCTGATGATTATTATTTTAAAGGTCACTTTGTTGATTATCCCTTGATGCCAGGAGTATTAATTATTGAGGCCTTGGGGCAATTAGCAGGCATCATTTTAAGAAAAAACTGGGGCGAGAACTATAAAGACTATCACTTTTTGGCGTACGATGTCAGAGGCTGTCAATTTTTTAAACCCACCTTTCCTGGAGATAAAATAAAACTAAAAGTTGAAATTTTGGGTGTTTATCCGGTGAATGAAAAAACAAAGGTCGCTCATACTAAAGGGCGGGCATTCGTTGGCGAAGAATTGAAATGCGAAGGGAGATTTTCCGTTGCTATTATAAATAAAAAAGAGTTTAACGAAAGATACAAAAGGTAAATCTAAATAAACTATGCTGATTCTAAGCCAAAAACAAGTTGAAAAAATTATTCCTTTAAAGAAAATAAAGGATGTTGTGACTGCTGTCGAAGAGGCATTCTTTGAATATGGAATGGGAAGAGTTCAAATGCCTCCTAAAAATTATTTGGATTTTAAAAAGTATGAAGGCGATTTAAGAATAATGCCGTCTTTCGCTCAAAAATTGGAAATGGCTGGAACAAAAATCGTCAATGTTCATCCAAAAAATCCGAAAAAAGGATTAAAGACGGTAATGGCCGTAATTATCTTAAATGATGCCGAAACTGGCCTTCCTTTAGCTTTTATGGACGGAACTTATATTACTGGAATGAGAACAGCAGCTGCCGCAGCGGTCGCCACAAAATATTTAGCCAGGAAAAATGCCAAAAGTTTAGGAGTAATTGGAGCAGGTTATCAGTCAATATTCCAAATAGCAGCGATAACAAAAGTAAGGAAAATTAAAGAAATTTTCGTTTATGATGTTTTGGAAAGCCAGGTTGAAAAACTAGCTAAAATTCTAGCTAAAGAAGGAATTAAAATTAAAAAGGCGAGTTTGGAAGAAGCAGCAAAAAAAGACATCATAGTCACTGTTACTCCGGCCAGAAAACCCATCCTGAAAAATAAATTGGTTTTACCAGGAACTCATATCAATGCCATGGGCGCTGATGGGCCAGGTAAAGAAGAATTAGATCCGAAAATATTAAAGAGAGCAAAAATCATTATTGATGACTGGCACCAGGCAATTTGCTGTGGCGAAGTAAATGTTCCTTTAGCAAAAGGTATCATTCAAAAAAAGGATATTTGGGCTTCTCTCGGTGAGGTGATCACCGGTAAAAAAATAGGAAGGAAAAATGATAATGAAATAACGATTTTTGACTCAACGGGTTTGGCAGTCCAAGACTTATTTACTGCAAATTTAGTTTATAAAAAAGCTAAAAAACTAGGAAAAGAATTAAAATTATTTTAAAAATGCCAAAAGAAAACAAACTAACTCAATTATTAGGAATTAAATATCCTGTAATCCAGGGCGGGATGGCTGGAATTTCAGAGGCTACTTTAGTTTCGGCAGTTTCTAATGCCGGGGGCTTAGGAACTTTAGGTTCGGGATTAATGCCAGCCCAATGGTTAAAAGACCAGATTAAAAAGACGAGAGAGTTGACCAAGAATCCTTTTGCTGTAAATCTTTATTTACAAAATCCAAAAGCCGAAGAATTAATAAAAGTAATTATTGAAGAAAGAGTGCCAATTGTTTTTACCGGCGGCGGCAATCCCCTACCCTTGTTTCCTTATTTTCAAGCAGGAGGAACGAAAGTAATTCCAGTGGTTCCTTCCCCAAGACTGGCGAAAAAAATGGAAGATAATGGCGCTGACGCAGTTGTTGTCGAAGGGATGGAAGCTGGCGGCCATATCGGTGAAAATACTACTTTTTGTTTAATACCGCAAACAAAATCCCTCTTGCAAAAAATACCTTTGATTGCTGCGGGAGGCATTTATGATGGGAAAACAGCGGCTGCCGCTGTTTTATTGGGCGCTGACGGTGTCCAAATGGGAACAAGATTTTTAGCAAGTAAGGAATGTCCGATTGATGAAAATTATAAAAAAAGGATTGTTGATGCTACTGCTGATGATGTGACTGTGGCCTTGCGCTTTACTGGCCACCCTTTAAGATTGATCAAAAACCAGCTTTCGGAAGAGTGGCAAAAATTAGAAGAAAAAGGCGCTTTCCCGGAAGAAATAAAAGCTGAAAGAATAGTAAGCTCAAAGATTACTTCTGCTGATATTGAAAAAATACCTCTTTTAGCCGGATATTGTGCCGGCGCAATTTTTGATATTAAAACCTGTAAAGAAATAGTCGAAGAAATTGGAGAAACTATTTGCAAATTAGAAAGTAAAATATGAAAGACGGAGTATTTGCCTGGATATGTAAGCTTTCTACTGTTCCCTTATTTAACCTTCTCTTTGTAAAAGAAATTAAAGGGAGAGAAAATCTACCAAAAAGAAATTTTATTTTAGTCTCAAACCATCAAAGTTATCTTGACTTACAGATTGATGGAAACCTATGTGTGCCTAAGAGATTTCACTTTATTGGACAAGTTGATAGCTGGAAAGGAATAGCTGGTTTTTTTGTAAAACTGTATTACAAAATAGCTGGCGTAATCCCCTTGGATCGTAAAAGCGAGGGGTCACGAAAAGCAGTAATTCAAAAAGCGGTAGAAGTATTAAAAAAAGGAGAAATTTTGATAATGTATCCTGAGGGAACGCGCTCTAAAAATGGGGAGCTTCAAGAAGGTAAATTAGGAACGGCCAAAATTTTTTTAGAAACCGGGGTGCCAATTTTACCAGTCGGAATTAAAGGAACTTTCGAATTGATGCCACCTCATGGAAAACCAAAAATAAAAAAAGAGGTTAAGGTAAATATCGGTAAGCCTCTTTTTTTCGAGGAAGAATTGAAAGAAGTAAAAAATTTAGACAAAAGTTCAAAAGACTACCTTGAGATTCTTCAAAAAATTACCGATAAAATAATGAAGGAAATTAGTAATTTGATAGCTAATTTATGAACGTAATAATTTCTTGGCTTTGTAAAATCATTTTGAAATTTCCGGTTGATTCATTTTTAGTTAAAGATGTAAAAGGCAAAGATAATGTTCCAAAAAAAGGAAATTTTATCGTCGCCGCAAATCACCAGAGCCACTTAGACCACATTGCTACAGGTTATGTCTGTGTGCCTCGGAAATACCATTATCTTGGCCAGACTGATAGATATCACGGGTTCACCAAAGCTTTTCTCTATACTTTATATTTTATCTTTGGTGTCATACCAGTGAACAGAGAAAAACAAGATTCAAGGAGAAAAGCAGCAGAGAAATCAATTGAAGTCCTAAAAAATGGGGCTTGTCTGGTAATTTATCCTGAAGGCACGAGATCCAGAAGTGGCGAAATACAAGAAGGAAAATGCGGAGTGGCGAAGATTTATTTTAAAACCGGGGTTCCAATTCTACCAGTTGGAATTAAAGGGACTTTTGAATTAATGCCAGCTGGTAAGGCTTTTCCAAAAATAAAAAGGGAGGTGGAAATTAATATTGGTAAACCTCTTTATTTTGAAAAAGAATTTTTTGAAGCTAAGAAACTTGATGAAAATTCGAAAGAACATGAAAATCTTTGTCAAAATATAACAGATAAAGTGATGGAAGAGATTGCTCAACTAGCAGGAAAGAACAATAATGCCTCTGGGGATATTTCTCACTATGTTCGAAATATAAAATAAATTCTCTGAATAGCAGTAAGATTTGAAAAAATTGCCAAAAAAATTATAGGATAAATCATCCAAGAAAAATTAAAAATCCCAAGAATTAGAGAAAGAAAAACCAAAAACAACCTCTCAGGTCTTTCCAAAAGACCTTTTTTTAATTCTTCTTTTAAAATTTCTTTCTCCTTTCCGGCTGCCTTTGCGTAAGTTGTCACCAAAGAACCAAAAAGAGCTAAAAAAACCCAGAATTTGGAATCAAGATAGATTTTTGGCAACGGTAAAAACAAAAAACCGAAAAGAAATATCGCCTCTACGTAACGATCGCAAATCGTGTCCAAATAAGCACCGGTTTTAGTCGCCACATTTTTAAATTTGGCCACAGCGCCATCAATTAAATCTAGAAGGGAAGCTATAATAAAGAAGGTTGCTGCTAAAATAAAGTTGTTTTTTATTATAAATATGAACGACAGAGCGGCAAAAATAAGAGAAAAAAAGGTAAAGGTATTAGGAAAGATTCCAGTTTTGGAAAATATTTTACCAACTTTTTCTGAAACTCTTTCAAATTTTTTTCGGTTTTCTGATAACATAATTTTTAACTTTAGCTAAATTTCTTTTTATATGATCATCGAGTTTCTCAAAAAAATCAATTTTTTCAAAGCAAACCTTAACATTCTTTTTTTTGATTTCCTCAATAACTCTCTCGGTTGATAAATTATCTCCTGGAATTTCTATATAGGCTTTGCCTATAAAATTAACTGAATGGCTATCAGAACCAGCAACAACTGGCAGATTAAGTTCTTCAGCGAATTTAATAGCTTTTTTATTGCTTGAATCAAGAAAGATTGAAGCATTCCAGGCTTCAATAGCAACCCCTTTCTCTTTTAGAAAATCCTTAAATTTTTCAATCCCTCGAAAATGGAAAATTGGATCAAAGGGATGGGCAATAACCGGAAATCCGCCTTCTTTTATTATAATATCTATTGTTTCTTTTGCTGAAAGGCCATTAGGTATTATTTTTTTAATATTTAATCCTAGAATATCCCCTTCTCTGCTCTTTATCTCAATCCCAGGAATAATTAAGATTGACTTATTGGTTGCAATTTTAATTGCTTCTTCTGCTCCTCTCGTCTCTCCATGATCGGTAATACATATTGCATCTAAGCCTTTAGAAACAGCGGCCTCAACTATTTCTTTTGGT
>Ga0315291_10009679_pt1 | contig 11821 bp, 8 predicted proteins | sample YL17G12_20_MG_FD_203070 | JGI IMG/M metagenome (GOLD analysis project Ga0315291, IMG submission 203070) | Sediment microbial communities from Yellowstone Lake, YNP, Wyoming, USA - YL17G12_20 | ecosystem: Environmental > Aquatic > Freshwater > Lake > Sediment | place: USA: Wyoming | collected...
GAAACTCCGAGCCGATGTTCGAGGTCATGATGAGGATCGTGTTCTTAAAGTCCACGGTGCGGCCCTGGGCGTCGGTGAGCCGACCGTCGTCGAGAATCTGAAGCAGCGCGTTGAAGACGTCGTGGTGCGCTTTTTCGATCTCGTCGAAGAGGATGACGGAGTAGGGCTTTCGGCGGACGGCCTCGGTCAGTTGCCCGCCCTCCTCGTAGCCGACGTAGCCCGGCGGGGCGCCCACGAGGCGCGAGACCGCGTGCCTCTCCATGTATTCGCTCATGTCTATGCGAATCAGATGGTCTTCGCTGTCGAAGAGCGCTTCGGCCAGCGCCCGCGCGAGTTCCGTCTTCCCCACCCCCGTCGGCCCGAGGAAGATGAACGACCCCACCGGCCGGCGCGGGTCCTTGATGCCGCTTCGGGCGCGGAGGACGGCGTCGGCCACCAGACGCACCGCCTCGTCCTGGCCGATCACCCGCCGATGCAGAACCTCGTCGAGCGCGAGCAGTTTCTCTCGCTCGCCTTCCACGAGGCGCGCCACCGGGATGCCCGTCCAGCGCGAGACGATGTCGGCGACCTCCTCTTCAGTGACCTCTTCGCGCAGGAGCCGGCCGCCCTTCTGTTTCTCCTCCAGGCGCGACTCGGCCTCCTTGAGTTGGCGCTCGAGTTCCGGCAGCCGCCCGTGCGTCAGTTCCGCCGCCTTCTCCAGATCGTATGCGCGCTGGGCCTTCTCAATCGCCAGGCGCGTCTCGTCCATGGCGCTGCGGAGCGCCTGGACCTTGTGGATGGCCTCCTTTTCGCCGTCCCATTGGGCGCGCATGGCATCGGCCCGCGCCTTCAGGTCCGCCAGTTCCTTGCCGAGCGCCTCTAGGCGCTGCCGGCTCGCCTTATCCTTTTCCTTCTTGAGGGCGGCCTGCTCGATTTCCAGTTGCATCACGCGCCGGGTGGCCTCATCGAGTTCGGCCGGCATGGAATCAATCTCTGTGCGGATCATGGCGCACGCCTCATCCACCAGGTCAATGGCCTTGTCCGGCAGGAAGCGGTCGGAGATGTAGCGGTTCGAGAGGACCGCCGCGGCCACCAGCGCCGCGTCCTGAATCCGCACGCCGTGATGGATCTCGAACCGCTCCCTCAGGCCCCGGAGGATCGAGATCGTGTCCTCGACGTTGGGCGGGTCCACCAGGACCGTCTGGAACCGCCGCTCCAAGGCCGCGTCCTTCTCGACGTGCTTGCGGTATTCATCCAGCGTCGTGGCGCCGATGCAGTGCAGTTCCCCGCGGGCGAGCATGGGTTTGAGCATATTGCCGGCGTCAATGGCGCCTTCCGCGCGGCCGGCGCCGACGACGGTGTGGAGTTCGTCGATGAAGAGGAGGATGCGGCCCTCGGATTGCTCGATTTCCTGGAGGACGGCCTTGAGGCGTTCCTCGAACTCGCCGCGGTACTTCGCCCCCGCCACCAGCGACCCCATGTCGAGGGCGAAGATCGTCTTGTCCTTGAGCGACTCCGGCACGTCGCCGCGCACGATCCGCTGCGCGAGGCCCTCGACGATGGCGGTCTTGCCGACGCCCGGCTCGCCGATGAGGACGGGGTTGTTCTTCGTCTTGCGCGAGAGGATGCGGATGACGCGTCGGATTTCGGCGTCGCGCCCGATGACCGGGTCGAGTTTGGCGGCCCGCGCCTCCTTGACGATGTCCCGGCCGTAGCGCTCGAGCGCCTCGTAGGTGCCCTCGGGGGTGGCGCTCGTGATGCGCTGGCTGCCGCGCACCGCCGACAGCGCCTCCAGGAACCGCTCGCGCGTCAGGCCGAACTTCGCCAGCACCCGGCCGGCGTCCGACTGTTCGCCCTCGTCCACCAGGGCCAGCGCAACGTGTTCGATGGAGACATACTCATCCTTGAGGTGCTTCGCCTCCTCCTCGGCCTGGACGAGGATCTGGTTCAGCCGCTGCGTCACGTACACGCTGCCCGGCTGGACGCCGGGACCCGAGACGCGCGGACGCTTCGCCAGCGCCGCCTCCAGATCCGCCCGGAGCGGTTCGACCGGCACGTCCATTTTTGCGAGCAGCCTCGGCAGGATTCCCTGCGGCTGGTCGAGGAGCGCCGCGAGCAGGTGCTCGCCGTCCACTTCCTGGTGGCCCAGGCGGACCGCCAGGCTCTGGGCCTGGGCCAGCGCCTCTCGGCACTTCTCGGTGAATCGGTTCAGGTCCATCGGGTCCGACTCCTTGGAGTCTCCATTGTATATCATTTCGGCAAACGGCGTGCCAGCGGTCGGCCGGCCTGGGAGGCCAAAAACGGCCGTTGTTGAGGATTCCGGGCCGGCTTGGCATGCCAAAACGGCAGGCGGTGTGGCACCTTTGCCTTTGTTGCCCTGGCCTTGGTCCCGCCGGTTTTTTGCTGCGTTGACGTTCGCGGCGCGGCCGATTACAATCCTGTCGAACTGCGGCATTCATGGCCGAAGGCCGGAAGGCGGACATCCCGTCTGGTCGAGTCGCCCCCGGCGACGCGGCCACGGGCGAGGCGGTGGTCAACCTCTTCGCCCGCCAGGAGGTCGTCGGCCTGGTCCGCGAGACCCTCCGTGAGGAGGGGCGGGCCGGCGTCGAGGGCCTGTGGGGATCCAGCGCGCCCGCCCTGGCCGCCGCACTCCTACCGCAGTGTCCCTCGACGCTCCTCTACGTCGTGGCCCACACCGACGCGGCCGACGGCGCCCGCGACGACTGGCGGCTCTTCACGGGGTTCGATCCGCCTCTGTTCCCGGCGTGGGAGGCGCTGCCGACCGAGGCCGACGTCTCCGACGAGATCCTCGCCGACCGCCTGCGGGTGCTGAAGGACCTGTCGGCGGCTCGCGCGGCCTCCGGGCGCGGCGCGGGCGGAGAGGCGGTCGCCCCGCCGAGAGTCCTCGTCACGACGATCCAGGCCCTCATGCAGCCGGTCCCCTCGCCGAGCCACCTGGCCGACAACACGCTTGAACTGGTCGTCGGGTGCGAGTATCGCCCGAGCGAGGTTCGCCGATGGCTGGGGGAGCGAGGCTTTCGGCCGGCCTCGCTCGTGCTCGAGCCCGGCCAGTACGCGGTGCGCGGCGGGATCCTCGACGTCTTCCCGCCCACCTCCGCTGTGCCGTACCGGCTGGAATTCTTCGGCGACGAACTGGAGAGCCTGCGCACGTTCGACCCGGCATCGCAGCGAAGCGACGAGGAACGCGAGCGTCTGGCGATTTCGTTCGTGCCGACGCGCTCAGGCTCGGACACGGACCGCGCGGCCGGCCCCCTTGTCCCGCAGGCGACGACCAGCCTGATGGACTACCTCCCGAAGGACGCGTGGATTGTCTGGCACGAGCCGCTCGAGATCGCCGAGGTGGGCCGCTCCTTCCTCGCGCGCCTGGCGAGCCCGGTGGACGTGTTCGCATTTGAGGCCGTCGTGCAGCAGTCGCAGGAGTTTGTGCGGCTGGACCTGGCGAGCCTGGTGTCGGGGGGCGCGGCGGATGCCTTTGCGCTGCGGACGCAGAGCCTGCCGCCGTTCAGCGGCCGGGCGGAAACCGTACGCGAGGAACTGGCCGACCTCGCCGAGGCCGGGCCGGTCCTCCTCTTTTCGGACAACGAGGCGGAGCACGACCGCCTCCTGGAAATCCTCTCGAAGATGGACGCCCCGGCGCGCGAGCGGATGAGGGCGGGGATCGGGCGGATCGCGGCCGGCTTCCGCCTCGTCGCCGGGGGGGTGAGCGTCGTCGCCAACCACGAACTCTTCCGCCGCTACCACGACCGGCGTCGCCTGCGCCGCCGCGCCGAGACCCGTGCGATCGACACCTGGCTCGATCTGGCTCGCGGGGACCTGGTGGTCCACGTGGTGCACGGCATCGGGCGGTACCTGGGGATGAAAACGCTCCGCCGCGAGGGCGAAGGCGCGGTCTCGACGGGCGGCGACCACGCCGAGGACCACCTGGTCCTGGAGTTCCAGGACAAGGCCCGCGTCTATGTGCCGGTCTCCCAGGTAGACCTGGTGCAGAAGTACATCGGGGGCTTCAAGGGCCGGCCGCACCTGTCGCGGATCGGGGGCAAGGCGTGGGCCGAGAAAAAGCGCCGCGCCGCACTTGCCGTCGAGGACTTGGCGGCGGACCTCCTGCGGCTTCAGGCGGTGCGGCAGACGAGCCCCGGCATTGCGTATCCCGACGACACGCTCTGGCAGAAGGAGTTCGAGGCGTCGTTCCCCTATCCCGAGACGGACGACCAGTTGGCGGCGATGCAGGAGATCAAGCGCGACATGCGCCAGGGGCGGCCCATGGACCGCCTCCTCTGCGGCGACGTGGGGTATGGGAAGACGGAACTGGCGATCCGGGCGGCGTTCAAGGCGGTCGAGGCGGGACGCCAGATCGCCGTCCTCGTCCCGACCACCGTCCTGGCGGAACAGCACGTGCGGACGTTCCGCGAGCGCATGGCCGACTATCCGGCCGTGGTCGAGATGCTCAGTCGGTTCCAGACCCGCGGCGCGCAGGCGGACGTTCTGCGGCGGTTCCGCCTGGGGCAGGTGGACGTTGTCATCGGGACGCACCGGCTCCTGTCGGCCGACGTGCAGCCGGCCGACCTGGGCCTCCTGATTGTGGACGAGGAGCAGCGTTTCGGCGTGGAGCACAAGGAGCGTCTGAAGCGTCTGCGCGAGACGGTGGACGTGCTGACGCTGACGGCGACGCCGATTCCGCGGACGCTGCACCTCTCGCTGCTGGGGATCCGGGACATTTCGAGTCTCTCGACGCCGCCGCTCGACCGCCGCGCGGTGCGCACCGAAATCGGCACGTGGGATGACCGTCTGGTGCGCCAGGCGATCCTGCGCGAACTGGCGCGCGACGGCCAGGTGTTCTTCGTCCACAACCGCGTCCGCTCCATCCAGGCCGTCGCCGAGCGGGTCCAGGCCCTCGTGCCGGAGGCCCGCGTCGTCTTCGCGCACGGCCAGATGCACGAGCGCGACCTCGAGAGCCGTATGATCGAGTTCTTCAGCGGCCGCATTGATGTGCTGGTCTCGACGACGATCATCGAGTCGGGCCTCGATGTGCCGCGCGCCAACACCATGTTCATCCACGAGGCGGACCGATTCGGCTTGGCGGATCTGCACCAATTGCGCGGCCGCGTGGGGCGCTACAAGCACCGGGCGTACTGCTACGTGCTGCTGCCGGAGTCGCGTCCGCTGGCGCCGGCGGCCGCCAAGCGCCTGCGGGCGCTGGAGCGCTACTCGGAACTCGGCGCGGGGTTCCAGATCGCCATGCGCGACCTGGAGATCCGCGGCGCGGGCAACATCCTCGGAGCCGAACAGTCCGGCCACATCGCCGCCGTCGGATACGAACTCTACTGTCGGCTCCTGGAGTCGGCGGTGCGGCGGTTCCAGGGCCGGCCCGAGCCGGACCGGCGGCGCGCGGACGTTCGGCTGGACCTGGCGGCGCTTCTCCCGAAAGACTACGTCCCGACCGAAAGCCAGCGGATCAGCCTGTACCGGCAGTTGCAGCGGGCGCCGGACCTTGAGGCGCTCGCCCAGATCGCCGATGAAATCGCGGACATGTACGGCCCGATGCCGGACGAGGTGCAGCGCCTCGTCGCACTGGAGCGTGTGCGGCTGCTGGCGGGGGGGGCGCGCATCCGCTCGATCCACCGCAAGGGCGCCGACCTCGTCATGGCCGTCGAGCACGTGCCCGCCGCCGAGGAACTCTTCCGGCGGTGCGCCGAGCGGGAGGTTCGCGAGGCGGGGACCGTCCGCGCGGTGGATGCCGAGACCGTCCTCTGGCGCCTGCGCGCGGACGGCGGCCCGGACGCTGCCCTGGCGCTCCTGGAGAAGTGGCTTGTCGCGGGCTCGCAGGGGGACTAGAATACCCGTCCGCCTCGGTCTGGGGCGCGCGTTGAGGACTGTCGGCATGAATCGGCTGGGATTGATTCTGACGGCGGCGGTGGCGGCGGGTTGCGGCTTGGGGCGCGACGAGCCCGGCCTCGGGGCCCTCGAACCGCGCATGGCCACGACCGGCGGCGAGTTTGCCACCGACCCCACGCGCCCGGAGTCGGAGGTCAACCCCTCGCGGCGTCTGGAGCCGGGCGACCGCGTCGCGATGCCCGTGCGGGGCGGCCCCCAGCCGGTGCGCCCCTCCGGGGTCGAGGGCGACGGACGCTACGAGGCCCGCCTCCAGGATGTGCCGCTCCCCGTGCCCTCCGGCCCGACGCCCCTGGTGGCGGAGGAGGCGAATGGCCGCGTCTGGATCGCCGACACCATCCTGGCGGAAGTCAACGACGAGGTGATCACGCGGGAGGACATCTTCGGCCCGCTGCGTCCTCAGATTCGGCAGTGGCGGCAGGACCTTGAGCCGGAGGAGTTCGAGGCCCGATGCCGCAACGTCGCCGATCTGAAACTCCGCGAGGCCATCAGCGAACGCCTCGTCGCCCAGGAAGCGAAGCGCAGCCTGACGGAGGCGCAGACCCAGGAACTCGACGCCACGCTCGGGCAGATTTTGAAGGACCTGGTGGCCGAGGCGGGCAGCACGCTCCTGCTGGAGGAGCGCCTCAAGGCCGAGGGCTCGACCGTCGAGCAGCGGATGGATCGCGAGCGCCGGCGCCTTCTCATCCAGCGGTTCCTGCGCGAACGCATCGCCCCGACCGTCCATGTGACGCACTCCGAACTGCTCGACTATTACCGTAAGGTGCGCGACGAGCGATACGTCGAGCCGACGCGGATCCGTCTGCGGCTCATCGAAATCCGCAAGAGCGAGTTTCCGGACGAGGCGCAGGCCCGGGCCCTGGCCGGCGCCGTCTGCGCCCGCGCCCTCGGCGGCGAGGACTTCGCCAAACTGGCCGAACGCTACAGCCGCGACGCCATGGCCGAAAAGGGCGGCGACTGGGGATACGTCACCGAGGGGGCGTTCCGCGTCCGCGCGGTGGACCAGGTCCTCTTCACGCTGCGGACGGGCGCAGTCGGCCCGGTCGTGGACGCCGCCGACGCCTTCTACGTCGTCAAGGCCGAGGACCGCCGGGACGGGCGCATCGTGCCGTTCACCGAGGTCCAGAACGATCTGGAGCGCGAGATCAGCGACGCGCGCTACAACGAAAGGGTGTCGCGCTATATCCAGGACCTGTACCGGAAATCGTACGTGCGCATCCGGCGGGAGAATTTGTAAGGACGCCCCATGCCCCAGGTCACGTTTCTTCCGTACGCCATCCGCCTCGAGGTGCCTCGCGGCACGAGCCTGCTGGCTGCCGCCGACGAGGCCGCTGAGACCGTCCCCGACGACTTTTTCGCCGGCGAACTGTGCGAGGGGAGGCACGAGTGCGGCAATTGCTGCGTCGAGGTCGTCGCCGGCACCGAGAACCTCTCGCCCGTGACGGAAGGCGAGCGGGCGCTTCTGGGCAAACTGGGGCACGGTCCGGCCATCCGGACCGCCTGCACGGCGCGCGTCCAGGGCGACGTCACGGTCCGCATCCTCGCCCCGGTCCGGCACACGCCCCAGCGCGGACAGGCCCAGATGCAGTCGCATCCCTAGGTGCCGCACGCCCGCGCGGGAGAGACCGCTTGGCCGCCACGCACCAGCCGGCTTCCTTCGGGCATGTGGCCATCGTCGGTCCCGGTGCGATCGGCTGCGTCCTGGCAGTGAGGCTGGCGCTGGCCCCCCGCGCGCCGCGCGTCACGCTGCTGGATCATCGGGCGGACCGGGCGGCGCGCCTGAGCGCCCGGCCCATCGTGCTGCACGCTCCCGAGGGCGACCTTGAGGCTCGGTTGCCGGTGCGCACGGCGCCCGAGGAGCCGCCGGACCTCGTGGTCCTGGCGACGAAGGCGGGTGCCGCGCGCGGTGTCGCCGAGGCGGCCGTCTCCTGGATCGGCCCGGCGCCGGTCCTGGCGGTTCAGAACGGCCTGGGGGTCGTAGAGGAGGTGGCCGGCGCCCTGCCGGGCTCAACCGTTCTGGCGGGGGTCCTCTATCAGGCGGCGAACACCGTTGCCGAAGGCGAGGTCGCCCACGTCGCCAACGAGCGGATTCTCGTCGGTCACCTCGGCCGCGCGGCGGATGAGGTCGCCCGGCGGATCGCGGCGCTTCTGGTGGCGGCGGGGCTGCCCGCGTCGGTCGAGGACGACATGACGCCGCACGTCTGGGGCAAGGTTCTTGTCAACGCGGCTTTGAACCCCGTGGCGGCGCTGGCGGGCGTCCGGAACGGGGAAGTCGCGTCGCGCTTGTCGCTGCGGGCGCTGGCGGAGGTGTTGGCCGACGAGGGCCAGGCGGTGGCCGATGCCGAAGGCATCCGGCTCCCGTACGCAAGCGCGGCCGAGGCGGCGCTTGAAACTGCACGCCGAACCGCGGACAACCGTTGCTCGATGCTTCAGGACCTCGAGGCCGGCCGGACGACCGAGATTGATTTTCTCAACGGCGCGCTGGTGCGCGTGGGGGAGCGGCACGGGGTGGCGACGCCGGCGAACGGCGCCGCGGCAACGCTGGTGCGGCAGGTGTCGCGAGCCGGGGCCGGCGCGTAGCGCGGCGCAGCGACGCCGGGCCGGTCAGCCGTCCGTCTCGGGTCTCGGCGGCGGCGGCGGGGCGTCGGGCGGGGGCGGTTCGTGGCGGTCCGCCTCGCCGGAGAGCATTTCGCCGAGTCGCTTCTCGGCGATGGCCTCGCGTTTGGCGGCGCGGTCCTTCAGGTCTGCCCGCAGGTCTTCGAGGCGTTTCTCCAGGAGCCGGATCTGGGCCTCGCGGGTGACGAGTTCGGCGTCAACGAGTTGGGCGAGGGTCCGGCGGAGTTCCTCGCGGAGGCGGGTGCGGTCCTCGTCGCTCGCGGCGGCGCGGAAGCGTTCGGCCAGACCCCGCGCCAGGAACTGAAGCCGCTTCTCCTCCAGCGCCTTCTGGAACGCCGCCTCGTCGCTTTCCTTGAGGGCCCGGAGTTGGCCGATCTCGAAACGGAGCCGCCGACAGACGGCGCGGAACTGTTCGGGGTCGCTCTGGCGGGCCTGTTCGAGGCTCTGGCTGAGCCAGGGCAGATGGTCGCGGGCGAAGGCGAGGATGGCCTGGATTTCCTCGTCCGAGACGTCGCGGAAGATGCCGGGACCCCGGGTCAGTTCGGGCGCGTCGCCGCGGTCGCTCCTTTCGCGGAGATGTTCGCGGATGCGTTCGCCGATGGGATGGCGAGGCCCCTGGCGGGACGCATCGTCGGGCTTGGGGGCGACGGATTCCTCGCCGCCCTGGGTCGGTTTGGGCGTCTCGTTCTCCGCGCGTGCCGCCGCCGATGCCGCTGCCATCAGTCCCGCCGCCAGCCAAAGTGCCAGGCGATTCATGGAAGCCTCCCGATTCGGTTTATCCGCGAAGCCGGTCCTGGCTCGAAAGATAATCCAGGAGGAGCCCCGCGTCGTCCAGTTCCAGCAGAAGGTCGAGTTCGTCGGCCGAGCCGCCCGCGGGCGCCCGGTCGAGGCGTTCGCTTCCCGTGTCGTTGTCCGCCAGTTCCAGGAGGGAGATGGCGGCGGCGATTTCCTCGATGGCCTCGGCATGATGGTTGCCGACGGCGACGGGCGGTTGCTCGATCGGCTTGGAGGGCCAGAAGATGGCGGCGGCGATGAGGAGGGCGGCGGCCGCCGCCCAGCCGTAACGCACCAGGAGTCTCACGACCCGCGGGCGGGCGGGGCGTTCGGCCGAGGCCGCGCGCAGCCGCCCTCGCAGCCGGGCGATCGCCTCGGGCCGAAGGGCCGGCTCGCGCGGGAGCGTCTCGAGCGCCGCGAGGCCGCGCGCGAGGCTCTCGACCTCGCGTCGGCAGGCGGGGCAGACCTCCAGGTGCGCGGCGCACAGTCGCCGAAGCCGCGGCGCCAGTTCACCCGCCGCGTACGCGACCCACTGTTCGGATGTCGGGCAGCCGTTCATCCTTGTTCCTCGGGGACCAGGTCCGCCAGTTTCTTCAGGGCCCGGTGGGCCCGGGCGAGCACCGTGCCGAGCGGCTCGCCCGTCACGCGGGCGATCTCCTTGAACTCCAGTTCCCCATAGTATCGCATGAGCAGGACCTCGCGGTCCGGCTCGGAAAGACGCACGAGGGCGGCTTCGACTTTCGCGGCCGTCTCCGACCGGCCGAGCCGCGCGTCGGGCGCCGGTTCTCGGCCGACCGTCGCGGGCATCGGCGTCTCGGGGTCCACTACGAGGCCGAGGGCCGGCTCGCGCGGTCGCCGCCGCAGCCAGTCGCGCGCCACGTTCGTCGCGATGCGAAAGACCCAGGCCCGGAACTTGCCCTCCGGCTGATAGGTCGCCAGGCCCCGAAGCGCCCGCACGAGCGTCTCCTGGGCGAGCTCCTCGGCCGTGTCCCGGTTGCCCACGAGCCGCACCAGGAACCCGTACACCCGCGGCGCCAGCGCGACGAGGCGCTCCTCCGGGGCGTCGGTGTCCTCGGCGCGGTGGCTCATGCGTTCCGCCAGTCTAAACGGCCCAGGGGGGCCCGTATTGCCTCCTATGGGGCCCGCCCGTCCTCTATATCCGTCCCCCGGGAGGCGTTTGCAAGGGGTTCTACCAGCGCGTCGGCGCGGGGGACCCCGCAGGAGCCGCCGGGCTGAAAGAAAAAGGCACTTGGCACCTTCGGGTGTGCATTGACGGGGTGCCGGGGCGGGGATATAACGGCGGCGTGAAGGTCCTGGGACTGGATCTCGGCGAGAAGCGGGTCGGGGTGGCCGTCAGCGACCCCAACGGGACGGTCGCGCACCCCTTAAAGCAGATCGAGGTCCGCGGTCGGCGGGACCTTGTGGAGCAGGTTGCCCGGCTCGTGGCCGAGACGGCGGCCGAGCGGGTCGTCGTCGGGATGCCGGTGCGGCTCGACGGGCAGGCGGGGGCGCAGGCCCGCCGGGTCGAGGCGACGGTCGAGGCGCTCCGCGAGACCCTGGCGGTGCCGGTCGAGACGTGGGACGAGCGGCTCTCGACGCGCCAGGCCGACCGGTCCATGCAGGGGGCCGGATTGTCGGCCGACCGCCGCCGCGCCAAGCGCGACATGGTGGCGGCGGCGCTGATTCTGCAATCCTACCTGGACGCCCGCCCGCCGCGGGGCTGACCCTGGTTCTGCGCGGGTCCTCCCGATGCATCGGGACCGGGATCGGCCCGCACTTCCATCCCGCGCGCATCCAGGCAGCGGTACACGGCCTGGTCCACGTGGGCCTCCGCGCTGCCGATGATGGTGATGCGCTTCGCCAGGTCGCTTTCGAGTTTCAGGAGGGTGTCGCGCTTGAGATTGTTCAGGTAGTCGGCGACCTCGGTGTGGAGGGTGACTTCGAGGGCGGCGACCTGGGCCTGGTGTACCAGGAGGCGGACGTTGCGCATGACCTCCAGGGCCACGGACTCGGGGGTCTTGACGAGGCCGGCGCCCTTGCAGTAGGGGCAGTCCATGTAGGTGGCGCGCTGAAGGTTGGACTTGATGCGTTGGCGGGTCATCTCCACGATGCCGAACTTGCTCATGCGGAGCATGCGATAGCGCGCGCGGTCGCCCTTGAGGGCGTCGCGGAGGACCTTTTCGACGTGTCGGCGGTTCTCGCCCTTGTCCATGTCAACGAAGTCGATGACGAGGACGCCGCCGAGGTCGCGCAGGCGGATCTGTCGGGCGATTTCCTTGGCGGCCATGACGTTGAGTTGATGGGCGGACTCTTCGGCGTCCTTCCCGTGGCGGAACTTGCCGCTGTTCACGTCGATCGCCACCAGGGCCTCGGTCTGGTCAATGACGATGCTCCCGCCGCGGGGCAGGGGGACGGTCCGGCTGTAGATCTGCTCGATGGCCTCCTCGAGGCGGTACTTGTGGAAGAGCGGGACGGGGCCCTCGTAGAGTTTGGCGGCTCCGGCGTGTCGCGGCATGGCGATCTTGAGGAAATCGTGGACGCG
>Ga0315291_10009680_pt1 | contig 11820 bp, 12 predicted proteins | sample YL17G12_20_MG_FD_203070 | JGI IMG/M metagenome (GOLD analysis project Ga0315291, IMG submission 203070) | Sediment microbial communities from Yellowstone Lake, YNP, Wyoming, USA - YL17G12_20 | ecosystem: Environmental > Aquatic > Freshwater > Lake > Sediment | place: USA: Wyoming | collected...
CGCTAAAGGTTGATAAAGTATAATTATAACAGCAGGTTAGTCAGACCTTCGCGAGGGTTGGGAAAGAAATTCTACTACCTTTTGGAGATCCTCAGGTGTTTCCACATGAAGCGGTTCATAATCGACGGAGATTACTTTAATCCGATAGCCATTTTCTAAAGCTCTCAGTTGTTCCAGTTTCTCAAGTTTTTCCAGAGGGGTATGCTTCATTTTAGAAAACTGCAGGAGGAATTTTCGACTATACACATACACACCGATTTGTTTAAACACCCCCTTCGGAAGAATCTTCTTCCCAAAGGGTTTGGATAGAAGTTGTTCAATATTAAGATCTCGAGGAAAGGGAATAGGAGACCGGGAGAAATAAAGGGCAAAATTCTTTTGATCGACAACCACTTTTCCGACATTGGGGTTGAGCCAATCCTTCACGTCTTCAAGTTTTGTCATTAAAGTAGACATGGAGAGGGTATCATCGGTGAAGAAAGGACGTATTGCCTTATCGAGGATGCGTCCCTTGATTAAGGGTTCATCTCCTTGGACATTGACAATGATCTCAGACTTTAATTTCTGGGCAACCTCTGCTACCCGGTCTGTTCCAGTCGTATGTTCTGAGGAGGTTATCACCGCCCTTCCGCCGAAGCCTTGAACAGTCTCTAAAATCCTTTGATCATCAGTGGCGACGATCACTTCTTTGATCAATTTTGACTGGCATACTCCTTCATAAACATGTTGGATCATCGGCTTACCGAGAATGTCAGCAAGAGGTTTTCCCTCGAAACGGGTTGAACCATATCGCGCAGGAATTATAGCAACAACCTTCATGAAAACCTTTTTTGGAAATGAACCACTCCCTGGGCTAAAGCCCAGGGTTTCAGGCCCACTGGCATGCTGACGCATGCCGAAAGTTCGCTCCGTCCCAGCAAGCTGGGACTTCGAAAGGATGCCATTCATCCCCAGGTTTAAAACCCTGGAATTTTCTGGCATGTTCTATAAACATTCAAAATTTAATCAATTTTTATATAATTGTCAATTTAATCCTATATATTTTGGGGACGACGGGGACTCTATTTGGGACTTTACCTGTAATATCGGTATAAATTCTTTTTTCTGGTTTCATCTTCTATTTACTAAAGTGAACATGCAAAATAATAATACCTAAAGATCCTATCACTCCTTCAAATCCCTTTAATCGAATATGGTCGCTGGGAGGCATGGCAAGACCTTTGGGGGCAATTCAGTCGTAAACAAACCCATTCAAAACGTGGAATCAAAAATGCAGAATGAAAGTCGAAGTTTAGCTTTGTCTATAAATCATTTGGCCTTAATTATCGCCACAGGTTTGGTAAGAACATCACCAGCCCTTCCCAATAGGTTATTAGAAACAAAACAAATATCAAAACCATGATATAGGGAAAGGCCTCTCGTACGATCTCTTCAATAGGAACTTTTGTTAATCCATTCAGCAGGAACAGTAGCATCCCGAAGGGCGGAGTAAGAAGCCCTATCATAAGGTTCAATACAACCACGACTCCAAAATGAACGAGATCAACTCCTACAGATTTTACGACTGGAAGGACAATAGGTAGGAATATAAGCATGATCGCATTGACGTCCATCACCATCCCCAGGAGAAGAAAAAGGATATTCATGAAGAGTAGAATAAGAGGTTTGCTTGTGGTCAACGACAACATTATGGTCGCGAGACGCTGAGGCACCTGTTCCCTGGCGATAATCCAACTGAAAATTGCAGAGGTAGAAATAATAAATGTAATAAATCCGCAACTGATCACGATTCTGCTGAAGATCTGAAAGACGTCACGAAGGCCCAATTCTCTATAAACGACGGTCCCCAGAAAAAGGGCATAAAGGGCAGCAATCGCAGCGGCTTCGGTAGGCGTAAATATTCCGGTGTAAATCCCTCCTAAGAGAATGACCACTGTTAGTATGGCGAGAAATGCCCCCTTAAAGGCATCAAAAAATTCCTTAAGAGTTGCCCTTCTATCCCTATAGAAACCTCTCTTTTTCGCTATAAAGTGGGTGATCACCATCATCGCCAGGCCCATCAAAATTCCCGGAATTATACCCCCCAAAAACAGTTTTCCAACACTTGCCTCTGCGATAACGGCGTAAATAACCATGGGGATACTTGGAGGAATGATGGGGCCGATCGTGCTGGATGCGGCAGAGACGGCCGTGGCATACGATTTTGCATACCCCTGTGAGACCATCGCTTCGATTTCCATTAAACCTGCGCCCGATGCATCGGCGATGGCAGATCCCGACATCCCAGCAAAGATCATACTATCTACGATATTGACATGTGCCAACCCTCCTGGAAAGTGGCCCACAATAGTGGAAGCGAATCTGAAAATCCGCTTGGTAACCCCTGTGGAATTCATGATCTGGGCAGCTAAAATGAAGAAGGGTACGGCAAGCAATACAAAACTATCGGGTCCCATGACCATTTTTTGGATTACGATCCTGGGATCAATCCCGGCAAGCAAAAGGTAGACGAGGGAGGATATCATGAGACTGAACACGACAGGCATACCAAGGCTGAAAAGTATGCACAGGGTTACTATCAACACCAAAAGCAACATTTCTTATTTTTCCCGTTCCATAATCGGAAGGCTAAGTTCCCCTTGTCTCTTCCGTTCTCATCGTCGTGAAAAGGGCAATAAAAGTGTGAATCGTCATGAGGGCTATACTGAGGGGAGCAGAAAAAAACAAAAATCCCCAAGAAATTCCCAAGGTCGGAGCAGATACCCCTTTGATGAACCAGAAGAAGTTCCAACTTATTGGGAGGAGATAAATCAAGGCGATCAGGATAATTACGTTGATGCCAAACAAGATATTTCTTCTTAGCCGTGAAGGGAAGCGGTTAACCAGCACCTCCATCACTACATGTTCCTTCTTTCTTACGGCAAAGGCTGCACCGAGAAGGACAATCCATATGAAACTGTACCGGGAGGCTTCTTCTGTCCAGGTCAGCGGAGATTGAAGCACATACCTGAAGAAGATCTGAATGAGGACAGAGACAAACATCACCAAAAGAAAGAGAACCCCGAGTCCCTGTTCGATCGCATCGAAGATTCTCTCAAGGATCTTCATCCACCACCTCATCATTTTAATGATTAGGAGAAGGTCTGCTGAGGCTTTGGGAAAATCTTCAGGGGCAGAGTCGGCCTCTGCCCCTGAATTCGCGTAACCCGCGTTGTCTTATTTAACGGCTTGGATTTTTTCGATCATCCCTTCTTCCCAGAGGTTCTTAAACCGCTCTGGTACCTGCCTGGCCCTCGCTCTGAAAAGTTCCAGATTCGGTCTGATAACGATCGTCCCTCCTTTCTGAAATTCCTCAACCAGACTTGCCTCCCCATCCAGGATCAGTTTGTCGTTGAGCTTTCCCCCTTCCCGGAAGGCCTCGATGACGATTTTCTGATATTCAGGCCTCAGGCTTTTCCAGGATCTCTCATTGATCTGCGGAATGATGGAATCCACCATGTGGCTTGTTAAGACGAGGTATTTGCACACCTCATTGAATTTTGAGGACTTGATCGTGGTCAAGGGATTTTCCTGACCATCAATGACCCCTGTTTTCAGAGCCATGTAAACCTCTCCAAATCCCATAGGTGTCGGGTTGGCACCAAGAACACGGACGGCCTCGATATAGGTGGGAGCACCGGGGGCTCTCAATTTGATTCCCCTAAATTCTTCCGGTGTGGAAGCAGACTTGTCTCTCAATGTGGTTTGCCTTGTGCCGAGATACCAAACATCGAGGACCCTGACTCCTATCTTAGGGGGAAGTTCTTTGAACAATTCCTCGCCAATAGGACCTCTCAAAACCTTATACATGTGGTCAAGGTCTCTGAAGAGGTATGCAGCACTCAATATACCGATCTTAGGTGAATACTGGGCCAACCAGGCGGGATTCGACATCCACATCTCTTGGGTTCCCTGGATGGTGGCTAACATCTGCTCTTGCTGAGAACCGAGCTGGCCTGATGGAAAGATTTGCAAATTGACTTCGTTCTTTGTCCTCTCCGCAATGATCTTGGCTGTGAGTTCCAAAGCCGGATGATAAGGCTGGGCGGTGGCACCATCATGGCCAATTCTGACAATAATAGGCGCCCCGTGGGCGAATGGTAAAAACCAGGTGATCACTAGAACTACGGCTAAAAGTGTTAAGAAATGTCTCTTCATTGTGCATCCCTCCTTCTTTTGAAATGCATTTGGGAGAGAAATTCTCCCATATGGTAAAAAGCATAACGATCCAATGAAATCCCCCTATTCGCCATTAAAATACATCGACTCTCGCCCTTTGTCAACCCCGTTTTCCGTTTACGAAAATGCTGCAGAATGCCCCGCCGTGCCTGTCCCGTCCTAACGGGATGGACGGGAATGAATGCAGCGATTTCAAAAACCCGATAGGCCGTCGCGCTAAGGCGGGATTGTCCGGCAGCCGCATTTTCGCCGAGACTGGAAAGTCTCGGCTATCCATGAAGCCCCGCGCTGTAGGATTTGACTGGACCAGATAAATGAACTATACTCTTCTCCAAATGAGCCCGTTTTGAACCTTATTTTGGACAAACAGTCTTGTTCAAGTAGTTCAAAATTAGGCCAGTTCAAAAGAAAGGAGGTATTTGAAATGAAAAGACTTTATGCTCTGATGATTGCGTTTCTGGTTTGTTTTTTCATCCTTCCGTCCGATCATCTCTGGGGGGCAGACAAAATCGTGATCCGATGGGGCGATGTGCTGTCTGCAGACCACCCATCGGTGAAGATGATCGAGCGCATTTCCAAGCGCGTTGGAGATGCTTCTCAAGGCCGAGTTGAAATCCAGGTCTATCCATCCGGCCAACTTGGTAGCTCCAAAGATCAGATCGAAGCGGTGGTTCTGGGGACCCAACAGATGGTAACTGAGGGTGCGGCCAACTTCGGTCAGTGGGTGTCTAGCATCTCAGTGATCGAGGCTCCTTATGTCTGGCGAGACGCCGCTCACCTTACCAAGGTCATGTCCGGACCCATTGGTCAGGATCTCAACAAGCAACTGATCGAGAAGCGAGGAATGCGGATTCTCGGAACCACATATTATGGGGTGCGTCAGCTCACTACTACCAAAAAGGCGGTGCGCACCGTGTCAGACATGAAAGAGTTCAAGCTCCGGGTGCCTGAGAATGAGGTGTTCCTGGCGATGGCCAGGGCCTGGGGCGCCAAGCCTACCCCAATGACTTTCAGCGAGCTCTACCTGGCATTACGACAGAACGTAGTGGATGGCCAAGAGAACCCATTGCCGACCATTGATTCAGGAAAGTTCTACGAAGTCCAGAAATACCTGGTCCTCACTGGACACATCCTTACTCCTCGCATCGTGGTGGTCAACGAAAAGTATTGGCAGGGGATTCCAGAGACTGACCGTAAGATCATCGCTGATGCTGTAGCCGAGGGGATCGCCTGGAACAATCAGGAGATCTTGAGCCGGGAGCAGGCACTCGTGGATAAGTTCAAACAAGCTGGAATGGAGGTGATCCAGCCAGATGTAGAATCGTTCCGTAAACCGGTTCTGGACACTGTTCCCAAAATGTTCGAAGCCAAGTGGGGCAAAGGTCTCTTTGAGCAGATCGTCGGGACCCGATGAGCGCCATGACTCCGACACGTCCGAAACAAGGGGTGGCAGCCGCACTCAAACGGCTGACCGCCTCTTCAGACTGGCTATTATGTAAGGTCTGCATAGCCCTATTCATGGCCATCCTCGTCACCATGGTGCTCCAAATCTTCTTTAGATATATCTTCAATGCCCCACTCATTTGGACCGAGGAGTTGGCCCGATACCTATACATCTGGGCTTGTTGGTGTGGAGCGCCCGTCGCCATGCGGCGAGGAAACCATGTTGTCATTACTGTCCTGGCCGAGCGTCTCCCAAGACGGGTGGCCCAGGTGATCGCCCTTACCACCCACGCCATCGCCCTTTTCTTCCTGCTTCAATTGGCCTTTCAGGGAACTCTCTTGGCCATGCGTTCCCACACGGTAGAGGCCATTACCCTGCCCATCCCTTGGTCTATGATCTACGTGGCAGCGCCGATTTCAGCTGTCCTGATGATTCTGGAGACCACACAAGCCGTATCGAGGACACTCGCCAGGCCGGAAAAGGAGATCAAACCGTGACCGTCGGCCCGATGATCTGGATGTGGTTCATCATGATGGCAGCCGGGATGCCTCTCTTCCTAACCATGGGTTCCTCTTGTCTGGTTTACCTCATGGCAAATGGGGAAATCCTGTTGTCTATTCCTCAGCGACTAACAGCCTCAGCCAACTCCTTTCCGCTCCTCGCGGCGCCTTTCTTCATGCTCACTGGGATGGCCATGAATACGGCCGGGATCACAAAGCGGATCTATGACTTTGCCGAATGCCTTGCAGGTCGCTTCCGTGGCGGATTGGCCCATGTGAATGTGATTGGAAGTGTGATCTTCGCTGGCATGTCAGGTTCAGCTGTTGCAGACGCCGCTGGCCTTGGAACCATTGAGATTAAAGCCATGACAGATGAGGGATACCCCCGCCCATTCTCGGCCGCAGTCACAGCGGCCTCAGCCACCATTGGTCCCATCATACCACCCAGCGTCCCTCTCTTGATCTATGGGGTTCTGGCGGATGTCTCCATCGGCCGATTATTCGCCGGGGGTTTTATTCCAGGCTTTCTGATGGCCGGAGCACTAATGGTCATGATCCGGTGGATGGCCTATCGCCGCGGATTCGGCGCACACCCTGCGCCCACCTTCCGTGAGTTCGTCATAAAGACGCGGAAGTCCTTCCTTTCACTGATGACGCCAGTCATCCTTTTTGGTGGGATGATGGTTGGGGTTTTCACGCCGACAGAAGCGGCATTCATCGCCGCCTCATATGCCCTCGTGTTAGGGGTTTTTGTTTACCGGGAGATTTCTTGGCGGGATTTACCCCGACTGTTTTTGGATACAGTGGAGACTAACGCCGTGGTCCTGATGCTGGTGATGACCGCCTCATTGATGGGCTGGGTTTTAGCCCGTGCACAGGTTCCCCAGCAGTTAGGGACATTCATTCTGGGAACTACCAGGAATCCGCTGATTATCTTGCTGATGATCAACATATTCCTATTGATCGTGGGCTGTTTCATGGAAGCCCTGGCAGCGATGATTATTCTGGTCCCTGTTTTTATGCCGATTATTCAGAGCGTCGGAATTGATCCCGTACACTTCGGTCTGGTCATGACCCTCAATTTGATGATAGGCACCCTGACGCCGCCCGTGGGAATCGTCCTGTTTGTGGTGTCGCGTGTGGCGAATCTCCCCTTTGAAGTGGTGACAAAAGCAACAGCGCCATTCCTGATTCCACTCATCGCCGTACTTATCCTCATCACTGTGTTTCCGCCATTGGTCCTTTGGCTACCCAACTTAATTTTTGGATAAAGGGTTGTAAGACCGTGAGGGGAAGCACCTCTGATATTTTTTAGGAACTTATCTTTAATACTACATACAAAGGGCGATCGTACAGAAATTGCCCAATGATCAGCGGGATGTCCGAAAGGGGTATTTTTATTGGAGAGTGTCTTTCACATCACCTGCGACCCGGGTAGGAATACCAAGATGGAGGCAGGTCGCTACAAACTCCTGAAGGATATCCCCATAACCGATGGTAATATGGTTCGACATGTGCGAAGCCATCAGTTGATCCCGGTCGTACCCTGGGATGTGGACGTTGGCAATGGGCCACTCGGACGTCGTCTTCTTCAGACGGTCACCGACCTCCTCTTTTGGCAATTCAAGGACCTCTCCAGTCCCACAGTCCATTCCGATCTCGCCAAACTGTTCGTAGAACCGTGCCCAAGTGATCAAACCGGCCTTCGAAACACCCGAGCATGTGCCACCGCCTAAGGGGAAGTACATTTTAGGTTGCCGGTAGATCTTCGTATTCTTCCAGCCTCCGAAATGAGCAGGTGGTGCACCGCCGGAGATCTCAAAGACCCAAATGAATATGCCTTCGTATTCACGTCCCCAACGGACGTCATGCAAGGTGGTCTCAGGCGGCATGCCCTTCCGTTCATAAATATCGCGCATCAGCACCTGCGGGATGCCTGAACCGATATCACCTTCGTTGAAATGGACGATGGGTTTGCCCTTACGAATGACTTTCTTAGTATCTGGATCGATGACGTCAGGGCGTTCGGAGTTGTTCAACATCCCTTCGACTAAGTCTGAGGCAGGCACAGACCTAACAAGGCCGACCTGATACGGAATGCCTATCGCACTGAGACCATACCGCAGATAGATCCGCGCGGCTGCAGAATACATCTTCATTTGCATGATGACCTGACTATGCACCAAATGCTCGAACTGATCCGTACCCCAGTCGAACCAGGCACCTTTCTTGATAAGCCAGTTCAGGTGGCTTTGAGCCTCGTGGTCATCGACGAGTGACATTTCAGCAACCAGGTCGGATTGACTCAGGAGTTCGATCGGCATACCGATGGCTCCTAATTTGGCAGGATTAATGACTGTGTTAAGCATTCCCATGCAGCCAGGGTCGAGTTGGCCTAAGATTCGCTTTTCGCGAAGGATCTTCTTGGCAAGTTTTTCTCCAAACTGGGCGGCCCTTGAGGAAAGGTTAATTTGTTCAGCACTCACGAGGGGAGACTGATCGTATTTAATCTCGCCTGTCTTGCACCACGTCTCCAGTCGATTCATAAAATCAGGATCTTCTTCAAACCTTTCGCTCCATAGGCGCGAATGCTTCACACAGAGCCGATCCAGAGTTGCAGAATGGTTCAAAAGCGCAACGAGTCCTGGCCACGTTCCATCGAAATTTGCCAGAAGCAGAATGGGGCCCTTGTGAGTTTGCAGTGGACCTGACACATGGTGGGAATATGCCCAACAACTTAACACAATGACAACAGGAGCAGCAGGATCGATCTTCGAAAAGGTCTGAGTCCCTTCACATTGTTTCGTTAGAAAGCCATGTTTTCGCTTGGCATCATACTCAGGAATCACTTGGGTCTTATACCTCAGTTTCCTGAAGGCATCTTTGGCGGCTCTCAAGGTCTCTTCCTGTTTGGGCCAGCAGACTTGCCCTGCAGAGTCGCGGAAATCCCCATTTGAAATAAGATAAATCTTTTTCTCATCTTTTTTCATAATTCTTCCTCTTTTTATGTCTTTACATTTTCCATTCTCTCACGCATGCCTCTTTGGAAATCGTACATCTCTTTGAAAACACTGTACTTCGCTTCGTGAAATGGGAAGGTAGATGGGTCAGGATGAATGACTCTTGCAGTCCTACACATCGATCTCATGGCCTGAAAAATATCTGGAAATTCACCTCCAGCAACTGCTGCAAGAATCGCAGCACCTAGCAAAACCGCCTCAGGCTCTTTCGGTATAAAGATATCGCAACCTGTAATGTCAGCATGTTCCTGGATAAAAAGCCTGTTTTTTAAATGGCCGCCGGAAAGGTGGATTTTTTGAATTTCATATCCTTTTGCGTTCATTGCCTCAATGATGTGTCGGGTCCCATAGGCAATGGCTTGTATCGTTGCATAATACAGAAGAGCCACATCGTCTGAAGTGCTGCTTAGGGTGAGTCCACTGACCATCCCCCTTGCATAAGGATCTGCCCGGGGCGATCGATTCCCATGGTAGTAAGGCAGTACATGGAGATGGCGGACCACCTTTAATCCGGTTTCCTTCTTCATCTGTTCGACCCTGCGGTTCAGGAATGTGTAAATGTTAATCCCGTTCATTTGGGCAGCTTTGGTTGTGTCTCGATAAGAGGAGTTGTTTTTGATCACCAGATCGATCAGAGATCCGGTGGCGGATTGTCCTCCTTCATTCAACCACATTCCTGGAATCATTGCTCCATAATATGGACCCCATATGCCATCGATGAATCGTGGATGATGGGAAACTCCCATATGACAAGAGGACGTTCCTCCAATCAAAGCAAGACTCTGCTCAAATGGATTTTCTCTTGGCTCAGAATCTCTTAAGACGGAACCGAGTGAGCCAATTCCTCCGGCATGGGCATCAATGATACCCACGCCTACGGGAATTCCCTGAGGTAACCCCAGCTCTTCTGATGCCTTCTTTGTCAATCCACCCGCATTCGTGCCCATGGGATAAGCCGTGAAAGGAACCCGCTCCTTTTCGAAGAGATCCGGGATCCCGATCTGTTCAAAAAAGTCGAACCGATATCTTCCAGAGACCTCTTCATGGCCAAGGTAGGTCCACTTGCAAACCGTGGTGCAAAGACTTCTCATATCATTTCCTGAAGCCCTGTAGACTATGTAATCGGCCAGGTCCATGAACTTCTTCGCCTTCTTCCAGGTTTCCTTCAAATTTTCTTTAAGCCACATCAATTTGGGAGGTTCCATCTCAGGCGATATCTTTCCTCCCACATATTTGAGTACCTCATGACCTGTCTGGTTAATGCGTTCAGTCTGCTGGATGGCCCGATGATCCATCCACACACGCCCAGGGCCACAAGGGAACATGTCGCATCAAAAGAGATACCGCTGACCCATTTGGGGTTGATTCTTCCTGCTCGAAGACATTGCTTGGTGGCCTTAGCAGTGGCTTTCCAGATGTCTTCTGAGGACTGTTCGACAAAATCGGGTTGAGGCCTCCAGATTCTAATAGGATGCTCTGCTTTACCTCTCAGACGGCCCTGCCGATTGAAAGCACCTACTCGGACACTTCCTGTTCCGACATCAATACCCAAAAACATTCTCTCTCTCATTTTCTGTAAACCCCTTTTTTATTTCTCCAGGCTCGTTAACAGATTAATGTGATTCAGCTCAAATGTAAAGATTTGTCATGGGGAACTTTCAAGAAGTTTCCTTTAAAAGGGATCGTCGAGAGATTTAATCTAAAGGTTGTCTGCTAACTTGCCTTCAAATCAAGACCAGTAAGGACTCCCTTCACTCGAGAGAGCTCCTCCTCATCGAGAGGTAGCATTGGAGCCTTGAGCCATTTTTCAGATCGACCGAGGAGGGAGGTTGCGGCCTTGATGGCGGGGACTCCTCTGTCCCTTGCAGTTCGAATGACTTCGTAGAGTTTATTGATCTTTTCTTGCAGTTTTGGAACCTTCAATAAATCACCCTCTTGAGCAGCTTGATACATTTTAAGATAGGGTTCAATCCAAACATTTCCCAAACCCGTTACTATCCCAGAGACTCCAATCATCAAGGAATCTGCATTGAGATAGTCCTCCCCAATAATCCAGGAGAAGGTCTTTCTTTTGCCATGTAAGATCACACGGGAAAAGGTGATGAAATCGCCTGAGCTATCCTTAAAACCCGCCACATTTTCCAATGAGGAGATCTCCATCATGGCATCATATTCTATCTTATTGTGTGTGCACTGGGGAATATTATAGACAATCACTGGGAAAGGAGACCGTTTCGCAATCTCCCTAATGTGTCGGATGATCTCTTTTTGGGAAACTTTGAAGTAATAAGGTGAGGTGACAACTATGAAATCCGGTTTAAGGGATTCAAAGGCAATGATCTCATCGAGGATGAGGTCTGTAGAAGGCTGGAGACAGCCCAGGCAGAGGAACTGTTTCCCTCCAGAAACAGTCCGGACCACTTCAAAGGTTCTCCTCCTTTCTTCCTTGCTCAGGAAGGGACCTTCTCCAGTAGTCCCATTCACCAAGAAACCATGAACACCGGCATTTGCCAAGTAGGAAACCTGTTTTTCGAGTAGTCTTTCATGAATCTTCCCATCTTTGTGGAGGGGAGTAATGACAGCGGGAATCACCCCATGGAGTATCGTTTTCTCTTTCTTTTTCGAACTCATCACCTAA
>Ga0315291_10009681_pt1 | contig 11818 bp, 2 predicted proteins | sample YL17G12_20_MG_FD_203070 | JGI IMG/M metagenome (GOLD analysis project Ga0315291, IMG submission 203070) | Sediment microbial communities from Yellowstone Lake, YNP, Wyoming, USA - YL17G12_20 | ecosystem: Environmental > Aquatic > Freshwater > Lake > Sediment | place: USA: Wyoming | collected...
GTACGAAATAACTCTGGAGCCGGACAAGAGCCTGATGGGGAATAGCAACTACTTCTTCAAGGCCATTCCGGGCCGTGGCCTGACGACCGCGCTCGATCCTCCCGGGCACATGTGTATCTACCGGGTGGACCCCACCGCGACGCTGCCGTATATATTCGTGTTCAACATAACACACTACGAGGAAACGAAGGCTGGCTCGCAGTACGGCGCTGGAGAGATAACGGTTTCCGGGGACGATGGTCCCCAGCGGGCCTTTATTGTGGATACGGTTAAAGGAACACTGGATTTTTCGTTTCCGGTGGTCACCGCCAGCACTAAGGACAACCTGCCCAGGGCCGTAAGCAAGGCGGCTGTCACGGACGATATCAACAACAGCTACTTGGCCGATCCCGCCAATCCATATCCCTATCGGTATCTGCGCGTCAACGAACCCGACGAGCGGATACTCCGCAACTCCACCATAGCGCCGGGATCGGTGAAGGTGATAGGGCCTGATATGACACCCGGCCACTCGGCCGCGAATCCGGCGCCCTACACCAGACTCCCGTTCCTGCTGTACGACCCAAGGGAAAATCAGTACACGGTGGACCCGTATTTCGATGAGACAAACGGCACGGCTGAGATCAGGTTCTGCTCGCTGCAAACCATTGCCGGAAACCCAGGGCCTCCGCTCCCGCCTCTGCTCCCGCCGGATAAGCAGAACGTTTTCGTGTACTACGAAGTCCAGAACAACAAGAAGGGGGATGTACTCCGGGCGAACTATGTGACGAAGAGCTTGATGACGGTTGCCATGGGAATTCGAATATACGACCCTGCCTCCGGCAGGCCGGAGTTTGTCGAGCTTACAAATAGAGTTCGGTTGAGGAATATCAGGACTTAGTCGCCAAGGTGGGGCTTGTGATTATGGACAAAACGCAAGGCAGGATGCGCATTTTGAATATGAATCTATGCAACCAGCGCGGACAGTCTCTCCTCCTGGCTCTGTTGGTGATGTTTTTGCTCGTTTTCGTCGCCGGTCTGTTCGTCGCACTGATTGCAAGGAACGTCGGCCGCGCCCACCGGAGCGGCGAGGTCCTCAGCACGGACTACCTTGCGGAAGCGGGCATACGCTATGCAAACGACCAGTTCACCTACGGCGAAGACGGCGCCGACTGGCGCCCGGCGCCTTCATATCCGGGTGTGCTGATGGTTCCGCAAGGCGCGGACCTGCCCGACCACCGCGATCCCGACTACAGTTGGCTCATGCAGGGGTTCAGCAGGTACAATTATGGGAAGGGACGCTTCCTCATCAGGGCCACTTACGATCCCAGGCCCGATGATCCTATATCGAAGTTCATCAAAGTCGAGTCCATCGGTCGGATCGGGGAAGTTGATCCGAACGACCCGACTACTTTCCACCTGAACCAGCCGATGCGGGCGCGCAGGGAGAAAGTCCTGTACAAGGCCATTGCGATCACCGATTACGTCAGGTTTGTCACGAATAAGGACCGCCGCCCCGGAGAGATCTCTCTGGGGACACCCGACTTTATTACACATTTCGGGGAACGTACAGATGAGTCCGGGAGCCTGCATCCCCACGGCGGCTCGATTCGTGTGAACGGCGATCTGCTGTGGCACGGCGAAAACCATATCTGGCTGGATCCCCTCCGTGGAGAAGGAGTAGAAGTGGCCGGGGATATTCGGCACGGCGTCTATTCACCTGCCAGCCCTGTGCCTGATGATACCACGGTCGTCGAAGTCAACGGTTTCGGGGCCAAGCCGAGCAGCTCGCCCGATTTCAGCACAATTCCCCTCCCGCGCCCGGATGGTTCGCTTCCGGTTGTTGGAAGCTATCGCGACGGGCGTATGGCACTGGATCTCAGTGATCCTAACGTGCCTCGTCCTCGGAGTATCTTCCGGATCGAGCCTCCGCTCCTCGATGCGAAGGGTCCCGCCAGCCGCCTTGGGAGATACCGCGAGATCACCCGGAACTCAGGTGAGTGGAGGCTGGCCGATGACCCGCTTGAACCTGACAACCCGGCCAGGCAGTGGTGGTATAACACCGGCTACTATGGCTGGGGCGAGGGACTGTATATAAACAACCAGCACGATATCCAGGAGGAAACCCCTGTATACACTCTCCGCGGCGACTGGACTAACCCCGGAGCTTCGGAGTACTGGAGAGGCCCGTATTACACGCCGCCGGCTGTCAGCATAATCCTCACGCCCTACGACCTGGACAATGACGACGGCGACAACGACGCCGCGACGGGCGAGCCGGATATGATATTAACCCATTCCGGCGCTCCCGGCGCTCCTAAGTTCAACTGGTACGACGAAGACGGCAACGTGCTCAGCGCCACCGGCGAGCAGATACTGATGTCTTATCCTAAAAACGGTGTGATATTCGCGGAGGGAAACATCCGCATCAAGGGCATGCTCCCGCCGGACGTGCAGCTCACCGTCGTATCGGGCGCGACGATCTATGTAGAGGGCAATATCCTGAAGTATCGCACCGGTAGCCCCGGGGTGGAGCCGAGTCCGAGGAGCGCGATCGCGCTTCTGGCAGCCGACAATATCTGCGTGAACACCACGCAGTTCTTCGGTCCCGTCAGGGGAGTCTTTGTGCCGGGTAGTGAAGGCAGCGAGGCGGCGCATTTCGAGGTCGGCCCGGGCAGCGAAGGCATTTTCTGGTTCGATTTCGCGTTTGGGGACTATCTGGCTAAGTACGGCGAAACGCCTATCTCCATGTACGTCAGGCATGCCTCCGACAGGGATGTCGCCGGCGACGCCTATATGAATATGCTGGTGAATTTCCCGTCCCCTAATCCGACGGACGAGTGGACCGGCGTGTACGATTTTGGAGCGCTGTCGTACGTTTATCCCGTTCGTGCGAAGGACCCGCTGTGGGAGCATCAGGTATTCGGGTTGTGGCCGAATCCTTCCGGCGCTCTGGGGGATTATGATTTCAATCCGGCACCGGGGGTGTTCAACCGGATAGGCTTCCAGTTCGACGAGGCCCTGGCGGATCCGAATCAACCCATTACAAAGGTGAATTACCTTCTCTCGCGGGTGGCGATTCAGCCCAGCGATATAACCATAGAGGCGCTCATGTACGCCCAGAACGGCTCGTTTTTTGTAATACCGGGCGAGTGGTTCAACCCGGACACGAATGATACCAACGCCAAGTCCAGGCCGGCCTGCATCGCCAACGAGGCGTGGCCGTTATACGGGCAGCCGCTGGACGTGCAGATAGTGATCCGGGGCGCGGTGAGCGAGAACCTGCCGGCGTCCGTCGCCGATGCCAGGGCGTGGATGGACAAGTGGGGCTGGATACCGCCCGTACATGGGAATTCCAAACTGGCCGAGGACGATACAACGCTTTACCGCGAGCTGTTGGACCCTGGGGATCCAATGGATCCAACGGATGATCTCCAGCGCGGGCTGACATTCGTATACGACAGCCGCCTCTCGTGTCCAAGGGTTGATCCCACGAATCCGGCGTCGCCGCCGATTCGGATGGACAGGTACGGGCGGCTTCTGCCGATTACGCCGAGGCTTCCTGTCAGCCCGCAGATGCTCTACTTCGGCGAGCCGACGTAAATGCTGGTTGATAGTTTATAGTGGATGGACCCGAAGTGGGTTGGACGTTCGACGTTTGATTCCTTCGTAGAGGACATACTCGACGGGGTGGGTGAATTATCATGAACAATAGATTTGTAAGGCGCCTGGCTGGGGCTGTGTTGTGTGTGTTTCTGGCGGGCGGTATCGCACAGGCCGCGAGCTTCACGTACTCCGAGCAGCGGAAGCAGATCAAGGCCGGAGTCGTGGTCCTCGGCAACGCGCCGCTCCCGTCGGTTACGTTCGTGAACCCGTACGTCTTCCACATCATGAACCAGCGCCAGGATTTGAAGCCGTCGGGCTGGGATTTCTACAATCCCCTGGCGCCGACGCACGTCACCGAGGGTATTGTGAACAGGTGGGGAGCTCCATACACGGAGGGACAGGCCGTCCACAAGGACATGGGCTGCTATTGGGAAGTGCTTCCGGCGTCCGCGACTCCTGATAACATCGCTCAGTTCGACGTCCTCCTCATCCCCGGCTCGGGGGTCCTCGAATTCACGCCTGCCGAAAGGGAGAAGCTCCGCAAGTTCGTGGATAACGGCGGCGTGCTCTGGATTGATAACTACGGAGGCGCCCAGCTCAGCGACGGTACCAACCACTTCTTCATCATTAATCTGCAGTTCGGGGGCAGCGTGAATGGGCCGGTCTCCGTGTCGGATTTTAAGGCTCACTCTTTGCTGAACAGACCTTTCCTGCTCGCATGGACAGATATTAACAAGCTGGGTGGGCGGCTCAGGCCCGAGGATCCTGCAAGGACGCTTTCCGGCGGCGCCGGCGGCGGAAAGCCTGATGAGCGCTACTTCATCTCGATCCTGGTTGCCGAGGAGGACAAGCCGGTGGCGAGCGTGGCGCACTACGGCAGCGGGCATATCGTGGTCGTGGCCGAAGGGATCAGCGCGGCGATCGCCGACCCGGTCGGTGTAAAAAAGGACCCCCTCGGAAATGACATCATAGGATTCTGTAGCGATCGGTTCGTGCTCGCCGAGTCTGAGGACCTGAAGTTCGCATACAACATCGTGAGCTTGGGATCCCAGTACGCGACCTTCCAGAAGGCGCCTCGCCGTCCGGGCTACTCGTTCGCTGAAATCGGCGCGCCGTTGTCCACGCTGTGGGAATACCGGGCGCCGGACGATGAGCGGGGGCCCACGACATCCTCGCCGGCTATACTGGACGATATGCTCTTCTATGTGGATGGCGCGGGCATGCTTCACGCGTTCGAGATGGTTCCGTCGAAGGATCGGAACGGTGACGGTGAACCGGACGATGGGGAGAATGACCCCGAGGGCGCTCCGTACGATGAGTTGTGGAGTATGCCTCTGGGCGGACCGGCCTCTTCGCCGACGGCGGCCTACGTGCCGATAGATGGCGACATGACGCCCGTCGTCTTCGTAGCGCTGGGGTCCGGCCAGGTTGTCGCAGTCAATGCCGTGACGGGAAATGTGATCGGGGACGTATTCTCCAGAGGGACGACTCCCTTCCCGGAGGGTATGGATGTCCCGGCGCCGGCTTACGTGGACGGCACGGTATATCTGGGCGATGGAGCGGGCCGCCTCCACGCGAAGAACTACTTTGCCTCTAGAGAGTGGGCGAACCCCGAGACCGTGACATCCCAGTGTCCCGCGCATTCCCCGACCGCCGGATACTACTGCGATCCGACGACCGGGGCAACCGAACTGGTGGTATACCTTGCCAAGCGTGGAGACGGCCTGGCTGCTGTGGGTGAGATGTATTGCTACTCTGTGGCGGCGTTCAATGAGCGTCTCACGGCGGGGAGCCAGGCCGGGCTGATGAGGACGCGCTCAGCCGATAGGGTCGGCATTCTCGACGATGTTAATACCTGGGATCTTTATTATTACATTGATGATCCTGTTAATCCGGGCTCCAGGCTTCTTCAGCCCGTGCCGGATGGCGAGGTCACACTTAACCCCCCAAACCAACCGGGTTTCTTCCAAATAAACAAGGATTACTTCGAAAATGTCATCAATGGTGCGCCTGTCATTGCCGATTATTACCTCGATTACAGCAGTACGAACGCGCAGCCGCGCCGAAGGCTCAACGTCCTCCATCCATCTACGCCTGACTGGACTGGAATTGCATGCGCGCCGGCTACCAGCAGGAAGGACATTTTGTACTTCGCCGCGGAGAATGGCTCGCTCTATGCGGTCAAGGACAGAGGCTACGTTGATGACTTTGTCTGCAAGTGGCGCTGGCACCTGAAGGACGAAGGCGCTAAGAGCGCTCTGGGACTTTCGGAGCCCGTGCCGGTCGGCTCTCCCGCCGTGGCGGGCGATATGGTGTACTTCGCTGTGAATGATGGGGGTCAGGGGATGATTCTGGCGTTCAAGGCGGACCCGGCGTTCTCCGTGCATCTTCCCAAGCAGGCGGAGCCGGGGAGCGTAAAGGTCCAGCAGTACGACACAATGAACCCGAGTACCGACCCGCTCTCCTTCGGCGGCGGCGCGGCCCAGGACGATTTCCGCCCGAACGCTACCTACATCGTGGATTATGACAGCGGAAAAGTGACCATCCTGAACTTCTGTGACGGCGGCCACTATCTCAGCGCGGCGCAGGACCTCATACTGGAGTACAAGCCGGTGGGCAGCGACACTGTCGAGACCGCGCTTATCGAGGCGTTCAATCCCGCTCCCGGCGACAAATGGAACAACCTGGTTTGGTTCACGAAGCCCGAAGGTCCAGGGGGCGCTCCGCTGAAAATAACTTCATCGCCTGTGGTAATGGGCGACATCCTTTACGTGGGCTGCAGCGGCGGGATATTGGTTTCGATGGACGTCGTGAAGATCGGGCGCGGCAAAACCGGCCCGGCGGAAGCCGTTGATTGGGCAGAGGCGGTCGATCAAGGGAAGGCCTGGGCCGAGCCGGTCATGGGTTCGAGCGGCCCGATCCTGGCTTCTGTGGCGGGTTCTCACGGGATGCTGGCCGTCGCGACCGCCGAGGGCGTGACGGTTCTGCACAATCCCGTGACCCTGATAGCCGATGGAGACCGGCTGGTGGAGATGGATGCCGGCGGGCGCGTAGCCTGGTCGTGCGACTCGACAGTCGAGCTTGCTTACACCACAACGGGCGCTGGGGCTGCAGCGATGCCCGTGCTCGGTTTGGTGAAGGTTCCGTTCAACCGCCCTGCGGTGGCCAGGCGTGCTCCGGCGGGCGGAATCGTCGTCGCGGATACGGGGAATAACCGCGTCGTGTATATTGACGGCGGCGGCAATGTGCTCTGGCAGATCACCACTTTCGAGGATCCGGAGCCGAACCAGCTATTGCCCGCCGGCTCGCCGCTGTCTCTGAACAGGCCCAAGGATGTCTCCATGTGGGTTGTCAACGAGCCGGTTGACCCGAGCGATGCAAATGCGCCTAAGTTCCCGGCTTATCATTACTTGATTGCCGACAGTGGGAACTATCGGGTGCTCGAGGTCGTCGCCAGGCGTGACCCAAACACAGGGCTTTATCGAAACGAGCTGGATTGGACTACGAAGACCCTGGCCGAAGGGAAAAAATACGAATACGCGAGCGCGAGGATAGTTCGATATTACTACGACCCGGACGCAGAGCGAATTTGCTACGACCTGGTGTGTGTGGTCGCGAATGAGGTGAGCGACGCGCAGGGGGTATGTCCGGGCGGCGCGCTGATAGAAATCACCGGCATAGGTACGCCCAACGAGGCATACACCGTTTGCCGTGGGGACGATCCCGGCCTGGCTGTCAATCCCCAAAGGCCGGTCTTCTTCACAAGGTACTACACCAGCAGTACCTTGTACACCGACGTCGCGCTCGAGGCCGATGCCATCCATGTGGTTGTTTACACGGTTGATTCGGCGACTGGCACGGCTACTCCCAATGTTCGCCCTGTCTTCACGGCGAGGGGGCCGGGGAGTTACGAGGAGCTTACCAGACCTAGCCCTAACCCTAATAACCTGCCGGGTCTGCCGCTGGCCGCCGCCTATGCCCAGGTCCTTCCGAACGGCAATGTGCTCGTGACGAACAAGGCGACCGTCGGCTCCGGGCCTTTCAAGGGAGAGATATTCGAGCTGCGTTTTGACGGCACGCAGTGGTGGATTGTCGACAATTCGCAAATTGGGGTGGAAACTCCCAACAGCCACGGGCTTCGGCAGCCGTCCAGCGCGGAGAGGCAATTGAATCGGTGATGCCGGATCCGCCTATGGCGGGTTCACGAGCAAGAGTATGAGTAAGAGTAGGAGTACGAGAGAGAATAGAGGAACTGCTTCTCTGGATCCCCTTGTCCACCGAAGCTTCAGCGAAGGCGGATGGATCCCTTTGAGCCGTCTATTTTCGAGGTGAGATGCGTATGAAAACCAGATTGATAGTCTGCATTGCTCTGGCGGCGGTTTTATATATGTCAGCCTGCGCGCCGGCCCTCGCACAGGGCGAGTGGCCCATGTTCCGGCACGACGAGCAGCGGACGGGGCTGGTATCGGCGCCCGGTAACAACGTCCTCGGCCTATACAGGCCCAAGCCGATATGGATCTTCCCATACCCGCGGGCTCTCGAGGGTGTGTTGGACAACGACCGCCTCGATCTGGTTCCGCCGCGGGACGATCCGAATTTCAGCGCCACAGGCGACTGGACGCCGGTCCCCGATGCCGAGGAAGCATACAACAATGATTATCTGTTCGCCGATGCAGCTTCGAAGGATTTGGCTACCAAGTCGGCTACGTGGAAGTTCGAGTGGACGGGCGCGATAGCCCAAACCTCCGCCGACTTTCGCATATACCTGTGGTTCCCATCGTCCAACAAAGAGATAGAGGGCAAGCCTCGTTGCCGGGACGCGCACTACACGGTTAAGGTAAACGACAGGATTGTCGGCGAGTACAAGATTGACCAGACGTACGGCGGATGGTGGGAGGACCTTGGCGGTCGGACCTTCTACGTTGCGCCTGCGGCGGTGCAGACGATCGAGGTTATATTAACCAACGAAACAGACCGGCGGAATGATGATGGCAGTGTGGTCCAGAGCTGCGTGGTCGCCGATGCCGTAATGATCGAGCAGGATGCAGGCGCAGTCCATTCCTCGCCCGTCGTGAGCGAGGACTACTCGCTGGTTATGACCTGCGTGACCAGAAATATGTCGCTGGACGCTTTCGGCGGATTCTCGGGAGCTCTGGATCTGGGCTTCATTTACGGTATATTCACTGAGGATGACCCGGCAACGGTGGGCATGGATGATCGCGGTTTCCAGAAGTGGCAGTTTCCAGCCGAGGATCGCAACTGGATACAGCGCGGCATTTCGTCCACTCCCACACTCGCCGACCACAACGGCTATGAGGTTGCCGTCATCCCCGCGGCTGACGGCACGGTATACGCAATCAAAACCGAGACGGGCGCCCTGGTCTGGCGGGGGCCGGGATATTTCATTGATGACCCGAGTTCCACCGTCAAAACCTGGCTCAAGGGCGCCAATGCGGGCTACCAGGACTATGGGACGGATACCTATAAGTATGTGAAGGCGGTCCCGCTTGGTACCGCCCCTGGAAATGTCTCGACCGCTACGTGGTCCCAGATCGTCCGGAAAGAGGGATGGTATGCCGTCTGCGTCTGGATTCCGCCCTCGACTGCTGCTGTGCGTTATATCCCTGATGCGAAATACATGGTGACCACACCCACTGTAATAAAGAGGAAGTTCTATGTGAATCAGGGCCAGGGCGGCCAGTGGGTCCGCTTGAGCTATAACTTTTCACTCGAAGCTGGGGATAACATATCCGTCGAGCTGAGCAACGAAACCGGCCTGGGCTCCACTCCCACTCCGCCGGGGTTTGATATAGGAAATGCGTATGTCGTTGCGGATGCGGTAAAGATTATCCCCGCCGACCTGGGCAGCTTCGAATACTCCTCGCCCTTGGTGAAGCGCGGGTCGAAGCCCGACCCTGCCGATCCTTCCGTTGAGATTGAGGTGGACTACATTTATGTGGGCTGCAAAAGCGGTCGGGTCTACAAGCTCGAAATCGGAAGCCCGGACCCGGCATGGACGTATCCCGACCCGAACGACGCCACGTACCCCCATCCGATCGGCCCCGTTTACGCGTCGCCGGCCCTGAGCAAGGGCGGGGGTACTGTTTATATCGGCTCCACGGATGGACACGTTTATGCCCTGAGCATGGGCGACGGCGCGCTTCAATGGGTTTATCCGCTTAAGCCGCCGCCGGACTCGCCTCTGGACCCCGCTAACCCGCCGAAGGTTCTTCCGCAGATTTCCAGCACTACCGCAGTCGGGGATTACGTGTATGTCGGACTCGGCGGCTGGGGAAGCCAGGGGTACGACTTCGACCCGGAGGGCCGGGTACTCGCGCTTAACAAGGGTGACGGCACCCTGGCCTGGTGGTATCCCACCACGGAGAAGCCGAGTAAGGGGGCCTTCGTCCGCTCCTCTCCGCTCTTGATGGATACCGAGGATGCCTCCGGTAACGCTGTTCCGGGCCTCTTCATCGGCTCCACGGATGGCAAGTTCTATGGGATAAACTCCCAAACCGGCGCGGGCCTTGTGGAAAGCGGAGTCTGGGCGTGGCCGCCCGGGTTGCCCGCGTATCCCGCGATGGGCGGCGGCATGTACTCCAGCCCCGCCGGCACTTTGGTGAAGGAGAGCAGGGACCGCGAGGGAGACCCGTTAAACCCGCTGCTGAACAAGCCGATGGCGTTCGTCGGCACGAACGGCGACCGAATTTGCCGCGTGAACCTCGACAGCTCGAGTGAAAAGAAAGACTGGTGGTGGGATCTGTTCGGTGCAGTCCAATCGTCTCCCGCGCTTCACAGCCGGAGGATCTACGTGGGCGACATGGGCGGCTTCACATGGGCGTTCTCGACGAGGGAGGTCGCTGACGGCGGCGGCGAGCCCGCACAGGAAGGCTGGAATACGGACGTCGGGGCCGAGCCGCAAACCACCGGATCGGATACGGATGACACTGAAGGTCGTCAGGCCGAGCCAAGGATAGATGTGTTCCTGAACGACCAGTATAAAGATTTTCTGGATGCCGCCGAGAAGAGCCGCGGCGAGGTTAAGCCGATTGACCAAGTGACTGATGGAGTGGACCCCAATCTGTATAACTTGGCTCGCGGCGCGGTAAAATCGGAGGACAAGTTCAAATACGAGTGGGGCGAAACCATTTACATCATCGTTTGGGGCCTGCTCGATCCGAATAAAAGGGACAAGAACCCGGACAACTGGAAATACCCGCAGAACCCGCCCGATGGAAGCTTCCTGGATAGGCTGGAGTCCGGGCACAGGGTTACTATGACGATGAAATCGGTGGATACCGGCAAGGGTGCGGATGTCAGCGAAACGCGCGGCATGGAGGGCAAGTCCAGCTATTACATCAAAGAGATCAAGGATGGCGAACCGGTAGCTGTTTTCTATGCCACGTTGGAGTATACGCTGAGCAGCTCCGGGCCGAACAAGCCGCAGACGCCCGGGTCGGAGTTCGAGATGTACGCCAAGGAGATTGTGTCGCGCACCTCGAAGGAGCAAAGAAAGGTCAAGAGCAGCGAGGAAGTTTACGTGCCCAAGCAGCACCCGGTGACCGAGCCGCTGGTCGAGCCATACGACCATCAGCTCTTCCAGATAAACAATCCGCTCGGCCTGATCTGCGGCGGTGATCCCATCGGCGTTGAAAGTAACTTAAGCACAACAACGCACGACACCGACTTTGCGTCGGAGAACGGCAATGACTTGAAAACACCATTCCCATACGAGTGGGGCGGGTATACGTCGCACAACACGACTTCCCCGCCGAAGGATGTGACGATTTGCGACAGGAGCCACCTGTTCAAAATCAACCAGTCTATCACGAAGTTCCGGCTGGAGCTGCACGACTTGAAATGGCTGGGCGGTCCAGGCCGGGTACAAAGCCCGATAGACCCAACCTGGCAGCAGACTTGGGAAACTCAGCCGGCGGATAATCGAACGGGCACGCCGAACATCAGCGAGGATTACCCCGATATCCCCGGCCGCCAGCTTTCGATGCTGATTGAAGGGCGGGATCCCGCCGCCGAGCCTGTGCAGTTGCGAGCTTCACTACTCCAACTGGGTCCGAACGATCCGGTGCCGACGCCGTGGCCGGTGGGCAAGAATCCCGGCGTCATAACCGTGTCGGTTCCGCGCTTCCAGCCGGCAAACCTGCCGGATGGTACCTCCCAGATATTGCTGGAGAATACCGGGTACAAATGCAAAATCTTCGCCTATGTGGATTCA
>Ga0315291_10009685_pt1 | contig 11815 bp, 10 predicted proteins | sample YL17G12_20_MG_FD_203070 | JGI IMG/M metagenome (GOLD analysis project Ga0315291, IMG submission 203070) | Sediment microbial communities from Yellowstone Lake, YNP, Wyoming, USA - YL17G12_20 | ecosystem: Environmental > Aquatic > Freshwater > Lake > Sediment | place: USA: Wyoming | collected...
TCAAGAGGGTAGAGGTACTTCTCGAAGAGGAGCGACCCCAGGCCGGCTGTATCCGCGCCTCCGACCGGGCCGCCGTTCCCCATTCCCGGAAGAATCCCCCTTACGGCCAGGAGGAGTTCGGCAAACAGGATTATCGCCAAGACCGCGGCTAAGATGCCGACCGATTTTTTCTTTTCAATGCCACGGCCGTACCTCTGGTCAGTCATCATGATGACGAACACAAAGAGGACCATAATAGCCCCCGCATAAATCAGGACCTGGATGGCGGCCACGAAGGGAGAGTCGAGGAGCCCGAAAACGCCGCCCAGGGCCGCGAAGGCCAGGACCAGAAAGAGAACGCTGTGGGCTCTATCCCTGGAGACGATCATTCCCACGACACCTCCCGCCGACAAGATGGCCAGGATAAAGAAGAGGAGCAATGCCATGGCTGATTTTTCCTTCTCTATTTAAAGGTGACCCGGGAACAAAGTCAAGACAAAGTGCCCAGGCTTTTTTTCCCTTTGACAAATCGGTTCGATTTGTTATAATGAATCCGGTACCGCGGGGTAGAGCAGCCTGGTAGCTCGTCGGGCTCATAACCCGGAGGTCGTTGGTTCAAATCCAACCCCCGCTACCACCTCTTTTCTCAAGAAATTCCCTGGAAAAGACAAAATCTTTGCTTCTTTCTTTTTAGGCTCCCTTAGCTGGAATTAGGCGACTTTAGGCATTTTTTGGTGACAATTTGGTGACAAAATTTTGGGGAGGTCTATTCATTGTCCCAGTGGTGTTCCCAAGGCGGACGCAACATTTTAAAAGTCCATGAATTATGGTTATGAACAGTTGAGTAAAACGCGAGACGCCGTGCCTGAGTGGCGGAACTGGCAGACGCGCTGGACTCAAAATCCAGTCCCTGGCGACAGGGGTGAGGGTTCAATTCCCTCCTCCGGCACGCCTTATTTCCCTTTATTTTCAATCATTTTAGCATGTTCTGATCCTTCTTTTGTCTTTCAATCCTAATGCCCTAACGTCAACGCTTTTCAGCCAATTTTGGCACATATTTGGCACATGGGGAGAAGCCTGTTTTCTTGACTTTGACTCCTTTTTAGTGTAAATAAAAAGCACCTATGCTTCGCACCAAGAATCACAAAATTTTGAATTACGAAGTAAGATGGAAGAACTTCCGTTGCTTCCGTGACACTGGGTGGCTTACAATTCGCCCCCTTACCGTTCTAATTGGTCCCAATAACTCCGGCAAAACTAGCGTGATAGCGCCATTCCTATTGCTAACCCAAACGATGCTGTGCCGGGACCCTGTTGCTCCGCTCGTTATGCGAGGACCTTTAGTAGATGCCGGGACCTTCCAGAATATTGTCTTCAATCACAAAACGAGCCTCGATATTTATTTTGGCATGCGCTTTCACACTCATGACCCCCACAGGTCAATAAAAAAAATAGGCGAATATCCTCCAGGTGTGATTGAACTTATCTTTGCGAAAGGCAAAACGCCACAGGTCTGTGTTCTAAAAAGCTATGCACTCCAAGACACTTTCAAGAGGCCTTTCCTCAGAAGGACTCGGTTGAGCAGCGGTAACTATTCGCTTAAGGGCATACAAACTCAAAAGCTAGAGGCTGCCGAGCGTAGGGCTCTTCGGCGCTCTCAACCGGTCAATTTTCTCTTCTCTCCCACAAGGGACCTCAGGAGGCTGGCGAAGCCGGACGCGATTCAAAAGTCTAGGCTTTCTGACGAATTCCTTCTTTACCTAGATATTATCGGCTTCGTCTTCGACGATTTGCGCTCAATATTCAACAAACTCTTCTATATTGGTCCGTTACGTGAGCGCCCAAAAAGGTTCTATGAAGTTCTCGGCGAGGCACTAGGAACTGTGGGTCCTACCGGTGAACGTGCACCAAATCTACTCCACTCTCGCTATAAGAGATTCCGGCAAAAGGTTAATCGTTGGGTTCGAACATTTGAGATGGGGCAAGAGCTTCTGCTTAAGGATCTCTCTGACGACCTATTCGAGATTAACTTTAAATCCAAGCTCTCAAAATCGATTACCAATATTGCTAATTCCGGGTTCGGCGCGTCGCAGGTTTTACCACTGATCACGCAGGCAATAGCAGCTGCGCCGGACAGCCTTACCCTCGCGGAGCAACCCGAGATCCATCTCAATCCAAGACTTCAATGTGTCCTCGCGGACCTTTTCGTAGAAATGGCAGCCACTAATCACCGGATAATTGTTGAGACCCATTCAGAGCATCTTCTTCTGCGTCTTCGCCGGTTGGTGGCCACAGGCAAGATTAGTCACGAAGACGTGGCACTATATTTCGTCGAGAGAGATGGAGAGCAGTCAACCATCAGACACGTGCCAATCCAGAAGAATGGTCATATTGAGCCCGCAGACTGGCCCGGCGGTTTCTTCGGTGACACTCTACGGGAATCCCTTGCGCTCGCGACTGCGCAGTCCTCCAAATAGGAGGAGGCTGAACGAATGCTCAGAGATATTGTTGTGGATACGAATGTCTTTGTGCATGCGTCGAATCCAGGCGTAACTTACTACAGCGAGGCTAAGCACCTAGTGGCCGCTCTTGAGGGGAGTCCGACCTCTCTCTGCGTTGACGAAGGTTTTGACGTCGAACCAACTCGTAATCGGAGCCTGATTGGTCAAGAGTACCTTCTCTATCTTCATAACGGAATGATTGCTTTTGCGCTCGTATCCGAACTAGCGACTTCAGGTAGGATAAGCATTGTCCCTCGTTGTGTTGACCCGGCGATTGGGAAGAAAATCAATCAGATCATCGTGAACCGTTGTGACAGGACATTTTTAAAGGTGGCAATCAACTCGCGGGATTGTTTTTTATGTTCGCACGATTTCAGGGATTTCTCCGATCATAAACGTACAAAGGTCAAGAATCTCTTTAATGTACGCGTAAAGACCGCAGGCGAAACCCTGCTTTTTTTGGGAAAAACAGACTGTGCTACTTAGCGTCTACGAGTAGGGAAAGAGATGGTAATGGTCATGCGTAAACTTTCAGAGCAGGACATTGAAAGGATCGTAAGCCTCCTCAAAGAGGGTAAGCCCTTGCCGGAGGACTACAAGGCCAACCTCTTTGATACCAAAAAGGAATACGAACTCATCTACGCCGACAAGGAGCGGGAGGAGGACATCCTTGCCGACACAATGGCAGTCCCTCTTCAGCCGGTCAAAACCTTCCGAAACGGCAAGAAGGCTAACGGCTGGACGAACATGCTCATATTCGGCGATAACCTGCAGGTGCTAAAGACCCTCTTGCAGATGAAGCAGGCGGGGAAACTGAAGAACGCCGATGGGACACCGGGGGTGAGGCTGGTTTATATTGATCCCCCCTTTGCCACACGGCAAGAGTTCAGGGGAAGCCAGGAGCAGAAGGCGTATCAGGACAAGATTGCCGGTGCAAGGTTTTTAGAGTTTTTGAGAAAGCGTTTGGTTCTGCTCAGAGAAATAATGTCGGAAAATGGTTTCATATTCGTACATTTGGACTGGAAAAAAGCACATTATGTTAAAGCTATCCTTGATGAAGTATTTCAAGAAATAAATTTTAGGAATGAAATCATCGTACCACGCCCATTTACCAAGAATTTACAACAACAGTTTGATGAAACCAAAACTCTTAATGTTAGACACGATACCATCCTCTTTTATGGCAAAAAGCCCGCTACGACATTTCCGCTTCTGTGGGTAGATAAAGATGAGGTTAAACACCCAGAAGGCCATTGGCACCACTTTTGGAGCAATGCAGATCGGCCAACAATGAGATATGAGTTGTTTGGTATTACACCAACGACAGGTCAATGGATATGGGAGAAAAAGAAAGCTATGGAGGCTGTGGAGAATTACCAAAGGTATCAAAAGGAAGCTAAAGGAAGAACCCTTCTCCAATATTGGCTCGATACAGGGGAAAAATACCGATTCATTCGTAAAGATGAGGAGGGAAAGCCTCAGTCTTGGCGGCCTCCAGCAACGCAGCAATTGGCCGACACATTATGGCTAAATGTTATGTCTTATGAAAATGAGAAAATATACCCAACTCAGAAACACGAACAATTACTCGATAGAATTATCAAATTCTTTACCTCTCCCGATGATCTTGTCCTGGACTGCTTTGCTGGATCAGGCACCACTCAGGCGGTTGCGGAGAAGTCAGGCAGGCGGTGGATCGGGGTGGATTGCGGGAAGCTTGCCATCTACACGATGCAAAAGCGCCTCTTAAACATCGCCGAAAGCAAGGACCTGGAGAACCCCAAGAAGAAATATGGTAAGCCGTGCAAGCCTTTCATCCTCTACAATGCCGGACTCTACGATTACAAGATGATCAAGGAACTTCCCTGGGAGCAGTATCGGGACTTTGCCCTCAAACTCTTTCAGTGCAGGGATGAGAGGCATGAGATTTCCAAGATTGAACTGGACGGCTACTTGGGGGCAGACAGCGTCCTGGTCTTCAATTACCAAAAACACAAAGACGCCGTGATGGACAGGGGATTTATTGATGACCTCCACAAACACCTTGGAGAGAGGATCGGCAAACGCTTCTTCATCATCGCCCCCGCCGCCTCGGTGCAGTTCCTTGAGGACTACATAGAGAAGGGGAAGACGAAATACTTTGTCCTTCGCATTCCCTATTCCATCATCGAGGAGATCCACAACCGGGGATTCACCAAGATCAAACAGCCGGTGAGCGAAATGGATGTCAACGACACGGTGGACGCCGTAGGCTTTGACTTTATTCAGGTGCCGGCAGTGGAGTGCAAATACTTTCTTGATAAGCCAAAGAAAGCTGACCTCTTCAATCAGAAGACAAAGGAATGCGTCATCAAGATTGAGAGGTTTGAGAGCAAGGTTATCTCCCGCAAGCCTCTTGAGTTTGCCAACCTTGAGACCCTTTCCATGGTCATGCTGGACTATGACTTTGATGGGGAGGTCTTTGACTTAGACGAGGTCTTTTATGCTGAGGAGCTAAAGAAGCATGCCCTGAGCGAAGACGAAGGGAATGGCTGCGAGGTGCGCTTTGCCGAGGATAAAGTCAAGGGTCAGATCATGGTCATTTACATTGATATCTTCGGCAATGAGAAGCGGGAGATAAAGACCCTCTCCGACTTTAACGGCAAGAGGAAGAAGTAGCCATGCTTGAGCGGCAGACCTTTCAGAACAAGGATTTAGTCCTCAAGGTATCTCCCAGCTACGACCCCAAGAGGTTTGATCCAAATGAATACGAGGCTTTCCTGGACGCCCTCTGCGGGGACAGGGAGTATCAGAAAGAGGCGATCCGGGAGACAGTGCGCTACTTTTTGGGTGGAGAATACAAAAGCCTCAAAGAACTGGTGGAGGAAAACTATCACAACAACCCCAAACTTCAGGAGAAGTATTCATCCTTTGAGGATTTCTTAAGCCATCTGCAACTGCCGGATAAACTCTCCTGCTCTTTGGATCATGCGACGGCTACCGGCAAGAGTTATGTGATGTATGGCATTGCCCGCATTTTGCTTGCCGAGAGTGCGGTGGATCAAGTGCTGGTCCTGTGTCCTTCCAACACCATCGAAGCCGGTTTGACGGAGAAATTCCGGAGCCTCTCCGCCGATAGAACCCTTAAGGACCTTTTGCCTGCCGATTCCAAAATTGCCAATCCCCGCATTATCAATGCCTCCAACACCATTCAGAAAGGCGACATCTGCATTGAGAACATCCACGCCACCTATATCAACACCAAATCCGCCATTGAGGACAGCCTTGCCGGGAAAGGGGAGCGGACTCTGGCATTGAACGATGAAGCCCACCACTTGATGAGCCCCTCCGATAGGGGCCTCAAAAAATGGAAGGAATTTTTACTTGATCCCAAATACGGATTCAAATTCATCGTGAATGTTTCAGGCACTTGCTACATAGGAGATGACTATTTTACGGATGTTATTCATCGTTTTTCCTTGAAGGATTCCATTGAGGAGAAGTTTGTCAAGTCCATCCGATATGTGGCGGAGGATTCCTCGGGGAGCGAGGACGAGAAGTTCCAAAAGATTTACGACAACCATATTGAGAATAGGACAGTCAAATACCGCAAGGTAAAACCTATCACCATCCTGGTTACTAAAAACATCGCCGCCTGCAAGCGCCTCACCGAGAAACTGGTTGCCTTTCTTGCAAAGAAGGAAAAGATCAGCAAGGAGCAAGCGGGGGAGAAGGTTTTGATCGTAACCTCTGCCAACGAGCACAAGAGTAATATACCTATTCTTCGAAGAGTGGATGACAAGGACAACCCTATTGAGTGGATCACCTCTGTCAGTATGCTCTCTGAAGGCTGGGATGTGAAAAATGTCTTTCAGATCGTCCCTCACGAGGAGCGGGCGTTCAACTCAAAACTTCTTATCGCCCAGGTTTTGGGAAGGGGATTGAGGGTGCCTGAGGTCTACAGGGGCAATCAACCTGTCGTGACTGTATTCAATCATGACAAGTGGTCGGGGAGTATCAAGCACCTGGTAGATGAAGTCTTGGAGATTGAGAAGCGCATATATTCTTACCCTGTTAAAAAGAAAGAGGATTACAACTTTGACCTTCACAACATTGATTACAAGCGGAACGAGGAGGAGGTCGAGTATCCTCAGGAAAACCCCTTTGAACTCCTGAAGAAAGGTTATATCACCTATTCGAGCCAAGCCGAGGCGGTGGAAAAGAGCACTACATACGCCAGGGCGGTCTCCGGGGAGCAGGATGTAAAGAAAACGCTGATTGAATTCAAGCTCTATTCCGTCGAAGAAGTGGCGCATGATGTCTTTAACCGCCTCCTCATTTATGATCAAGAGGCTGGGACGGACTATAGCGAGCAATTCTCTGAGAGTAAAATCACAGAGATTATCCGAAAATCTCTTGAAGCAATCAACGATAAAACTGGCAAGCTGAGTGAGGCGAATCGCAATCAGACTCTGGCGGCATTTGGGGTAATCAGAAGAAAAGGGGCAAAGAGCCTGCGGCTCAAGATTGAGGCACAAGACCTCATCAAAATCAGCACCAGGGAAATCAAGAAGAATTCCTTAGGAGTGGGTTCCCTCCGCCATGATAGTACGGTATTTTGGGATGACTACTCCATGAATCTGGGGGAAGCGGCGGATATAAAGCTCCTCAAAGAGCTTGAGGAGGATGAAAGCCTTCCGAGATCAGCCCTTATAGAGGTTAATAACAAATACAACTTCAAGACCCCCCTTAATGTTGTCTTTGCTTCCTATGAGCCTGAGCGAAAGTTTATCCGGGGGTTGACCGCAGACCAGACGGCCAAGGCGTTAGATGCCTGGATAAAGTCCCTGGATATAGGTTTCTACAGCATAGAGTATTCCTGGCGCAAGGGGGAACATCCTAAGCAGGGTAGTTTCAATCCCGATTTCTTTATCAAATCGGGCAATGACATTATTGTGGCGGAAATCAAGATGGATAACGATGTCTCCGATGAAAACAGGGCTAAGCTCCGGTATTCAAAAGAGCATTTCGAGAGAGTCAATGGGTTGCAAAAAGAGCAGAGGTATTACTTCAAATTCCTCTCTCCTGGGAGCTTTGACCTGTTTTTCAAGGCCTTGAGGGATAAGACATACAAGGATTTTAGATCAGAGCTCGAGGCAAATATAGAGGAGTAGTTTGATGGAGGCCGGGCCTAGGCCCTGGCCTCCCGAAAGTGATAAGGACGGCAGAGCCGGATATTCGCTTCAATAGGATATACGAATCCAAGGCGGGGAAATTCTCTATATAGGTAAAACATTAACAGCTGATGCTTCGAAGGTGTGTAGAAAGGAGAAGATTCACACGAAAGTCGTCGAATCTATTTATTATCGAGACTTCCCGGAATGTGCCCATAGCTGCGTTTATTATTATGGTTTGACCTTACACTTAGGAGTTTAGTCTAATGAACAATAGCCAATTTCAAAATCCTTATAGAGATGAATCTGGGAGGCCTCTTTTAAGGAGGTCTGTGGTGACGTTTATAGATATTTTAGGATATCAAGACCAAGTCAAGAAAGCTGTCGCGTCTGGCGAAGAAGGAACTCTACTAATGAGTCTGCGGCATGCATATGATGAAACTTATAGTCATATCAAAGATGTGGAAGAATCCAATCGGCCACATTGGCTTGTCAAAGGGTTTACTGACAATATAGTTATTGGGTATCCGGTTCGACTTGATGCGGAACCGGAAATGGGTGATATGTTTTCTAACCTATGCACTTTTCAACTCATGATGACAATCCATGGCTTCTTTATTCGTGGCGGCATGGCAATAGGCGACCTTTATATGGACGATGAGATAGTCTTTGGTGAAGGATTAATAGAGGCTTTCGAGACAGAGCAAAATCAAGCCCGAGATCCCCGTATCGTTCTTTCTCGCTCTGCGATTGAGTATGCAACCCATCATCTTAAGCATTACGCGCACGTCGAGGATGCACCGCAATATGAACACCTCCTTAAGGACTGCGACGGTCAGCTATTTATTAATTATCTTTACCCCACAATTGAGTTTGAAGCTGAATATGTTATCGGCGAGGAAGAGATTCTCGGACACAAAGAGATTGTTAAATCCAGATTAGAGCAGTTCATCTCAGAACCAACTATCTGGAGCAAATATTTTTGGGTTGCGAACTATCATAACTGGTTTTGTGACCATACTAGACATTTCGACGAACAACACAAGCTTAACCTATACGGGATTCCTGTTGGGCCTAGTAGAATTCAATAGGACATTCCCAAGAATGAAGTGAGTTGGGGCCGGACCTAAGTCCTGGCCTCTCTAATTTGCATAAGGCGTGTTGCCACGGATATTCGCCTCAATGAGATAGACGCCGGGAAGGAGGGGAAATTTTCAGTACTCGATCCATCGGTTGCCTCGGAGCCCCCACCCGTCCATGGCATCGAGCAGGTTGCTCTGATGGCGGCTGAGGAATACGGGGAATATTCCTAATCTTTCGAAATCAAAGGGCGTGGGAGTCTATCGTCTTTTGGCCCCTGGGAGAGAATTTTTTGCCTCCATGCGCTCTTCCGCCTCCGCTTATTGCGGCGATTGACACCGCCGCGCTGCAGGAAGTATATTGCCAGTGTGGTTAAGAGGGGGCGCTTCATTCGCGCCGGGCTTCCCGCGCCGCGTCAGCTGATCCTGGACAAAGGGAAGGACTTGAACGAATTCTATCAAATATCAAGGAGGGGAATATGACCGTCAATCTTTCGCCGACATGGAGATTGTCAACGGATAACGCCGCGCCCAGTTCTGGCCGGCTGGTCCTGGTCAATAGGACAACGGGGGAGGCTTTCGGTCCGGGGGACACCGTGAAACCTTATCCGTCCTATGGATTCATGCCCGCGAGCGACGCGGTTCGCCGGTTGGCAAAGATGAAGCAGCTGGACGAAGAAAGGCTGGCCCTTGTCGGCCGGTTTATAAAAGGCACGAAGGGGGATGAGCGACAATGAACACGGACTTTGACCTTCGGACGCGGGAGATCGTCGCGCTGCGGGGCTCTCACGCGGTCGTTTTTCTGAGAACCGGAAATAGCGACGTTGAAAGGGGGGACAATTCTCTTGAACATTAAATATCCGATGAAAGAGAAAGTGAAGCGGGGCCGTCTACTTCAACCCTATCATCGACCTCACGGACGAGCTCATCCGGCGATACGACGCCTCCAAGGCCACCCCGGCCAAGTGACCTGCCCTTGATCAATATCGAACAGATCCAGAAGTTCCTCCCTCACCGGTTCCCCTTTCTGCTCGTGGACCGGGTGAAGGAAGTCCATCCGGGCAAGTCCATTGTCGCCCTCAAGAACGTGAGTTGCAATGAGTCCTTCTTCCAAGGGCACTTTCCCGGGAAGATGATCATGCCCGGGGTTCTGATCGTCGAGGCCATCGCCCAGGCGGGAGGGATTCTTCTTTTCAATTCCATTCCGGACCCGCAGCGAAAATTCGTGGTCATGACCAAAATCGACAACATGAAGTTCCGAAGGCAGGTGGTCCCGGGGGACCAGCTGAAGCTCGAAGCCGAGATCCTGAAGCTCAAGGGCAAGTACTGCCATCTAAAGGGCAGGGCGATCGTCGAGGGGGAAGTGGCCGTCGAGGGAGAGATGGTCGCCAGCATTTTGGACCTCGCGGAGATGAATGAGCTCACATGACATCACTATCCACCCCACGGCGACGGTCCATCCGAAAGCCCGGCTGGACTCCGGCGTCTGCGTCGGGCCGGGTTTCCCGCGCCGCGTCAGCTGATTCTTGACAAGGGAAAGGACCTGAATGAATTCTATCAGCTGACAAAGAAGGAGTGAACGTGGAAAATACTCTGTACTACGGCGACAACCTAGACATCCTGCGGCGGTACATCCCCGATGAGAGCGTAGACAGCTCAAAATGAAAGAGCCTGAATAGCATGTCAATTTTCGCCTCATTCCACGGTTTTAAGTGCCCGGAGTGCGGGTATATGATCATGGCGTCCTCTATTATGAGGAAGGGCGAGCCTGAGCTTACTGTCACAAAATGCGAGTGGTGCCAGACTGAGCTCCAGGTCTCTAAGGATCCGGCGACCGGGAAGACGAGGGCGGAGAGGGTGAAGAAGAATTAAGGGGGATAGAATGCTAGTCGCTATTTTAGCTCTAATAATAGGTTCCACAATATTTTTTTTATTAGTCCCTTATTAGCAAAACCAAGAGAGAAGTTCCTTGAATTGTTTAAGAAAAAAAGTAAAAAACAGTGCCTAACCCAAAAAGATCTCAAAATTCTCGAACCATTGAACAACCTCTCCTAGTTATTAACCAACTTCCGTCCTTTCCTGATGAGACCACAACCGAAAAGCTGAAAAATACGCTAGAAGAGATAAGATCTAAGAGCTCACTAATAACGTCTGTGCGTTTTGAAGGAATAAAACGGACCCTCCTTACATATTCTGATAAGGCCAATCAATTACATTCAAACATGGGATTAAAAGAAAAACTCAATCTGTTGGTAAACAACAATCAAGCCTTTGGTCTCGTAGAAGAGATTCGGGCCATAATTCAGGAGAACTTGAATAAGAAAAAAACCAAAGATATAAATGAGGCCGGGGGCCGGGCGGCCCCCAGTGCGTGACGCTCCTCGACGGGTAGCGATGATCGGCCTCGATAGGATAGACGATGGAGAAAATATGTTTTTCCCATAAGGTCAGATATCAAGAGAGGTAAAGCCAGAATGAGTTCTCCAGAAGAAACCGAACTTTCAGGGAAAAAGGCTGAGTTAAAAGGATTGTCCGATATCCTTGCCGATAAAGAACTCGATCTCGAGGACCTTAAACTTACTATTATGAAGTTTCAGCACCGTTATTATTCCGAGGTCGGGAAGAAATATGTTGAACTTGACGAACTTCGAGCACAGATCGCTGAGTTCAAGTCCAGGCAGAAACCTCAAGACCATAAAATGAGTCGAGAAGCCATAAAGGCTCGAACACAGGCGAGAAAGGCCGCTGAGGAATACGCAGACAGCGACATCGAATCCCAAACAGATTCAAAGACGGATGATGAATCGGCGGAAGCAAAGAAACTTTATCGCAAAATTGCTTCAATCATTCATCCCGATAAGGCCACAGATGATAATCCTCGTCATCTCCGTACAAGGCTTATGGCCGAATTGAATGAAGCCTACAAACAAAAAGACATCGCCAAAATGCAGAGCATCCTTGATAAATGGCAAGAAATGATGAACGTCAAGCATTATTCCCGTCCAACGACAATTAAAATTCCCGATTCCGTGCGAACCTCCTTCTCGAGCCCAAAAGGACGATTTTTGGGGGCGTGGCCGAAAAACGGCTTCACCAGAGGCCC
>Ga0315291_10009686_pt1 | contig 11814 bp, 10 predicted proteins | sample YL17G12_20_MG_FD_203070 | JGI IMG/M metagenome (GOLD analysis project Ga0315291, IMG submission 203070) | Sediment microbial communities from Yellowstone Lake, YNP, Wyoming, USA - YL17G12_20 | ecosystem: Environmental > Aquatic > Freshwater > Lake > Sediment | place: USA: Wyoming | collected...
CTAAATGATGAGAAACAATTGATAGCATTATTGAAATGAATAGTATAATTGTCATAGAAATACTGTTTGTATTTATTCTCTTAAATATAATAAATAAAGCAATAAAAAAGCCTAAACGATCTAATTCTTGTACTGTTACATGGATTCTATCTAGTATTGACACGGCTAGAAGTGCATAAAATAGTAAAGATAATAATGAAATATTACTTTTTTTTGTAATTGTTAAGACAAATAAATATAGGAATAATGATACCATTATGCCAATAGTAACAGTCAGCAAATAATATTCTACCGGCATGTTGAAAGGCATAATAATATAAATGAAAGCTAATAAAATATGAGCTCCCGGCCACGATTGATACGTCATTTGAGGTAATAAAGGTAACCATCCCTTTACAATATAACCATTTTCAATTATATAATCTGCATATAAAACATGATGATAGTTTACTTCCCATGGTAAGTTAGTGAGCACTAATGGTAAAATCGAAGGAATAATAATTATTGTTATGCAACTTATTAAATTAATGGACTGATTATTATCATGAAAAATATTAAATACTAAAATGCAAAGCGCTGCACCATAAAAAATGAAAAATATTAATGAAAATAAAGGATAATATCTAATTAATAAAAGTGATGTAATAGCACATAAAATATTAATACAAAATATTTTAAAAAAATTAGGATTATCCATTTTTATTGAATTCTATTTAATATATTATTAAGTATCTCATATTTCTGGTGACCTGCTGAGGGCCTCCCCTTTTCTGTACCAGCCGTAATGTTAGTTTTGCGGGTCATTGGAACGGTGTTCACACGGTGTCAGTAACTAATTTCTTAGACGTCTTTTCCAAAAAAGAAACCGTTTTGTGATTTATATTTCATTGAATCCCAAAATCCCCATATGTCTACGAACAGACAATTATCATTTGCAACTATACGTTTGATGGAATTAAAGTCTTTAAATTCCTCATGTGGTGTCATCAAAATCACGACGTCACTGCCCTCGATCTCTTTAATTGACTGATAGCCAATGACATTGGGGTCAACGAGTATGACTTCGTAGCCATTTCTAAGTAATTGATTTTTCAGCTTTAAACTTAAAGAATTCCTAGTATCGTCACTGCCGGCTTTAAAAGTCACACCCAGAATAGTGGCTTTAGTAATTGATGTCATTTGCTCTATCCTGGTTACTATTTGCATCGGCATTCCCTCATTTATCTTAAAAGAGGCAGAAATGATCTCATTGAAAGGTAGTCTTTCTAATAGGAACCAGCCATCCTTGAAAAGGCAAGGGCCGGCTACATTTGGTCCCGGGCGCGGTATATTCATTCGCGGGTATTTATAATTGCAACTATCAATGATATTGTGAATGTTGGCTTTATATAAATCTGATATCAGGTAGAATTCATTAGCAAGCGCGAAGTTTACATATCTATACATATTGCAGAATAATTTCCCCAACTCTGCTTCAACCGGACTGAGTCTCAGGCATTCGGCTTTTATAAATGATTTGAAAAACTCCTCTGCCACCTGATAGCTATTATCATCAAACGTTCCGATAAGCTGTGGTAATTCCTGAATCTCCATTATGGATTTTCCCTGGACTACTCTTTCCGGTGCATAGACGAGGAGGATATCCTTGCCAACAGTAAATCTATCACCTTTTTCTAGGATGCGTTTTACCGCCTCTGTGGTGCCTGGATATACCGTACTTCTAAGGATGATTAATTGTCCAGAACTAAAATATCTGCTATTTTCTATTATTGTCTGGATCAGGTCTGATATCCATGGGTTTAAGTTCTTATCCAGTGGAGTGCCCAAAGTAATAACTACAATTTTTGATTCTTGCATTACGGAAGTATCATTGGTCATATATAGAGTACCTTGACTCAGAGCTTCATCGAGATATTCCTTTCCCATCTCTTCTTTAAACGGTAATGTGCCTCGCATTATGGCATCATTGCTTTCCTGATTCGTATCAATTCCGTAAACGTGGAAGCCATGCTTGGCAAGTGTTAGACATAATGGCAGTCCTACATGACCTGCACCGCCAATGACCGAAATTGTATTTCCCCCTTTCAATGGATACTCCTTATTTTTCTGCGAATGATACACTTTGGAATTGCCCTCCTATTCATGTTATTAGAAGTTCATTGGCCAATATATCATGCCAGCTTGTAAATAGTCTCTACCTTTCTGGTGACCCTGGCATTCCGTCCTAGCTCCTCTCTTAAAGCAGGATCGGACAGAAGACGGTTAATTGTCTCCGCTAAAGAGTCCACGTCTCCCAACCTGGTTACAAGCCCGTTATATTCATCTTTGATGAAGGCGCGGAAGGTATCGAGGGAGCTGACTACGATGGGCAATCCTGCAGCGGCAGCTTCCAGAAGAACGATGCCGAAAGACTCTGTCCTTCCGGTAGAGGGAAGGGCAAATATGTCTGCAGCACCATAATAAGATGCTGTTGCACCGTAGGATACCGCTCCTACTAGCCTTATCGCGTGTTTCATATGAAGGTCATTGGCAAGGTGTTCTAATTCTCCCCGCAGTGGACCATCCCCCACAAGTAATTGTTATTGCGTTCAGCATGAGGTATTTTGAAAATAGGTGTCATACCATAATTCCAAGACAAATATTCCCCAAATAGTGAACGCCTGATATGGTTTGATGGTAGTTGCATTCACTATATAATCTATTAACCGCCGTGTAGCTTCTTTATTGAAATATGTTTTGATCAGTTCCCCATTCTCCAGCCTATCAACCAGCATTTCTTTCATTGGGAGGTGCATGAGCCAATCATGTACTGGCGTTCCAAAACCTATCTTTTTTCTAGCAAGTATTTCGGGGGGCAATAAATCCGCAACCGCCTTTTTAAGTATATACTTAACCTGCCCGTTTCTAATCTTGAATTCAGGTGGAATGGAAAAGCAAAAATTTATTAATTCCTTATCCATCAACGGCAACCTTTCCTCAATAGAATTTGCCATTGTAGCTTTGTCCGCTTTCATAAACCAAAGTTCGGGAAGCAAATTCTTACAATCGCAAGCCAACATTTGATTAAGCGGTTCTTTCATTTTAGAGGGAATGGTAGAATGCTCATAGATATCCTGAGATCCCAGATTGGTTAAAAAATGGATTTCAGCCGCGCTCATGTGACTACTCATATATGAACAAAGATTATTGAACCTTAGCTGGCAAAGGTATGAAGCCAATCTATTAAATCTATCTGCCACAGTAGTGATATCCCCGCTGCCCGGAATTAAGTTAACCAATTGGCCCATTATTTTTCGGACGAATGGTGGCAGCCTATAATAGTCATAAACCAACAGCCCTTTATAATAGTAAGAATAGCCGCCAAATAGTTCGTCACCTCCCTCGCCGGCCAAAACCACCGTAACATATTCCTTTGCCATCTGGGATAGGAAATAATTATTAACTATCCCAAGGTCTCCGATCGGCTCATCATAATGCCAGGCTATTTTCTGCAAATTATCCAACACCATATCTGCGGTGATTATCAATTCGTGATGCGTGGTATCCAGCCGTTTACTGACAAGCCTCGTATATTCCAGTTCAGAAAAAGTCTCAAAACCAACAGAAAATGTGTGAAATTGTCCAGTGGCATATTGCCTTGCCATCGCCACGACAGATGATGAATCTAGGCCCCCCGATAGAAAGGCCCCGACGGGCACGTCCGCGACCATCCTCAATCTGGTTGATTCATCCAGAAGTGAGCGCAACTCCTTCACGAAATAATTTTCGCTTGCTTTTATTATATTTTCTTTTATATCCCAGTATTGTTGAATTACTATTTCGTTATTTTCCAGAATCAGCATGCTGCCCGCTGGTACTTTTCTAATGCCATTAAACATAGTGGAATCACCAGGTGCATAAAGCTGTGATAGATAAAAATATAGGGCAACCTCATTTAGCTCTTTTTTAATATTAGTTTCAAGTAATGCCTTTATTTCAGATGCAAAAATCAGCAGTTTCCCATCAAAGTAATAATACAGCGGTTTCTTGCCTATTGGATCGCGGGCCAGAACAAGCTTTTGCCTCCTCTTATCATATAAGGCAAGAGCAAACATACCCCGGAGTTTATTAACAAAATCCATGCCATATTCCTCATAAGCATGGACTATGACTTCGCTGTCAGATCTCGAAAAAAAAGTATGCCCCTTAATCTCAAGTTGAGCTCTAAGTTCGACGAAGTTATATATTTCTCCGTTTACAATCAGGGCAATATTTCCATCTTCGTTGAAGAGAGGCTGCCTGCCTTTTTCCGACAGATCAATAATGCTTAGCCTTGCGTGCCCAAGAGAGATGAATTCGTCCAAATAGATACCCTGATCGTCGGGCCCTCTATGTTTCAGTACACCCAGCATCCGTTTAATTAGGATTTCTTCTCTTATGCCATAAATTCCGCAAATGCCGCACATTTAAATGTGTACTCCTTATCTGCCGTCAGTCACGTTTTCTTACTATAATTCGGCGCAGGATAAAGCAAATAAAAGCTGCTCCTGTCTGTCCTACGCGCCCTTTATTGCCCGGAGATAGAGTTCCGCCGTCTTTTTTGCCAGCACCTGCCTCGAATAGGATTTGACCTTATTCTTGGCATTTTTACTTAGCTTTCTGCGCAAAGTGGGCTGCGAAATGAGACGGCTTATAGCCTCTGCCAGGGAATCTATATCTCCTGCCTTGGCTATTATCCCATTATGACCATCTTCAATAAAAGCGCGAAATGTTTCTAGAGAGCTGACCACGATAGGTAAACCTGCCGCCGCCGCTTCTAAAACTACATTACCAAACGATTCTGCAACTCCCGTAGAAGGGAGTACAAAGATATCCGCTGCTTTATAATACATCTTCTTTAAATCATCCGATATATGGCCAGCAAACCTTACCCTGCCTGGCATATTCAATTTCTGGGCGAGTTTTTCTAAATCAGGTAGCATCGGACCACCACCTACCAAAACCAGGCTGGTCTCAGCCTTTTTTTCGATAATTTGCGGTAATGCTTCTATTAGCAAATTAGGACTCTTGTAGTTAATCAAATTGCCGACGAATAATATGATGTTATCTTCTGCAGAGAGCGCCAATTTTTTTCTGCATTCCTCTTTTGTATATGGCACTTCCATTTCTTCAGGATTTATGCCACAGGGTATAGCAATGATCTTTTTCCTGTACTTCGTCAGGAATCGGGTCAGACCTATATAGTTCTCTGACCGCACGATAATATATTTTGCGCCTGATAAAATCATAGGCAAAGACAACCTGTAGAAACTGATTCCAATCCTGCGCAGCAACGTGCCATAGCCCCCCTCAGGTTCGCCATGAAAAGTGACGACAAAAGGTTTATTTTTAACCTTCGCATAAAAGAATCCGGCTAGTTCAGCAATTGGTACGGTAAAATGTATGTGAACAAGATCCACCTCTTGTTTAAAGGGCTTAATAAAAAGACCGAAGGAAAAGCGCGCCTTTTGTATACCGAAATTAGTAGCGCACCGGAATATTCGCATACCCTCAAATTCTTCAACGTGGCTTTCCGAATCGATCGATGCACAAAAAACGACTTCTTTGTGTCCAAGATTTACAAGGTTTCGTGCCAGATGGTAAGTTTCGATGTTTGCTCCACCTACCGGATATCGGTTGAATAAATCTGGATTATCAAAAGATTCCGGATAGGGGAAAAGAGTTATGAAACGAGCTATTTTCATCTCTTCGCTTTCAACGTCTCCTCATAGATTTTCAGGACCCGTCCTGTGACGTTTCTCCCGCTATATTTCTCCACATTTTTCCTTGCGGCTTGCCCCATTTTTGCTCTCATGTTGGTGTCAGCCAAAAGAAGGTTGATGCTATCGGCTATACCCTGTATATCTTTGGGCTTGACTTTTATTCCGCACTCATCTGTAACCAACTCCCTAACACCAGGTAACGCGGAGGCAACTACGGGAGTCCCGCAGGCCATTGCCTCCAAAGCCGCAATACCAAAATTCTCACCGCGATTGATGGACAGGAGCACATAGACATCGCTGATTTTATAAAAATGTAGTAATTCTTCATGGCACTGCGGCGCCAAGAATTTCTCTAGTCGTCCTAATCCACAGCCAAGGTCTAGAACCACTGCGTCTTTATCGCTGAACTCTCTTAACCTTTCCGCATCTTCCTTGCCATTCTGCCAAAATTCCTCTGCATCTTTGATACCATACAGCACTGCTTCCATTGCTGTACTTCTTGTTGCGGCTGCTGCTTGCCAAGTGAGTTTGTAGGAGTTGAAGGATCTGGATAAATACCGCCAGTTCAACGCTCCGTGCCCGAGTTTGATTATACCCTTCATTATTTTATTCATTTGGCTAATGTCTCCTCGTAAAAAGCTTCAGCTTCGCACGCTATCTCATCCCAGTCATATCGTTTCGAATATTTTCTGCAACTGTGTTTCATATTCTCCTTGTTATTCAATGCTATAAGTATCTTCTTAGCCATGTCCTTTTCTGAAAGCTCACATATGTATCCATTTTCACCGTTGGTTATTAGTTCGGTCGCCGCATTTCGAGGGTGCCTTACCGTGACAACCGGTAGACCACAGGCATTCGCTTCCAGAACGACAATACCAAACCCCTCTCTTGTTGAAGGGAGCACGAAGACCTTTGAAGCCTTTATGTAGGAAATGACCTCGTCATCGCTTTCTAAAAAGCCAGTGAATTGGATAGTATCCTTTAGCTTCAAATCGGAGGCTAATCTCTGCAGAGCTAATCTTTCCGGCCCATCACCTATAATCACACAATTTACATTTGGAATTTCTTTTTTGAGGAGACTGACAGCTTTTATTAGCAAGTCTACATTCTTTTCCTTTATTAATCTACCAGCAAACACAATGTCTGAGTTACGATCATTGAGAACGACCTTTTCGATATCTTCAAGGTAAATGCCGTTGGGGATAACTCGTATGTTCTTCTCTATCCCCAATCCCCGTAGTTGGCCTTCAGTCATCGCTGAAACGGCAATTGCCTCACAAGCGAGTCCAGCAGTCAATTTCTCGACAAGCTTGCCGAAAAGCCCCCTCTTCCCCAAATATTCAAACCAATAGCTATCCCATACTTCATGCCAGGTGATCACAAGTGGAGATTTAGTAATGAGGGAAGCCAGCTTTGCCGAAAAACAGGGGAAATAGGGCATATTCTGACAATCTATAACATCGAACCTTTCTTTAGACAAGGGAAGTAAAACCCTCCAGGCAAAATAAATTGCCTTGCTTATTGACCGGCGCCCATTAACGTAAAGCTCCTTGGCCGGGCATACCCCCCAAAACCTTACCCCTTCTTTATGGATAACCTCTGCGCCGTCCCAGTATTTCATTCCAAAAATGGTTATTTCATGGCCCTTTTGGGCAAGCCTTTTTGCAAGTTCCCAGATCCTTTTCTGTACTCCTCCCATGATGTAGGGATGAACCATGTCAAAGACATAGGCAATTTTCATGATTTCCTTCAATATCTGGCAAATATCTTAGATTGCCGATTGAACTAGCGGGCTCGAGCGAAATTGCCTTATGGATCATGGGCCCTCACTGTAGCTGTGAATCTCACTAATGACTCAACTAGCATGAATGGAATACCCAAGGTGCAGTAAAATAGCATGGGCCTTTGTTTCCTGGTAGCCTTCATTATGACCCTGAGAAAACGGTATCCGTCCCTGAGGCTGCTAAGCTTGCTATTCCCCACACGCGCGTAGTACTCAATAGGGATCTCAGCGTACTCTAAACCTTCAAACAGGACGGCTGCAGTCATGGCGGTGTCAAAATCCAGCCCGTCGGGTGTAGGTTCCAGAAGCGGCAGGAGAGCGATATTGAACACCCGCAGTCCCGTTGAAGTGTCAGTGGTGCGTTTGCCACTGTAGAATGAAAGCATGATGGCAAAAATCCTGTTGCCTATTTTCCTGATTACCGGCATGCCCCTGTTTTTGCCCAGGAACCTGGAGCCAATTGCGATTTGAAAACCATCGTCTTTGCATAGCTGGTATAATTTCGGAATACTTTCTGGCGGATAAGTGCTGTCGGCGTCTATGAATGCCAGATAGGTAATGCTGTTGCCCGTGTTGTGCTTCAAACCCACCTTAGTAGCCCCACCTTTTCCACGATTAGTGGGGTTGCTGATGACCTCAACGCCTTTCCCGCGCGCAATTTGAGCCGTGGCATCTTTGCTGGCATCATCGACCACAATGATCTCTGACTCAGGACATGCCCTTTTCACACGGTCAATAGTCTCAGCAATGCCCGCTTCCTCGTTGTAAGCGGGTATTACTATCCTTAAGTCCTTCATCTGTCGCAATTCTGAGTTGCCTTTATCTGTTGGCTATACCACTTGTCATGATTATATGACCCTACCCCTTCTTAGCCTCGTTAGAGTTCTTTTTATTCGCTGTTTCTCACTATTCTCATATAAATTACTGGAAAAGACTCCTTCTTTATATATATGTTCATATAAATAATACAATAGTTCTTCCACAATAAGCTTGTTATTCTTTATATCAAGCCTCTCGTGACTTATCCAGTTGTTTAATTCCAGCTTTTCTGAGACTGTATTTCCAGATCTCTGCAATCGAACCACCTTAAGTTTATATTGGCCCTTTCTGACAGTGAATATTATTCTATAGTTTTGATAACCCGGATTCCTATCGAATATCCCTTCAGTTTCCCAGCCCTCTGAAAATAATGGTCTCTGCCATAAATTTTGCTCTTTTTCCAAGTCTTCAGACTCATGCAACATGAGTGCTTTTAAAGACATTCCTTTGCTACTATCAGATATTTTGATATTTAGTAAATCACACAATGTTGGGACAATGTCGATTGTTGAAACCGGAACATTTAAGTTTCGCTTCGTCAATTTGCTCCAATAGAAAATAAGCGGTACATGCAATAACCTATCTGAACTGGATTCGGATGTGTGGCCATAAAATCCCTCCTCCTTAAATTCTTCACCATGATCAGCAGTTACAATAATGATAGAATTATTAGTCAGTTCTTTCTTCTTCAAAGCTTCAAAGATTTCCCCAATAAACTGATCGGTCTTTTTCAAGGATTCTATATAGAGATCTCTTGTCCTCCTGCATATTTTACGGCTAAAGGGATCTGATAAAGCCCTGTAGTTCAAAAAATCGATTTCCTTTAAGGTGAATCTATTACTTTCTTCTGGGGGGAAATAGGGCGCATGATTAATAACAGTGTGAATCCAGAGGAATTGTGGACTTTCGAACCGATGATTAATAAAATCAAAAATGTCTTTTAGAAATGCATCGAAAAGTCTCTTTCTTTCCTGGAAACTGTTCTCGTTATGCATTAAATATAATCTCAAAAATTTATAGACCCAATAGGCATAATTTGCTAATTTTACAAACCGTTCATTACCATGCATATATAACCATTTCTTAATAAGATAGGGTAGGTTTAAAGGTACAAAAGGTTCAGTTCTTAAAAACTTATCTTTAAACTTTCTCCCCTTAATTTCATGAGATATGTTTAATAGATGATTTTGATAGTCCAAATTTTTACCATAGCCATATAAAGGCGTCAGAAACGCGTTTGCCTCATTAATAAAGGCAGTACTATATCCTTCATTCTTTAGAATAGTAGCAATTGTGGGTATATTTTTATCTATCCCGATAACGAAATGATAAGGATAAACATTTCCTATAATCCCTGGTAAAGCAAAAATGGTAGTTGGGCCGATAGAGAACGCATTTTCAAAAAATACACTTTGAGACTTTAAGGCTTTTAGATTGGGAAGTATATCAATATTTTCCATATATAATTCATAACTGAAATCATCTAACGTTATAAGAATAACATTCGGTTTGTGATTCTCCTTATCAATGACATTCTTGTACAGCTTCGAACTATTTATGTCTTTGTTAAGCATATTTACTAATACTCCACGCGCAATTATTGAATCTTAAAAAAGTTGGAGTGGCCGTGTCGAAATCTAATCCATCAGGAAGAGATTCTACCACAGGTAAAAGATGCGCACTAAATACCCGCAAGCCGGTCGTGGTATCTGTTGTTCGTCTGCCGCTGTAAAAAGATAGCAAAAAAGCAAAAATTGTATTGCCTATTCTACATATCAGTGGCACATCCCTATTTTCCCTTAAAAACGAGAACCAACTGGCATCACCAACCACTACAATTTCGGCATCTGGGCAAGAACTCTGAACACGTACGATGACCATCGCAATACCAGCTTCCTCGTTGTATGCTAGATAACTATTCTGAAATCCTTCGTTGCCCTTCCTATTTTGCAGGGACTAGAGATAATTGAAACCAATCGATTGTTTTTCTGAGGCCACCCTCAAGTTTCATCCCTGGTACCCACTGTAAAATTCCTTTTGCTTTTGTGATGTCCGGGCATCTTCTCAGGGGATCGTCTGTCGGTAAAGGACAAAATGTAATCTCTGAGTTTGAATCGGTCAGACGTTTTATCATTTTCGCCAGGTCCAATACGGTTATCTCTTCATCATTTCCTATGTTAATTACTGCTCCTTTCGCTTCCTTTAGGAAAGCAAGGCGCAACAATCCCCCTATTTGGTCGCTGACATAACAGAAACTCCTCGTCTGCTTTCCACGACCAAACACTGTTATCGGTTCGCCTGCCAATGCCTGCGATATGAAACGCGGTATGGCCCTACCGTAAATGCCATCTGACCTGATTCGCGGGCCATATGTGTTGAAGATGCGAGCGATCCTGACATCCATGCCATACTGCTTTCTATAGGCCATGACGTATGCCTCGCCACATCTTTTGCTCTCATCGTAGCATCCCCGTATGCCAATCGAATTGACGTAGCCATAGTAGGATTCGGGAGTGGGAACAACGGCAGGATTACCATAGGTTTCGCTAGTAGAGGCAAATAGGAACACTGATTCGTGTTTTCTGGCGATCTCAAGAGCGTTCAACGTTCCGATGGTATTTGCCCTCAATATTTCCAGAGGAAAGGTTCCAAATTCAAATGGTGAAGCCCGACTTGCCAGGTGCAAAACCAGGTCCACTCTGTCTTTGATATGAAGTGGCTCTGTTATATCCCGCTCCATAAACTGGAAGTTATCGTTTTGTAATAGATGATCAATATTCATTTTCAGTCCACTGGACAAGTTGTCCACACAAATAATGTGGGCTTTCTGATGTATCAATGCTTCACATATCCATGAGCCAAGGAATCCAGCCCCCCCAGTGACAAGGGCTGTTTTATCCTTGAAATCTACTGGGCTTATGTTCTGGAGAATTGTCTTAATATCATCCTTCATCGTGGTATTACCAGCAGATGCCTTCATAAATCCGCGCCTCTTTTGCTTTCGCAATCATTCTGCCATCTATGACTATCTTGCTTCTGTAGTCCAGACTGTTAAACTCGTCCCACTCGGTCAATATTAATATAGCCTCAGCCTCAAGGACTTTTTCCGGACTGGCAAATTCAATCTCGCTAGGAAATAGTCTCATGAAGTTCGCCATCGCCCTGGGGTCATAGGCTATCACTCGAGCTCCTTCGTCCAACAACGCCTGAATAATCTCGATGGCCTTCGAGCTTCTGACATCGTCTGTGCCAGGCTTAAAGGACAGCCCTAATATGCCGATGGTCTTGTTTTTTAACGAGGGGACATGCTTCTTAAGAAGCTTCAGCAACCTGAGCGGTTGCTCTTTGTTCAAATTTGAAACCTCTTCGAGGATTCTGGCTCTGTGCCCAATCTCCCTTGATTTGGCTATCAGGGCTGCGATATCCTTGGGGAGGCAGAAGCCACCAAAGCCGATGCCAGCGCTCAAGTAT
>Ga0315291_10009692_pt1 | contig 11809 bp, 11 predicted proteins | sample YL17G12_20_MG_FD_203070 | JGI IMG/M metagenome (GOLD analysis project Ga0315291, IMG submission 203070) | Sediment microbial communities from Yellowstone Lake, YNP, Wyoming, USA - YL17G12_20 | ecosystem: Environmental > Aquatic > Freshwater > Lake > Sediment | place: USA: Wyoming | collected...
GAGATCTGTGAAATGAATAACGATCTTGTAACCATCGTCAAAGATGGGATATTAATCAATATTGAAGGAGATAATTTACACAAGGGCGACGTGGTGGTCGTACAAGTGGGAGAACTGGTTCCAGCAGATCTCAAACTTATCGAAGCCAGAGACTTAGAAGTTGACGAATTCGAGCTGAACGGTGAAATTTTGGCAGTTTTCAAAGAAGTGAGTAATGATAATGGCATCATTTATATGGGAAGCAAAATAGTCAAAGGCACAGGAAGGGGAGTTGTCATAGCAATTGGTGAACAAACCGAGTATGGGAAGGTCCTAAAGCAAGCGTGGGTGGAATATAAATACTATCAATTTCGCATTTTTAATAAACAATATCTAATTCTTGCTGGATTACTCTTACCTGCTTTCGCCTTTTTTATAACCCACTCAAAATTTGATGTCGCCCTGGTCAGTATCTATTTATTATTATCCATCGTCCTCATATTGTTACAGAATGATGAGCTATTTAAGTACCTGCTCACTTCGAATGAACTAAAAAAAATTAGACGATTTGGTATTCAAGTTCGTGATGAGAGAGTAGTGGAAAGTCTAAAGAAAATTGATACCATTTGTTTTGATAAGACAGGTGTCTTAACCACACGGCAAATGGATATCAAGAAATTACTTTTTGTAGATCGCACGCTCAATGCCGATAATGTACCGGGTGGCATTGAAGATGGCACAATTCATTTGGCTAAACTCGCATGCGCGTTATGCCATGATGTTAATTTTCTTGAAAAACTGTCTATGGCTAATCCAATCGACAAAGCATTGATATCTTTCGCTTAAAAGAACGATGTTGATGTCGCCAAATTATTACTTCAATCTAAACGGATATACGATCAGCCCTTTGATTCTGAAAACCGGTACATGGCTTGTGGTTATGAAATAGATGGAAAAGAATATTATTTTGCAAAAGGTGATCCAAATGTTATTTTAAATATGTGCCACAGGTACCTAACCACAGCGGGTGAGGAGAATGTGGTAGATATAAATTTTTTGCTTATAAATCATTCCAATACAAAAGTTATCACCCAAAACGGAGATACTGCAATTGCTTTAGCCTATTCGTCTGGTAGTTCTGATCATACACCGCAAGATTATATATTTCTTTGTTTACTCCAATTAGAAAATTCATTACAACCCGATGCGCGCGATACGATCCAACAAATTTCAGTATTAGGGATCAGGAGTTTACTGCTGACCGGTGATAAAGCTGAGACTGCAATCAAAATTGGCGCAGAAAGTGGCATAACGTCTGGCTCAAAAGCAGCACTGACTGGAAATGTGATTGAAAGAATGGGATGGTTTGAAGTTGCCAGGCAAGCCGCGTATTGTTCGGTATTTGCCAGATTATCTCCTTCACAAAAAGGAATCCTTGTTATTCGTCTTCAGCAAGCAGGTCATACGATTGCGATGATTGGGGATGGAGCTAATGATGGAATTGCCCTTAGAGTGTCAGATATTGGGATATCTTTTGTTAAGAACAGCTCACCTATCGCAAGAAGACTATCAAAAATTCTAATTAATGACCTAGCTGATTTGTTGAGACTAATTGACAGTGCTAATCGGACAAAAAGGAGAGCCAAGTATTTGAAAGTAATCAGAATTGTTATCATAGCCGCATCTTTGCTCAGCATATATGCGTGGATTTTTGCCTCCCAATATTTTATTAATGGGTGAACATTATCCATCTTTTGCTCATCTCTCCCATCACTGCAGAGTTTATGAAGCCGTTTGCCTAATGGAAACAGGAGTCACGATAATCTTTTCGATAACGAGGATTTCGGATGCACAAGAAAAAAGATGTGGGACGAGACTTATACCCGCTAATCTTGCTTCGCCATGGCGAAAGCACCTGGAACAAAGAGAATCGCTTTACTGGTTGGATGGATGTCGAGCTTAGCGAAAAAGGGTTTGAAGAAGCCGACAAAGCTGCGCTCCTGCTAGAGCAAGCTGAATACGATTTTGATATCGTTTATACGTCGGTTCTCAAGCGCTCCATCCAAACCGTGTGGATTGTCCTGGAGCATCTGGATCGCATATGGCTGCCGGTCGAAAAGACCTGGCGGCTTAACGAACGCCATTATGGTGCTCTGCAGGGTTTGAACAAAGCTGAAACCGCTCTTGAATACGGTGAGGATGTGGTTTCTCAATGGCGACACAGCTACACTGTACGTCCGCCAGCATTAAACAGATCAGATTCAAGGTTTCCTGGCTATGACCCCAGGTATCGAGAAGTGGACATGAAAGATTTACCACTCACCGAGAGCTTGAAAGATGCTCTTGACCGGCTGCTTCCCTACTGGTTCGGTACAATTGCTCCAGCTATTCGGTCAGGAAAGAGAGTATTGGTTGTCGCTCACGGGAACAGTCTGAGAGCCTTGATCAAACACTTGAATAACCTGTCTGACCAGGAATTGGTAGATTTACATATCCCGACCGGCATCCCACAGATTTTTGAGTTGGATCATGAGTTAAAGCCTGTCGAACACCATTACTTATCGCCTGAAGGAGATAAAGCTTCTGCGACACAGGAGTGATCGCATGAATCTCAATAGAGGAAAAAATCTACCGGTGACAAGTGAACAACATAAAGACGTACCTCCACCATCCCGGCGCTACCGGATTATATTATTCCAGGGATATTTAATCCTTGCCAGCGTAGCGTTTCTGATCCTGGCATTTCTTGCCCGAGCCACCCCTTATTCGTCTCTTGATCTGGCGATCACCCAGCTTATGCAAAGTTATCGCCCTGCCTGGCTGGTCTCGCTAATGATTATGGTTACCGAAATCGGAAATACCATCGAAGCGATCGTAATAATTTGTCTCCTGTGCCTGATTATTTACCTGCTCAAGTTCCGCTGGGAAGCGGTGGTGTGCGTAATCGGCGCCAGTCTGGCATCTTTGGTGGATGCTACCATTAAAATCTTCATTCATCGGCCACGACCAGCGGCAAACCTTGTCAATGTGTTCCAACAGCTTATTGATTTTAGCTTTCCCAGTGGGCATGTCATGCTTTATACCAGCTTTTTCGGTTTTATGCTCTTCTTGATCTATACTTTGTTGAGAAAATCCCTGCTTCGCAACCTACTACTTCTGTTTTTTAGCATCCCGATTTTACTGGTTGGCCCATCGCGCGTATATTTGGGGGAACATTGGGCCAGTGATGTTTTAGGCGCTTATTTGCTTGGCAGCCTGGTTTTATGGGCTGTGATATGGATCTACCGTTGGGGAAAACCCAAATACTTTATCAAAGAAAACATACGACCGAAAGCATGAGGATCAATTGACACTAACGCTGACACCCCTCTCGCCATTTCCTCTCGTCCATGCTGGCGATCCCCTGGATAAACTAATTCTCCATGCGCAGAAACTGAATGAGATGACTCTGGAAGATGGCGATATTCTTGTTCTGGCGCAAAAGATCGTTTCAAAATCGGAAGGGCGCCTGGTTAATTTAGAAACCGTCCAACCTTCTCCCAGGGCGATCGATCTGGGTGGAAAGATCGAGAAAGACCCGCGCATGATTGAATTAATCTTACGGGAGAGCAATTGCGTCCTGCGCACGCGCGCAGGCACGATTATCGTGGAGCATCGCCTGGGTTATGTTTGCGCCAACGCCGGTATCGATCACTCCAATGTGGCTGAACAAGGCGAATGGGTGTTGCTGTTGCCCGAAGACCCTGACCGGACTGCCCGGCAGCTGCGCGAAAAGCTTCAGCAGGCTTCAGGATGTAAGCTGGGTGTCATGATTATCGATTCGCATGGGCGAGCCTGGCGGAACGGAACGGTGGGTGTAGCTATTGGTCTGGCCGGTCTCCCCGGGATTGTGGACATGCGCGGTAAACCTGATCTGTTTGGCTACCAGCTGCGCGTCACCCAGATTGCCGCCGCAGATGAATTAGCTGCGGGGGCCTCACTGGTTATGGGGCAAGCCGCCGAAGGAACACCGGTCATCCAAGTCCGTGGTTTTCCATATCAATTACGAGAAGGATCAGGTCAAGACTTGATCGGAGATAAACAGATGGATCTTTTTCGTTAAAGTAATTGTTCATAGATAGAGCGCCCTTTACGTCTTGATTGGGTCAATCTATGTGATATTCTAGCTTGGAAACTACTCGGATCTGGGGGTATGCACCCATATCTGGCTGCAATCATCGATCAACCGGTTGATCAGCCTTCGAACTGTGCCTTAACGATCCCAAAATTTTTACTGGTAAAAATTCAAAATAAAAAGAATGCGTCACCTTTCTAGATAGAAAGAATAATTAAGTCGTGTTCGATTTTCTTGACACTATGAAACACACAGGTATAAAATGTATTCGTTAGTAATTGCCAAGTGATGAAGCTCGCTTGGTCTTAAAAAAACCGCCTTTTGGGGCTGACAGCTTCTATCTGTTACGCAAGTGACATATGGATAGAAGCTTTTTGTTTTATTAGAGATATTACACCAGGCAAGCCAATCGTGTTTGGCAAAAATGATGAAACCGTGGAGGAATTGTGATGGCTCAAACTAAGGACACAGCTGGTATCGAAAATTCATACCAAGAAACTGGTTTAAACGACGCCGATCTTCAAGCCAAACGAAAGCAATACGGTTATAACGAAATCCCCAAAAAAGAAGTAAGACTGATCATGGGTATCCTAAAACGCATGTGGGGCCCAATCCCTTGGTTGCTTGAGGCAGCTATGATATTTGAATTGGCCTTGGGTAAAGGGGTTCAGGCAGCCGTAGTTTTCTTGTTGCTAGTTTTTTCTGCGGTGATCGGGCAAATCCAAGAGAATCGTGCCAAGAAGGCTCTTGGCTACCTGCATCAGCAGCTGCAAATCAGTGTCCGGACTTTGAGGAATGGAACGTGGCAGACGATACCGGCTCGTGAGCTTGTCCCCGGGGATATTGTGCACTCCAGAGTGGGGGATATTGTGCCGGCGGATATTAAAATTATCCACGGAAACGTCAGCGTGAATGAGTCTGCACTGACAGGTGAATCAATGGATGTCACCAAAGAAGCTGGTGAAACCATTTTTTCTGCATCTACGATTAGCCATGGGGAGGTCATTGCCAGTGTATCCGCAATTGGATCCAAGAGTTCATTTGGGAAGACCGCAGAGTTGGTCCGTACCGCTGAAGCCCCAGGCCGGCTGCAAGCATTGCTGTTCAACATCGTCCGTTATCTGGCGTACCTGGATGTATTTCTGGCGGTTATTCTCATAATTACGGCGTTCATCCATGGAACCCCGTGGCAAGACTTATTGCCATTCCTGGTTATTTTGTTTATTGCGACGATTCCAATCTCAATGCCTTCCAGCTTCATTGTGGCCAATTCGTTGGAGGCGAAAAATTTAGCGAAAGAACACGTACTCGTCACCGGGCTGACCGGGATTCAGGAAGCCGCAAGCATGAATGTCCTACTTGTCGACAAAACGGGGACTTTAACGAATAATCGGCCCGAAATTGCCGAACTGGTTCCGTTAGGACAACTAGAAGATACTGAATTACTGAAGTTAGCGGCGACGGCAAGTGACGATACATCCAATGACAGCATCAGCACCGCCATCCTTGGGGCTTTTAAAAAACTTAAATTAGCGATGCCTGAGAGAACGTCTTTTACTGCCTTCGATCCTGTTCAGAAAGTATCCAGGGCTCAGATCAACCAAAATGGGAGACAATTGAATGTGGTACTGGGTTCTCCCGCCATCATTGCTGAGAAGGCAGAGGTCCCGGGCATTTTTATGGATCAGGTTAATTCGCTGAGTTTGAAAGGTTCCCGGGTTCTGGCAGTGGCTTCCGGAGAGAACGAGGAACTGGTTTGTCAGGGGCTGATTGCTTTGGCGGATTCGCCACGAGATGACGCCAAGGAATCAGTGGCAAAAATCCAGGCATTGGGTATCCGCATAATCATGCTAACGGGTGATACGACCGGCACCGCCAAGGCGATTGCCGAGCAGGTAGGGATTGGCAATCGCATTGGGACATTGAAGGATGCACTGTCCAACTCGTTGGATTTCGACGGATTTGCAAATGTTTACCCCGAAGATAAGTACAAGATTGTCAAGGCTCTACAGAATTTAGGCATGGTGGTTGGAATGACCGGGGATGGGATTAACGATGCGCCGGCACTGAAACAGGCAGATGTGGGCATTGCAGTCAGCACGGCCACAGATGTGGCAAAATCGGCTGCAAGGGTCGTTTTAGCCGAGGCGAAATTATCTGACATCACCGAAGTGATTGATGCCGGCCACCGTGTTTATCGGCGGATGATGACGTGGACGATTACCAAATTAGCCCGAACCGCTGAATTGGCAGCGCTTCTGACTTTTGGATTTATCTTTACAGGTTTCTTCCCGGTTTCATTAAGTTTGATTGTGTTCATCGTGGTGATGAATGATATGGTCACCTTAACGTTAGGAACCGACCAAGCCTGGCCAACCACTGTCCCAGAAAAATGGAATATGCCACAACTGGCAATGATCTCGGCTATTTTTACCATCGGTTGGTTGGCTCTTGGAATGGGGCTCCTCGCGTTCTATCTTAAAGTTCTAAATTTAAGGGCCGACCAAATTAGCTCCTTAATGTTCCTGTACTTAATATATTCTGCAATGGAAACCATCCTGATGACGCGGACCCGCGATGCATTCTGGTCATTCGCACCCAGCCAATGGGTTATCGGCATGGTAGTTATCAATATTGTTGTAGCTACACTCATGGCTGCCTTTGGCTTGGTGATGACCGCAGTTCCCTTCCAATTAATTATCACATTATTGATTATCACGCTCCTTGCCATGTTGATCTTAGACGGTTTAAAAATGAGGTATTACAGAGTGACGGGTATTTTAGGAACGGAACGGCATTCCTAATGCATCATCAGGGAAATTTTTAGGGATGGCAAGATGAGGTGCGATCGAGCAACACAGGGCAACACACAACCGTTTTTGCAGTTCGGTGGGTGGAAATGTTCGGCCGGGTTCGACGATGCCACGTTTGTCGTGAAACGCATTCACAATTCCCATGTACGTAGACTCCTCGAAACTGCAATGAAACACCTACATACTTTATCAGCTATCAGGTAAAACAATATCTCGATACATACACGGAATAATAAGATGCAACCAGAAAATTCTCAGGAAAGTCAACTCCGCCAGTACGCGCTGGTCAAACAGCAGATCGGAGATTTATTACATGCCGGATTTCAATACTTTGGTGATATCAATAATGAGCAAATTACAGAACAATTTCGCTCATTGTTAGCCAAGTTAGCGGAAGATCGCTTCAATCTGGCTGTGGTTGGCCAATTCAAGCGGGGAAAAAGCTCGCTCATGAACGCGGTCATCGGACGGGATTTATTACCAACCGGCCTGTTACCTTTAACCTCGGTGATCACATCGCTTTACTATGGACCTGAAGAGCGGGTTATTCTGAAACGTAAAGATTGGGTGATGCAGCATGAAATTTCAATTGCGGACCTGGCAGACTATGTCACTGAGCAGAGTAATCCAGGTAATGAAAAAGGCATCATGGAAGCGCGGGTGGAAATATCAGTGCCATTTCTTCGTCGTGGATTATTCTTTATTGATACGCCGGGTATCGGTTCTTCTCGGACAGAAAACACAGCCACTACGTATACATTTCTACCCGAAGCTGATGCGGTCATTTTCGTCACCAGTGTTGAGGCGCCAATTAGTGAGCCGGAAAAGATATTTTTACAAGACATTCGCCAGCATGCGCATAAGTTATTTGTAGTGGTGAACAAGATCGATTTATTGTCGCAGAAAGAGCAGGATCAGGTTTTGGATTATATCTGTGAGGGCATTGGTCCGCTGTTAGGTGAATCAAATGTACGAATTTACCCCATTTCTGCACAGCAGGCACTGGAAGGAAAATTACACAAGGACGATCAAAGTGTGCAGCAAAGCGGGATCATCGAGTTTGAAGCTGCCCTAACATCTTTCCTATCCCAAGAAAAGACAAAAATGTTCCTTGTTTCGATCTTAGATCGTGCTTTGGGTTTATTGAATGACTATGAAAATGGGTCCTCTGTTCCACTTGCACCTGATCCTCAAAACAGTACCCCTGCTATAGAGCGGATCAAAAGCTCCATAGAATCCTTGCGAGTAGTGATCCAAACTCACGATGAACTCATTCCTAGACAGCTGGAAGAGGTTGTGGAAACAACAATTATTCAAGCCCCTCTTGAGCAGGCGATCGAGGCCACCCAGATCGAGTCGAAGACTGGGCAGAAGAGGGGATTTGTAATAACGCGAACCTGCCCAATTTGCGCAGCACAAAGCCAGGCAGTCTGGGATTTTTTCGTAGACTGGCAGTATGAAATCAGTAAAGATCAGGATGTAAGGCGAGCATTCCGTGCCTCACACGGTTTCTGTGGAGTGCATACCTGGCTGTTCCAGCAGATTGCAAATGCTCATGGGATTAATCAAGGTTATGCACCTTTAATTGAGGCAGTGGCGGAGGAATTGCATACACTGGTCGGGCAATCAGCCCATGAAGGTGCAACCGTCATCGATGCACTAATACCGACAGTCGATAGCTGCCCGGCTTGCCGTGTCCTGCGCCAGACCGGCGAGGCACAGATGCCTCGTCTACTCGCAGAAATTGCCACACCTGAAGGTCATGAACGTTACCACCAGACATTGGGAGTATGCCTGCCCCATTTACGATTAGCTTTGATTTCATCTCCACCGCAAGAAATTGCAGATTTCCTGCTAAGTGAAGCAACCAACCGACTTGAAGAAATCTCAGAAGATATGCATAGCTATGTGCTTAAGCATGATGCTTTACGGCGAGGTCTGCTAAACTCCAACGAAGAGAATGCATGGCGGCGAGCACTCTTGCAACTTGCTGGTGAGCGTACTGCGCACGCGTCATAGGAGATTTTTTGATGACCGATTTACTCAATCCCGACCAGCGCCGTTCGGTAGCGATCGTCCTGAGGATGTTCGAAGAGAACTTGCGTCGGGCAGATGCTGCATTAAAAGAGGCAGAGACCAATGGCATTCTATATCAACGAAAGATGGTACTCTCTCCGGTAAAACGGCAGGCAGCTCAAAAACTGATCGATACAGCCTATAAACATATCGGAGCATTGGCTAGTACGTTAGGGCTGGAGCCAGAATTGGATAATCCCGCTGAGTTGATCAAGGGGGAAATGAGTGAGAGCTGGGCTAATTTATTGGATTCACGCTCAATAAAGTTGAAGCGTTTTGGAAAGGTTGATCCCAGATTGGAATATGTTTATGATCCGACTATTCAGCATTTAGCCCAATTGGCTTTAGCATTAGCATCAATATTTAATACTACATCCGGTGAATAAGATAAAATTCACCATGCTGTATTCATACTATTTATTTATGGAGATAAAAATGTCAACAATTCAATCAGTTCACGCTCGCGAGATATTGGATTCACGTGGTAACCCAACCGTTGAGGTTGAAATCCTGTTGGACGATGGGGCATTTGGACGGGCTGCTGTCCCGTCTGGAGCTTCCACCGGCATCCATGAGGCATTGGAGTTGCGGGATGGCGATAAAGATCGCTACGGTGGAAAGGGTACGCTTCAGGCGGTGGGGCATGTCAATCAGGAGATTGCTAATGCCATCCTGGACATGGATGCACTCGATCAATCAGCTGTGGATGAGGTTATGATAGCCCTCGACGGTACCCCCAACAAAAGCAAGTTTGGGGCGAATGCCATCCTGGGTGTCAGCCTGGCAGTAGCACGCGCCGCAGCTGAATCGGTCGGTCTGCCGCTCTATCGCTACCTGGGTGGCGTAGCAGCAAAGGTACTACCCGTGCCAATGTTCAATATCCTTAACGGTGGGGTGCATGCCAACTGGCAGGGCACCGACTTGCAAGAATTTATGATCGCTCCAGTTGGCGCACCGAATTTTCGTGAAGCGCTGCGCTGGGGCAGTGAGGTCTATCAATCTCTAAAAAGCGTGCTCAAGAACAGCGGATACTCTACCGGCGTGGGCGACGAAGGTGGTTTCGCTCCAGCACTGAAGAAGAACTCGGACGCAGTCGAACTGATTATAAAAGCTATAGAGAAAGCCGGTTACAAACCCGGTGACGATATTGCCATTGCCCTCGACCCGGCCTCCAGTGGCTTTTTCGAAGATGGTCTTTATAACTTACGCACCGAGAGTCGCAAAGTAACTTCAGCTGAGATGGTGCAGATATATGCCGCTTGGGTGGCGAAGTACCCCATCGTCGTATTGGAGGACGGGCTGGCCGAAGATGATTGGGAGGGATGGAGGCTGCTTAACCAGACCTTGGGTAGCAAGATCGAGCTGGTTGGGGATGATTTGTTCGTCACCAATGTCGAGCGTGTGAAACGCGGGATTGAGGAAGATGTAGCTAATGCGGTGTTGATCAAGCTTAACCAGATCGGCACGATTAGCGAGACAATCGCTACCATAGAGATGGCTCGCAAGGCTGGATGGGGCGCTATGGTCTCGCACCGTTCTGGTGAGACAGTGGATAGCTTCATTGCCGACTTCACCGTTGCGATGGGGACTGGTCACCTAAAGACTGGTGCTCCCTGCCGCGGCGAGCGGGTTGAGAAATACAACCAGCTCATGCGTATCGAAGAGGAGCTGGGTGAAGCGGCAATCTACGCCGGGCGCAAAGCCTTTGTGCGCTGAACTAGCGTGATCACGTATTACTGTCCGGAATGCTGGAGTGAGATTACTGGTACAGACAGCCATTGCCCAAAATGTGGTTTCGAGCTGGCGCAATACGATGCACTCTCGTTTGAGAAGAAGCTTGTCCTTTCCCTTGAGCACCCGATTCCGGATATGCGGTTACAGGCAATCCATATTCTTGGAGATTTAGGTAGCCTGGCGGCTTTACCTGGATTGGAAAAGCTGCTAGACACAGAAACAAAAGACATTTACGCGCTGCGGGAGGCGCTGGAAGCATTGAGCAAGATTCAGGGCACCCGCAGCAGGGAAATACTACAAAAGGCGACTCAACATCCTTTTCCTATCATCCGTCAACTGGCGGAAAGGTTGTTGGAAAATAGACCTATTGACTCTTACGATTAATGACCTATAATCTTGATTAAGCGATGAGGCTCGCCGGTGAGCATGACTCACAAATGCCTATCTTGGAGGCTGATAGCTTCTACCTGTTTTTCGGTAGAAGCTTTTTGGTCTAATTGGACTGGGGTGTAATTTTGGTAAGAAAGGAGGTGTACCGTGGGCCGTCCTCAGCAAATAAAGAACCACTCTCCAGATGAGCAAACCCTTCAGGCCTGGGAGAACATGCGTAGTGAAATTTGGCATGAGCTCCAGGAAGGTGCAAGTGCAGACGTACCAGATGAACTTGTTGATGACATTGGGACTCTGGTAGTCATGCTCGATTTTTGGAGGGCTGAGATTAAAACGATCCAACGACTGCCCTCACGTGTATGACAACCAAGCCAGACAAATGGATCAACACAAAACGAAGATTCTATACATCAACTGTAAATACCAAAATAACCAAAATTTACCTTATTACAACCCCTATAGCCGTAACTATAGGGGTTGTAATTTTAGGTAAATATTCGGTTCCTGACATCTTGCTTGAGCGGTATCGGGTATAATCGGTTTGCGCGATGAAGCTCGCGGGTGGGTTTGAATTTCCCATGTTGTCCATGTGACTGATAGCTTCTACCAGATCGGGTAGAAGCTGTTTTATTATGAGAAAGTGGTGGAGCCTTACAAGGGTTGCTTGATGAAATGATATAAACACAGGATGCATTATATGTCA
>Ga0315291_10009693_pt1 | contig 11808 bp, 10 predicted proteins | sample YL17G12_20_MG_FD_203070 | JGI IMG/M metagenome (GOLD analysis project Ga0315291, IMG submission 203070) | Sediment microbial communities from Yellowstone Lake, YNP, Wyoming, USA - YL17G12_20 | ecosystem: Environmental > Aquatic > Freshwater > Lake > Sediment | place: USA: Wyoming | collected...
CTCTTTCAAGCGGACCTGGACGGACTGGACGATCCGGTCCTGCTGCTCCGGCTTGATCTCGAGCTCCTGGGCCAAACGGATGATCCGGGCAGTGAGACGGCCCCGGGCGAAACGGTTGCGGACGAGAGGCCGGACCATACGGAGGCGGCCGCTGAGCGTCCGGATCCCGTGTATTTTGTCCAGGACATCGAGTCTCCTGGCATCGAGGCTGGCCTCGGAGTAATCCTCTTCCAGGATGTTGAAGTGCCTGACGAAGGATTCGGGGTTCTTCTTCAGCAGGGTTTCGAGCGACAGGATCTCCTCGAGCGTGAACGGGGTCTTGGCGAGGGCCTTGACGATGGCCTTTTCGCCGCGCTCCATCCTCCGGGCGAGCTGGATCTCCTGGTCCCTGGAGAGGAGCAGGATGCTGCCCATTTCCCGGAGATAGATCTTGACCAGGTCGGCGGTCTGTTCGATGTCTTCCGGCGAGTTCAGGCCTCTGCCGTTCCCGCCGTGGCCGTTTTTCGGCTCCACCAGCCGCGGACCGATGACGGCGGCAGCGGCCGCCTGGAACGTCTCCTCTTCGTCCGAGAAGAGCTTGCCGCCGGGCGCCGCCGGGATCAGCTGAAGGAGTTCTTCGTTTTTATTTTTGTATTGAGAAGCCATGGTCGTCTCCCTTAAATTATTATTATTATAGAAATACTGTAATAATAAACTTTTCGTTTCAAAAGTAAAGCCTTTTTTCAATAATTCTAGCCCTAGACTCCAGTTCTTCCAACGGAGCCGAGGCCGGAATCGTTTCACCCCCTGAGGGTGGGACCGTCGAAAATGAAATCTGGAGAATACAATATCCGGCTGGCCTTGTCAATAAAAAAATTTACATTTCTGCCCTTTACCTGGCCGATACCGGCCCGATCAGGCATTTTACCCCTGATGGCAGCCTTGATTTCTCCCCTGTTCATCCTGTCCTCCTGGTCCTCTGTACCCTCTCCAAGATTCGTGCCAAATGTTTCCGGAAGGGGACCCCGGAAAGGCCGTTCAGCGGGGAGGACGGACTGTCTCGTAAAAAGGACACCGCTCCATGGCCTGACATGTCAACGAGCTTCAAGCCGGCGGGCAGGGTAGGGGCAGGGATATTCTCGGCGGGGCCCGGAACAGATCGGCCGCGGGCCTCAGTAACAGACGACGCCGTGCTTCTCGAAGTATTTCTGGTGGAACTCTTCCGCCTGGTAAAACGCGGAGGCCGGGACGAGTTCCGTGGCCAGGGGTTTCTTGAATTTGCCCGATTTTTCGACCTCGTCCATCACGCGGCGGGCCGTCTCCCTCTGGGCATCGCCGTGGAAGAAGATAGCCGACCGGTACTGGGTGCCATGGTCGGGTCCCTGGCGATCGACTTGCGTCGGGTCGTGGATCCCGAAGAAGTGGCGGACGAGCTCAGCGTAGCTGACGCGTTTCGGGTCGAAAGTCACCTGGACGGCCTCGGCATGGCCCGTCCTGTCCGTGCAGACTTCCTCGTAGGTCGGGTTGACGCTCTTCCCCCCGGTGTAGCCGACGACCGTGGAGACGACGCCGGGAAGCTTCCCCAGCTTGTATTCCACGCCCCAGAAACAGCCGGCTGCGAAGGTCGCCGTTTCCGTCGCCGCGGTCGTCGTCTCTCGGCCCGCGGACTTCGCCTGTTCTTCGGGCTTGAAATCCAGGGCCGCGGAGTTGACGCAATAGTGGAGAAACGTCGGCGCCGGGCCGTCGTCGAAGATGTGGCCCAGGTGGGCGCCGCAAACCGCGCAGCGGACCTCGATGCGTTTCGTCAGCAGGGAATAGTCGTCGCGATATTCGAAGCTCTTCTCCCCAACGGTGGCCGCGAAGCTCGGCCAGCCCGTGCCGTGCTCGTATTTCGCGTCGGAGAGGAAAAGGGGTGTTCCGCAGCCGGCGCAGACATAGACGCCCTTCTCCCAGAAGTCGTTGTACTTCCCGCTGAAGGGTTGCTCCGTGCCGCACTTGCGCATGACGTCGTACTGCTCCGGCGTGAGTGTGGCCTTCCATTCTTTTTCTGTCTTCTTCACCTTTTCAGGCATGTCCTGTCCTCCCGAAACGAAGGATGTCGTCCTCGGCGCGTCCCGGCCGAGGAGGGCGTTGACCCCCCTCCATCCGGCCAGGCTCAGGAAAGTCGCCAAGGCGAAGATGACGATCTTGACGCTTGTGCGCATGGTGTCTCCTGTTTTTGATAAACCCTATATAATTAGTATACATTGAACCGCCGAAAAATCAACTCATTCGACAGCGGCCGGCTTCCGGCGCCGAAGAAATATTTCGTAAACATCGCATTTTGAGATTGACAAGCGAGAAATGCCTAACCTATAATTAAACCGCTGGCTGGAGAGGGATCCTCCTTAAGCCCCGCTTCCTTTTCCTTTGAAACCTTGGTGCCTCGCCAGCCAGCCTTCTTCTCTGTGGGAATCGCGGTTGGTTTCCAACGTCGGTTTTCCGGAAACAGTGAATTCACCGCGGGGCCCCACTCCGCGTTAGCGGCCCGAAGCTTCCCGCGATCCTTCAGCGTTTACTTTTCTCGGCTTTCTCGGGCGGCTTCATTATGGGCGGTTTCCTAGTCTTTCCTTGCTTCTTTTCTGCCGATACATCAGAAAATCGGCGCGGGCCAGGAAATCGTCGAGCTGCCGGTATTTCTGGGGGTCGATGCGGACTAGGCCCATGCTCACGGACAGGCGCAGTTGCCTGAAATTTTTCAAGCGGAACGCCCGGACGTCCTCCTCGATCCTAGCCAGGAGTGCGCGTTCGCCCAGGCCCTTGGAGCGCATGGCCAGGACGGCGAACTCGTCCCCGCCGATCCGGCCGCATCTGCTTTGTTGCGAAGGGTTCGCAGCCCTAATACTCGTTTCTTCACGAGTATTAGGACTGCTTCACCCTCCGCGCCTCGCATCTGCAGCCGCCTCGACTCGTGAATAGGCCAGGATAGATGACTCGGGCCGCTGATCCGGGGACATAGGGGACATGTACCTTCGGTACGGGTCCCCCTTCGGGCCGCTGATCCGGGGACATAGGGGACATGTACCTTCGGTACGTGTCCCCCTTCTGATCCCCCTTCTGATCCTATAGCCGATACTCGGCTAAGATATTTAGGGGTTCGGCGGGACTGTCCCTCTCTCTAGTCCACATAGGTGACACCCCCGGCGGAAAGGTGTAGGAATAGAGGGAGGGACCGTTTCCCCCTAAACGCCCCGGGGGGAGACGGCGTATTCTCGTATGGACGAACAGAAGAGGCCCGCCTTGGAAGAGACAGAGATCATCGAAGGCTGTTTGCGGGGGAGCCCCGTTTCCAGCCGGGCGATGGTCGAGGCTTATGGAAACCTGGTCATGTCCGTGGCCCTCAACGTCGTCGGCAACAGGCAGGACGCCGAGGACGTCTGCCAGGAGACCTTCCTCCAGGTTTTCCGTCATCTCGACCGCTACGATCCGATGAGGAGCTTCAAGACCTGGCTTTTGACCATCGTCTACAGGAGGTCGCTCGACATGATCAAGAAGAAACGGCGCTTTTCCGAGTTTTCGGCCCGGGCCCGCTTCGAGCCGGCCTTCGCCGAACGGGGGGCGAATCCCCATTCCGCCGGCCCCGAGCCGCTTCCCTCGGCCCTCCTGACCAAGCTCTCGCCCAGGGAGCGGACGGCCCTCTGCCTTTGGGCGAACGAAGGATCGACGGCCCGGGACATCTCCGAGGTCCTCGAGTGCTCGGCGTCGACGGCCCGGGTCTATCTTTTTAACGCCCGCCGGAAGATCAAAACCCTATTGGAGAACGACCATGGCCTTTTGCAGAATGGTTGAGTTAATCTATAACGCCCTGCCCATTCGTCCGCTCCGGGCTTTTCTCATCCGGGTCCATGTGGAAAGCTGTCCGCGCTGCCAGGCGCGGCTCCTCAGCCGGGCGGAGGCGGGGAAGCTTTTCGTGGCCTCCGATCAGATCGGGAACACCGAAAGCCTTTGGCAACGGATATCCGTCCGAACCGGGAGCGGGACGCCGGTTTTGGAAGCACCGCCAATCCCGGCGGGCGCGGGCTGGCGATGGGCCACTGCCGCAGCAACTGCGGCTGTCGTCGCCGTGACCGGCTTTTGGCTGCTCCGGCAGGTCGAGAGACCGGGCTTCAGACCGGGCGACGTCGGTCCGGCCGACCGCTTCCAGATCGACTACGTCAACGTGGGCGGCGCGCCCGCCCAAACCTACGTCTACCGGCCCCAGGGGACGGACACCGTCTTCGTTTGGGCTACAAAAAATCCTTGATTGGAGGGGTGATATGAAAAAAGCGCTTCTATTTTTGGTCATGGGAGTTTTCGTCGGGCTGGGAGCGGCGGCGCTCGCCTCAGCGGCAGGAAGCGATGACGGAGGGCAAAGTGCCAAGACGGCTCCCTCCGGATTCGAACTCAAGATGCGGATCCTCGAAGGCAGCCGGGAAAAACCCACGGAGCCCGCCAAGCCCGTCACTTCCTCGTTCCTGAAATTCTTCAATTTCATTAATTTCGACACAGAGGAGGACCTCGCGGCCGAGCAGCAGCTCAAGAAGGTCTACAACCTCAAGGAGGTAAGCCTCCTAACGGAAGCCGCCCTCGTCTGGGAGAAAGGGAAGACCGAGAAGGCCTTCCACATGTTCCGGCTGAACGGACAGGAATACTTGGTCATGGTCACGCCCGGCCGTCTTCCCGAGCGCAACCAGTTCCGGATCGAGGTCTATGAACAGAGCCGGGACAAGAAAACCAATCTGCTCGATACCGAGTTCACGCTTCCCGGCAAGAGCGCCGCCGTATTCGGCTTCGAGGACACCGAGTTCAAGGCGTATTTCATCTCCCTGAGACTCGTGAGTTGGAGCGGGGTTCTCGGCGGGGTCGTGGGAGGAGTTGTCGGCGGTGTCTCCGGAGGCGGCAAGATCATGCCGCCCAAGCTCGTCAAAGAGGTCGAACCGGTCTATCCCGCGGAAGCGAAGAAAGCCGGCATCGAGGGTGTTGTCATCATGGAAGCGACTACGGACCTTTATGGGCGGGTCGCTAACGTCAGGGTCCTGCGCAGCATCCCCGCCCTCGACCAAGCGGCCCTGGACGCGGTCAAGCAGTGGGTTTACGAGCCCATGATCATCAACGGGAAACCGCAGCCTGTCGTGTTCACAGTGACCCTCAGGTTCAAGCTCGACGACCAGAAAAAGCCCGCAGGCGGGGGAGTTATCGGCGGAGTCTATGGCGGCGTGTCCACGGGCGTCGAAGGCGGCGTCGAGGGCGGGGTCGAAGGCGGCGTGGTCGGCGGCGTCTTGGGCGGTGTCGTGGGCGGCGTCCTGGGAGGTGTCACGGGCGGCGTCATGAGCCCCGAGGAACTCCAAAAATACGAAGGGGACGCCGTCCGGGCCGTGGGCGAGGTCAAGCCGCCCAAGCTCATCAAGGGGCTCGAGCCCGTCTATCCGCAAGTGGCCCGCCAGGCCCAGGTCGAGGGGATGGTCATCCTCGAGGCCAAGACCGACGAGCAGGGTAACGTCATTGAGGCCAGGGTCCTGCGCTCCATCCCTATCCTTGACCAAGCGGCCATCGACGCGGTCAAACAATGGAAGTACGAGCCCCTCGTCGTCGACGGCAAGGCCCGCAAGGTCATCTTCACCGTCACCGTCCGCTTCATGCTCAAAAAAGGGGATAAGGCGAAGACGCTCGAAAAGTTCGCGCAAGGCGCGATCCGGGCCGAGAACAACATCAAGCCGCCGAAGCTCGCAAAGGAAGTGGCCCCCGTTTATCCCGAGGTTGCTAGGGTGGCCGTGATCGAAGGTGTGGTCATCCTTGGCGTCAAGACCGACGAGGAAGGCAAAGTCAAGGACGTCATCGTCCTGCGCTCCATCCCGCTCCTCGACCAGGCGGCCATCGACGCCGTTCGCCAGTGGGTCTACGAGCCGATGATCATCGACGGCAAGGCCGTTCCTGTCGTCTTCACGGTGACGGTCCGCTTCACGCTCAAGTGAAGCGGACGGGGTCCGGCCGGCCCGGAGTGCGAACACGCCGGGGCTTTTAGAAATAGCCCGGGCTAAAACGTCCGGAAGATATTGAAACCTATACGGAAACGCTCGAAAAAGCTGCCACTGCCCAAGTCGCCGCCCGGAACGAACTGCGACGTCGTCAACCCGAAGGCGTCGGTGACGAAGAACTGAAAAACATGCTTACCGATCTTTTTTTCCAGCCCTAACCCCCAGCCGTTTTCGGCGTCGTTGTAGCCGGCCAGGACCGGAACCCATTCGACGATGAGCGATAAATCGTTAAGGACCATGTAGCGCGCCCCCAGGCCGAGGGAGAACGTCCCCTCGGGATCGAGGGCCAAAGGATCGTAGTTGGTGTTCGATGCGAAGGCCGGCACGGCCATGACGGAAAAGCGGCGGGTAACCTGGCGAGAAAGGCTGAGTGCGGCGCTCAGCTTGACGCTGTCGTCGCCTTCCGTGGCCAGGCTCAGACCGCCGTGAAGGGCCAAGGAGACAGGGAAGCGGCCCGTCAAGCCCTGCTCCGCGATGAGCCAGTCGGCCGAAAACTCGAACTCCTTGTACCAGCGTGACCGCCCCACGGTTATCCCCAGGTTGTCCGTGATCCCATAGCCGAGGCTGACCAGAATATTTGCGGAGCTGTCGAGGCCGAACAATTCGTTGAAGCCCGCATCCACCGGCTCGGAAAAGCGGTGGGAGATCCGCAGCAGGAAATCCCCCTTGTCCGGCGTCGTGGTTGTCGGCAGGTTGACCAGCCGCGTCCCCCAGAAGGCGGGAACGTCATAAGGCCGATTGGGCGCGATTTTCTCCGGGGCAGTCTGCTCGTCATGGACCGCTTCTCCGCCCGGTGAGCTCATGGCGGTCCCGTCAAAAGGATGCTGGTTTGGCCCCACGAGCCAGGCCTCGATGACTTGGAGTTCCGCCGCAGCCAGGGCTTTTTGGGGGGGCATGCCGCTTCCGGCGATATCTTTGCCTCTCCGGACCTTCTTCAGGAGGTAGCTCGAACCGGGCGAATTCGTGTCGATGATCTTAAGGGTGGGGACCTCTTTGCTCGGTGCGTCGAGGATAGCGACGACATGAGCCGGCTCGAGGTTCAACCCCTTGGGGGGATTCTTCCCTTTATGACAACCGGCGCATCTTTTCTGGAACAGTCCGTTGACGCTATCGGGGACGTCCAAAGCGGCCCAGGCGCCGAGGGCCGTGGCCAAAAGCACGATGACGAAAATAACCGAAAACCGTTTCATCTCTTTCTCCTTGTCAAATGTCGTCGGCCGCTCCGCCGGTCCAGTCTCCGATGTCCCGGACGGCAACCTTCCCGACGGCATCCCCCGCGTGATGCGGCCTACTGCATCTTCGAGTAATCGAGTTCGGACCCCATCAAGCTGTGGGGGATGAGGTAGATGACCAGCGTGACCAAGGACGCCGCCAGTACCAATGGCCGCGCCGTTTTCCCCTTGCGTCCGGCGACGAGTGCCGCAATCCAGAACAGGAAGGCGAAGAGGGTCTTGTTGTCCGTCAGGTCCATGCCCAGCGGGAAGCCGGTCCAGGCGACGCCGAAAGCGAACTTCTGCATAAGCGGCCCGAGGATGAAACCCCCGGCAAAGAGAAGGGCGACCGTCCAGAGAACGAAGCGCCGGGGATTCCGCTTCTTGTCGATCGCAGCCAGGCCGGCCGCCGTCGACAGGAGCATCCCCGCGAACATGACCAGTACGTGGGGGTAGATGAGCCAGGCCGGGACGGGGTCCTTGAACCGGATGACCACGGGATCCTCTCCCGTGATGGCGGTGGCCACGTATCCTGCGGTCAGGGACACTTGATAGGCCAGCTTCCCCGCGGCCGGCTGCTTGGGCAGGCGTCCGACGAGATTTTCGCCCTCCCGGACGAGGGGCACACGCGTCCAGGAGTCCTCGGTCTTATACCGCTTGTAATCGAGGTAGCCTTCAAGCGGCGCCGGCGCGGGGACGGCGATCTCGGCGTCGCGGATGGTTTCGGCGCTCCGCGGCAGTCTGTATTTGATCTCGGTCCCCTCCACGACGACCTTCCCCCGCCGGGGGTGGGTTGGGCCCGTTATCTGTTGATAGACGGCGGAACCAAGGGTGATGACGACGGCCAAAAACCAGAACAGGAATTTCTTCATGATGGACCTATTCCTTGATTTCGATCGAGCCGAGGACGGCCGATCCTTTGATGAAGAGAGTCCCGGTTTTTTCGGCGTCGGGGATCGTCTTTTTGTGACTGTCCATCGAACCGAGGACGGGCGTCCCCTCGAGGACGACCTGCCATTCGTGCGGCACGGTGAGCTCGATGCTGCCCAGGACAACGGACAAAAGGAGCGTCGCCTGGCCGCCGGCGAGGCGCGCCCCGCGGAAATCGACTTCGGCCGAGCCGAGGACGACGTCGGCTTTGCCGCCCTTGAAGTTCTGGGACTCGACCTTGCGCGAGGTTCCCGAGAGGACCTGGCTGATGGCCAGGTCGTCGGCGGTCATTTCATTAATTTTTTTTTTATCGGGGTGCCAGGCGGGACGAAGGAGAATCCAGAGCCCGGCCCCAATGATGGCCAGGGGCCAGACGAAGTGCCAGACCGTCCGGTCGAAGATCCGCATCCGGACGAGGAGGAAGAACGCGCCGAAAAGGATGAAGAACACGCCGGCCCCTACGTTCTCGAAATTGTTGCTGAGGAGGATGGAAATACCGATGAGGATAAAGACGACGGGCCAGTAGCGTCCGACGAGGTCGCCGAAATCCAAGCTGTGCATCTGATCGAGCAGGAAGAGGACGCCCAGGACGATGAGCAAAAGGCCCCAGAAAATGCGGCCATGGGTTTTCCGTTCTCTCATTTTTCCCTCCGTTCCCGTCTAGGATACCACACCGGCCACGGCTCTGTAAACGCGCCGCGCGCGGGGTCAGAGCCGGCGGATGTCCATGCCGCCGCTGACTTCGACGACGGCCCCGGTCGAAAAGGCGAGGTCGCCCCGGGCCAAAGCGGCCACGGCCCGGCCGACGTCTTCGGGCAGGCCCCAGCGTCCCTGGGGGACGAGGCCGGCGGCGATCAGCCGGTCGTACTTGTCCTTGACGACGGCGGTCATGTCCGTGGCGATGATCCCCGGCCGGACCTCGTAGACGTTGATGCCCTTGGCCGCCAGAGCGTCGGCGAAAAGGGCGGCGGTCATGCTCAGGGCCGCTTTGGAAACGCAGTATTCGGCCCGCGAGGTCGAAGAGACGACGGCGGAGATAGAGGTGATAAAGATAATGGATAGCGGAGCTCCCGCGCGCGCGGGCCTGCGCCCGGCCATCCTTCTCGCGGCGTTCTGGGTCAGGAAGAACGGCCCCCGGGCGTTGACGGCGAGGAGCCGGTCGTAGCTTTCCGGTGCCGTCCCCAGGATGTCCACCCGCTTTGACGGAGCGACCCCGGCGTTGTTGACCAGGACGTCGATGCCGCCGAACTCTCCGACGGCCGCGTCGAGGATTCGGTCGTGGTCCTCGAGCCGGGCGATGTCGCCCTCGATGGGCAGGAACCGCCGGCCGAGCTTTTCGACTTTCTCTTTGACTTCGAAGAGCCCTTTCTTCCTATTCCGGGGGTCGAAGACGATGTCGATCCCGGAGACGTCGAAACCCTCACGCGCCAGCGCCAGGACGATGCCCCGGCCGATGCCCTGCCCGGCGCCCGTGACCACGGCGGCGAGAGCCGGCTTCCGCTCCTTATTTGCCACGTTTGGTCCTCCTCGACGGCGGCCGGGGCCCCGGGCTTTGCCCGGGGGTCCGTTTTCGCCGTACTCGCCCGTGCATATAAACCACGGGCGTGTACAGCGGCCGGGGCGGGCCGCCGCGGTCCACTTCCGCCGCGAAAGCTCGTCCCTTGACGATGATCCCGTCCTTCATGAAATCGTTCCAGACCGTCTCGAACCAGCCGTCCGCGGCCGGCAGGGGCCGGACGGGGACCCACCGCTTGCGGACCCGCTCTTTTTTATCGAGCCAAACCTCGAGGATGTTTCCGCTGACGAAGTCGGACGGCCCGGCCAGGGAAAACGCCCAGCGCTCCCCGAGACCGGGGTGCGGTTTGCGGCCGGCAGAGTCGGGGACGAGATAGGAGCCCCGGCTTTTTCCGCCCCGGTCGAGATACTCGCAGGCCGCTTCGAGGTAGACGGCGTGGGTCAGTGCAAGGTCCAGGGCCTTGAACGCTTTCGGCAAGTCCCGGCCCGAAGGCACACGCACTTCCCGCCGGGCCCTGAGCCACAACCTCCGGGCCGCCGTCTTTGCGGTCCGGACCTCTTCCAGATCTCTGACCGCGGCGCTGCAGGCCGACATCCGCCGCCGGACCTCGGCCAGGCACGACTCCACGGAGAGCGCCTGTCCGTCCTTTCGGACGATCATGACCCGGGCCTGCTCGCTTTTCGCCAGGACCTGGGCCTTGGTCGCGCGGATGAAATCGGTGACGGACATCGGCCGTTCGGCGCTCCGGCGGGAGATGTAGAGGGCCGCCCGGGCGCTTCCAACCTGCCCGGCGTTGAGCGCCGAGCCTCCCGGCCGGATGACGCCGTGGGTGCCGCAGACCTCGCCGACGGCGAAGAGGTGGCGGACCGTCGATTCCCACCAGATCGACCCCTTGAATCCGCCGTTGTTGTGCTGGGCGCAGACGGCGATCTCGAGCGGTTCGCGGGCGAGGTCGATGCCGTGAGACCGGTAGAGGTCGACGGCGGGCCGGTTCATCTTCAGGAGCCGGGCGATGGGCGTCGTCTGCAGGGCGCCCGACTTTTCGAGATAAGCGTAGGCCTCCGGGGCGAGCAGGCGAGGCTCGAATAGCTCGAGCTGTCCGCCGCCTTCGGGGTTTCGCCTGAAGTCGAGGAAGACCCGCCGCCCCTTGACGACCGTTTCCTCGTAAACAAGGATGTCGATGAGCGACGACCCGCCGTCGGCCGCTTTTTGCGGGTCGAAGGGCCATTGGTATCCTTTGAGAAAAACGGCCGTGGCCAGCCTTCCCATGTCCGGGAAAAAATCGTTGAGGAATTCCCTCTCGTCGCCGCCGCCGGCGTCGGTCGAGACGTACCGCGGTACGGCCTGCTGGTAGGTGCCGGAGACGTTCCAGCGGAATTTCACGGAGGCCAACCCGTACTGGGACTCAGTCAGATTCTGGGCTATGGCGCCGGTCTCGAAAAGAAGGCCATGCGAGCCGGTCTGGCTCTCGGGATAGACCGAGTGCTCGTACATCCCTCCGGGGCCGCCGGTCGCCATGACGACGTTCGTGGCGTTGAAGAGGACGAAGCCGAAGTTCGCCGAGGACAGCTTCTTCTTGTCCAGGGCTACGGCGCCGATGACCCGTTTCGTCGCACCCGCGCCTTCCGTCAACAGGGCGATCACCTCGTGGCGATCGAAGACGCGGACCTTCCGCCGCCGAACCTCCGCGGCCAGGGCCCGGAACATGAGGCGGGAGGTCAGCGGCCCGGCCGATGTCGCCCGCTGGCGAGGGTCGTGGTCGGTCTTGTACCCAACGTAGGCGCCGAAGCGGTCGTGCGGGAAGGGGATGCCGAGACCGATGAGGTGGAAGAAGGCCTCGGGTGAACCTTGGGCCTCGGCCAGGGCGATGTCGCCGTGCATGGAGCCGCCGGCGAAAAGGTCGCGGGCCATGTCGAACGCGGAGTCGGGGTGGTCTCCGGCCAGGGACAGCTTGTAGTAGGTCTGCTTATCCGAGCCGGCGTTGGCCGACGTCCCCGCCCCGAACCGGTCGGTGACGACGGCGACGTCGGTCTGCCCGAACTGGTGGAGGCGGACCGCGGCGTTGAGCCCCGCCGCTCCGCTGCCGACGACGAGCGTGTTCAGGGAATACACCGGATAG
>Ga0315291_10009697_pt1 | contig 11807 bp, 8 predicted proteins | sample YL17G12_20_MG_FD_203070 | JGI IMG/M metagenome (GOLD analysis project Ga0315291, IMG submission 203070) | Sediment microbial communities from Yellowstone Lake, YNP, Wyoming, USA - YL17G12_20 | ecosystem: Environmental > Aquatic > Freshwater > Lake > Sediment | place: USA: Wyoming | collected...
GCGGCGCTGCCCACCCGCTTCAGGCGCACGTACTGGCTGACCACCTCGACGATATCGACCGCGGATTTAAGTTGCTCGACGAAGTCCATGCCCGGCGCTACTGTCTATTGTCTTACACGGGGGGACGGCGCGGGTCCACCGCTCGTGCGCGCCCGCAGGCTCTTCAAGGTGACACCGTGGCGCACGCTTGAGCGTGCCGCGGCGAACTGATGTAGGGAGCGCTGCGCTCCGACTGCGGGCTCAAGAGGATGCTGAAAAACGCCCGGAACCGCTCCCTGACGGTCGCGGCTCGGAACCAGGCCTGTTGACAGTGAAGCACTTTCCGAGCCGCGCGCGTTAGCAAGCGGTCTGGAGTGGGCGTTTGTCAGCACCCTCTCAAGCCCGCAGCGGCACGCTGAAGCGCGCGCCACATCGTGCTTCAGCCCAACTGCACTAAGGCGGGCTCGGCCTCCTCGGTCTGCCTGCGGCCATTGCCGCCGTTGGCTTCCACCAGGGCCAGGAACTCGGGCTGCTGCTCGAAGGGGATCGAGTACTTGCGCTCGATCTTCTCCCGGTAGCAGGGCCCGGAGTTGTAAGTGCAGAAGGGATAGAGCAGGCCGTTGGGCGCGGCGTAGTGCACGATGCAGCGCTTGACGCGCTCGACATCGAAATTGTAGACGTCCATGAAGTGCATGCCCGCCACCATGAGGGTCTTGTAGGAGAAGCCCTCTGCTTCGGCCTTGCCCCGCCCATATTCCTTGTCCATCATCCCTTGCAGGGTTTCCAGGAACTTGCTGAAAGTGAGGCCTGCGGGCGCGCGGTCTTCGTGGAAATGCCTGCGCAGCGAGTTCCAGGCCTGCACCTTGGTGAACAGCTTGATGTGCTGCCGCTCGGCCTTGCGGGCCAGCAGGTCCATTTCGCAGAGCATGGCGCGGATATCGATGAAGCGGGTGGCGGGCACGCCGCGCTTCTGCGCATCCACAAACAGGTAAGTTCCCATCGAGCAGTGGGGATGGGCGCTCAGCGTGGTGGTGCCCTCGCCGCGCAGCGCGCTCATCAGCTTGGAGAAGGGGCTGACGCAGGAGAGTGGGAACCAGTCGTCGTACGGGTCGCAGATGCCGGTCTGCTCGTGGACGTCGCGGACAAAGTCGCCCAGGGTGTAACGCTTGGCCTCCAGCTCGGCCTTGGAGATGCGGCCGCAGAAGGACACCGGCTGGAAGGCGATGGCGCTAACGCAGTCGATGTTGTCCAGCGCCAGGCGGATGATGTCGCCCACTTGGTGATCGTTCAGCCCCTTGATGATGGTGGGGACGAAACAGATCTTCATGTCGGCCTTGCGCACGGTCTCGATGCAGGCCAGCTTCAGCTCCAGCATCGATTCGCCCCGCGTGCGGCGGTAAATGTCGTCGCAGACCCCGTCAAACTGGAGGTAGAGGGTATGCAGCCCCGCCTCCTTGGCCTGCTGGGCGAACTCCAGGTCGGTGAAGGTGACCCCGTTGGTGGCCACCTGGACGTGAGAGAAGCCCATCTCCTTGGCGAGGCGGACACAGTCTAAGAAGCGCGGGTGGATAGTGGGTTCGCCTCCCGAGAACTGGACGACGCGGGCGTTCACCGGCCGCTCGTTCCTGAGCGTCTGGAGCATTCCCCGGACCTGTTCGAAGCTCGGCTCGTAGAGGTAGCCGGCGGTGTTGGCGTTGGCGAAGCAGACCGGGCAGGTCAGGTTGCAGCGGTTGGTCAGGTCCACCACGGCCATGCCGGTGTGGCTGGTGTGCATCGAGCACAGCCCGCACTGGTCGGGGCAGCGCGTGGCATTGGGAATCGCCGGGTTGGTCAGGCCGCGGTTGTCCCCGAAGTGCCATTCCTCCATCTTCAGGTACAAGCGGGCGTCGGAGAACACCACGTCCTTGAAGAAACCGTGCAGCGGGCAGGTCTTCTCCATCATCACGCGGCCGTTTTCCTCGAAGACGTGCGCCTCGATGATGCGGAGGCAATCCGGGCACAGCGACTGCGTGATCTTGGGCAGACCGCGGTGGACGGGCTCGATCGGAGTGCCGGTTAAAGTCGTCTCCGGCTGCAAGATTTGGAAGCCCTTGACCTTGGCAGGGGCGGCGGCGGTGCTCAACTGAGGTCCTCCTTGGGGGAACAGAAATCGCCTTGCCAGTATAGCCGAGGTCTGCCGCTCCGACCACCGCGAGCGGTCAAACGGCGTATTTTGTTGCCTGTACGGGGGATATGCCCGGTTGAACGGGACCGTGCCGGCCTGGTTGACGACGCCTGGGTAGCGGAGGTGATAAAGTCAAGGATTGACAAGGAGGCTCGAAATCATGCTGAACCCTGCACTTTCCAGACGCGGCTGCCTCGGCCTGATGGCCGGCGGCGCTGCGGCCTTGAGCGCTAACGCGGCCACACAGGCCGGTGAGGCGGACCACGCCCGCCGCATGAAGTGGTGGCACGAGGCCGAGTTCGGCATGTTCATCCACTGGGGGCTTTACAGCCTGCTGGGCCGCCACGAGTGGGTCATGGAGAACGAAGGCATCCCGGTGGCCGAGTACGAGCAACTGGCCGCCAAGTTCGTTCCCAAACCCAACGCCGCCCGCGACTGGGCCCGCCTGGCCCGGCGCGCCGGCCAGAAGTACATGGTCATGACCACCAAGCACCACGAAGGCTTCTGCCTGTTCGATAGCAAGCTGACGAATTACTGCGCGCCCAAGCGGGCCTGCGGGCGCGACTTGGTTAAGGAGTACGTCGAGGCCGCCCGCGCCGAAGGCTTGCGCGTCGGCTTCTACCACTCGCTGATGGACTGGCACCACCCCGACGGCGCCCGCTGCGCGCAGGACGAGGCGGCGCGCCGGCGTTTCGTGGACTACGTCCACGGCCAGATCCGCGAGCTGCTCACCAACTACGGCAAGATCGACGTCTTGTGGTACGACGTGGCCTGGCCCCTGGACGCGGCCGGCTGGGAATCCGAGCGGATGAACGAGATGGTCTTCACGCTCCAGCCGGACATCATCGTGAACAACCGCAACCGGCTCGCCGGGGACTTCTCGACGCCGGAGCAGCGCATCCAGGCCGAAAAGACGGGCCGCGCCTGGGAAGCCTGCATGACCATGAACGACAGTTGGGGCTACCACGCCGCCGACGACGATTGGAAGACGCCCAAGACCGTGGTGCGCAACCTGGTGACCTGCGCCCGCGACGGCGGCAACTACCTGCTCAACATCGGCCCCCGGGGGGACGGCTCGATTCCCGAGGAGTCGGTGCGCATCCTTGAGGCGGTGGGCAAGTGGTTGGCGCGTAATGGTCGGGCCATCTACGGGGCGGAGCGCTGCCGGGTGAGCCGCTCCAACTTCTGCAACTTCACGCGCCTGGGCAACACGCTGTTTGTGCACGTTTATTTCTGGCCCGGCGAGACGGTCGCCGTCGGGGGACTCCAGACCAAGGTCCTCTCGGCCAGGCTGCTGGCCGGCGGGCAGAAGGTGAACTTCGAGCAGGACCGCTTCCGCGTGCGCTTCACCGGCCTGCCCAAGACGGCCCCCGACAACCCCGTCACGGTGATCGAGGCGGAGTGCGAGTCCGAACCGGCGCAGAGCACGGATTTCGTGCGACGCGAGCGGCCGCGCGAGCGGGTGTGAGAGGCCCGTGACCCGCCGGAGCTTTCTCAGAACGGCGGGCGGCGGCGCCGGAGCCGCCGCGGCACAAGAGCGCGGCCGTCCGCCTAACATTATCCTCATCCTCACCGACGATCAGGGCTGGTTCGACGTGGGCGTCCACGGCAACCCGCACATCCGGACGCCGGTGCTGGACCGGATCGCCTCGGAGGGCGTCCGTTTCGACCACTTCTACGCTTCGCCGGTGTGTACCCCTACGCGCGCCTCGCTGATGACTGGGCGCCATTACCAGCGCACCGGCGCCATCGACACCTACATGGGACGCGACACTCTGCGGGCCGACGAGGTCACCCTGGGCCAGGTTTTCCAGAAGCGGGGCTACCGCACCGCGCTGATAGGCAAGTGGCATCTCGGCCGTTACATGAAGTACCACCCCAACCGCCGCGGCTTCGACGAGTTCTTCGGCTTCTGGCAATACGGCTTCATCAATCGCTATGACGATTCCGACGAGCTGTTCCACAACAAGCAGCCGGTCACCATCACCGGTTACATCACCGACCTGCTGACCGATCAAGCCATCTCATTTGTCGAGCGCAGCCGCCGGGATCCCTTCTTCCTCTACCTGGCCTACAACGCGCCCCACTCTCCCTACCTGGTTCCGGACAGCTTCATCGAGCCGTATTTGAAGAAGGGACTACCGCTCGCCGAGGCGCGCATCTACGGCATGATCACCTGCGTGGATGGGAATGTGGGGCGGTTGCTCGAGGCGCTTGGCCGCTTGGCGCTGAACGAGAACACGGTGGTCATCTTCATGACCGACAACGGCGGGGTGAGCCGTTACTTCAAGGCGGGCCTGCGGGGCAACAAGGCCTCGGTGTGGGAGGGTGGCGTGCGCGTGCCCTTCTTCGTGCGCTGGCCAGGGAGTTTTCCCGCGGGCGCGGTTGTGGAGGCGATGGCGCAACACATCGATGTGCTGCCTACGCTGTGTGAGCTGGCGGGCGTGCCGCTGCCTGAAGGCCGGCAGATCGACGGCCGCAGCCTGCTCCGCCTGATCCGCGAGGGCAGAGGCGAGAGCCCGCATGAGTTCCTCTTCCACCAGTGGAACCGTGTGCGGCCCGTGCTGACCTCAGTCCCGGGCGATCGACAACTGGCTGCGAACTGGGCCGTGCGCGACCGGCGCGGCTTTAAGCTGGTTTCAAGCGGCGAGCTGTTCGAGCTCACCGAGGACCCGGGCGAATCGCGCAACGTCGCCAGCGGGCATCCCGAGGTGGCTGGCAGGCTGCGCTGGGAGTTCGAGAAGTTCTTCACCGGCGTTACCGCCAGTCAGGACTATCGGCGCGTCCCTATCCAGGCCGGCCGCGAGGACGAGAACCCCGTCGAGATCGATCTGACCTGGGGTGATCCGGTAGGGCGCAAGGTCCGCCCCACCCCCCGTCACTACAATCGCGACACCATCGACGACTGGAGCGAGGTGGGCGACTCAGTGCGCTGGCGCATCGAGGTGGTCCGAGGCGGCCGCTACGAGGTGACGCTCGAGTACGGGTGCCGCCCCGAGGATGCCGGCTCGCGGCTCGGCATCTGGGTCGGCGGTTCCCAGATCGAGCACCGCGTCGAGGCCACGGCCGGGCGGGATGTCTTCCGCGCGGTGGCGGTTGGCGTCCTGAAGCTGGCGCCGGGGGAGGCCACGCTGGAGATGAAACCGGTCGCAATCGTGGGCCGCGAAGTCATGGCCCTACACAAGATCTGGCTGAAGAGAGTCGAGTGACAAACAACTAGTCAGAAGAGAAGGGGGGCCTATGGCTGCGAAAAAAATCCTGATGCTGGTCGGCGACTATGTCGAGGACTACGAGGTCATGGTGCCGTTCCAGGCGTTACAGATGGCCGGGCACACGGTGCACGCGGTCTGCCCGAGCAAGAGGGCCGGCGAGGTGGTCCGCACGGCCATCCATGATTTCGAAGGGGACCAGACTTACAGCGAGAAGCGCGGGCACAACTTCGCGCTGAACGCGGCCTTCGATGAGGTCAGGGTTGAGCAGTACGACGCCCTGGTGATTCCGGGAGGCCGGGCTCCGGAGTACATCCGGCTGAATCCCCGGGTGATCGAAGTGGTGCGCCACTTCGCCGGCGCCGGCAAGCCGATCGCCGCGATTTGCCACGGCGCCCAGGTGCTCGCCGCGGCGGGCGTCCTACAGGGCAGGACTTGTAGCTGCTACCCGGCGGTCTCGCCGGACGTGGCGCGCGCGGGCGGAACGTACGTGGACCTGCCCATGGACCAGGCGCATGTGGATGCCAACCTGGTCACGGCGCCCGCTTGGCCGGCCCATCCTGCCTGGCTCGCCAAGTTTCTGGCAGTGTTGGGCACCAAGATCGAACCGTAATTCCGAGCCGCGACCGTCAGGGAGCGGACCCAAGAGAGGGCTCGCGAGCCAGCCCACTCAGCCCGCGCGCCGCCTGCGTGCGCCGCGAAAGAACGGCCCGCCGAGGCCCCACAGGACCAGGAATACGATCACGAACATCTCCGCCAGGTCGAGGGACTTGCTGGTCCCCGCGGGCGGCAGAGGCATGGATCCTCGGGGGATCAGCATCAGCGCGATGGCCGCCGCCAGGCTGAGCAGGTGCAGGTACCACGCTTTGGCGCGGCAGAAGTATAGCAGCGCCAGTGTCAGGATGAAAGCGCAAGCAAAGATCAGAGCCGGCCAGGTCAGACTCATTCTCAACTCCTGTCAGTGGAACTCCTCATGATATACCAGGCTGCCGGCGCGTCGCAGTCCGGGTACAATATCAGAATCATGAAAACGAAACTGCGAACTGCCGCGATCACCGACGAGTTCTCGCCGGCGGACCTGGAAGCCGCCGCCCAGGCTATGGCCGAGATTGGGATGACCGGCGCTGAGTTGCGCGTGGTGTTCGGCAAGAACATCCTGGACCTGAGCGACGAGGAAGTGACCCGCGCCCGGCAGGTGCTGAACGCCCGGGGGCTGGAGATCATCGCGTTGTCTTCTCCGATCCTCAAGTGCGTCCTGCCGGACGCCCCGCCCGTCGATACCCGCTTCCAGCAGGACGTGTTTGCCTCCAGGCACACCTTCGAGGACCAACCGCGCCTGGCCCGGCGGGCCTTCGAGATCGCTCACCTGAGCGGCGCCCGGATCATCCGCGTCTTCTCCTACTGGCGCACCGTCGAGCCGGAGGAATGCTTCGACCGCATCGCGGAGGCCCTGGCCGGCTTGGCCCGTAGCGCGGCCCAGGAGGACCTCATCATCGGCCTGGAGAACGAGCACGCCTGCAACATCTCGACCGGCGCCGACGCCGGGCGCCTGCTGGCCGCGGTGGATCATCCCAACCTTCAGGTAGTCTGGGACCCGGCCAATGCCTACGCCGCTGGCGAGGTCCCCTTCCCGGACGGCTACCGCCGGATTCCGCCAGCGCGCATCGCGCACGTGCATGCCAAGGACTGCCACGTCGAGGGCCACACGCCCATCTGGGGTCCACTCGGCACTCGCGACGTGGACTGGAAGGGGCAGATCGCCGCTCTGCTCGCCGACGGCTACCGCGGCTGGATCAGCCTGGAGACGCACTGGTCCGGGCCGAACAACAACAAGTTCCAGGCCAGCGTCATCTGCGGCTGGAACTTGCAGGGGCTGCTGGCGGCGTGAAGAGAATGGGGACAGCGCGGAGATCATGTCCGCCACGTGGACGCGGCCCGTGCGGAGCAGTTCCAGCGCGGGAGGGAACGGCCCGCAGCGCGAGCCTACGAGGGTGATCGCATTGACTACCACCGGCGCGGTGTCGAGTCGCACCAGGCCGTGCAGGGTGGACTTCATCCTGACGCCCGCGCGGAACTCCGGGCCGCAGCCTTGTGGTACGACGAGCGGCGCCGTGGCCAGGGCTGCCGGCGGACTTCCACGCGCCCGTCCTCGACGTGCACGGCAAGCATGGGACAGTCCCAGTATAATCAGGGTTTCATGCCTGCCGAGCTGGTCTGCTTCGAGCCGAAGTGCCGGGCGCGCTTCGCTATCACGGAGGTCATCTACAACTGCCCGCGCTGCGGCGGGCTGCTGGAGGCTGACTATCCGGGCTGGAAGTGCGATCCGGCGGCGCTCAAGCGGCTCTGGCGCCAGCGCCGGCTCACCAACGCGCCGCTGGAAGAGAGCGGCGTGTGGCGCTACCGGGAAGCGATACCTTTCCTGGACAGCTACGATCACATCGTCACGCTGAAGGAAGGCAACACGCCCCTGCTCGAAGCGCCCGGCGCCGCTGCCTACGCCGGCCTGGACCGGCTGACCTTCAAGCACCAGGGGTTCAACCCCACCGGCTCCTTCAAGGACAACGGCATGACCTGCGGCGTCGCCCAGGCGCTGCGCCTGGGAATGCGGCGCGTGGCCTGCGTCTCGACCGGCAACACTTCGGCTTCGATGGCTGCCTATGCCAGCGCCGCGGGATTGGTGCCTGTCGTCTTCATCCCGCACGGCAACATCTCTTTCGGGAAGCTCGCCCAGGCGCTGGAATACGGCGCCCGCACGCTCCAGGTCGAGGCCAACTTCGACCAGATCCTGGCGCTGGTGCGCGCGCTGGCCGCCAGGCTCGGGATCTACCTGCTGAACTCGATCAACCCCTTCCGCATAGAGGGCCAGAAGACCATCATTGTCGAGATGATGGACCAGCGGGACTGGAATCCGCCGGACTGGATCGTCCTGCCGGGCGGGAACCTGGGAAACACCTCAGCCTTCGGGAAGGCGCTGCGCGAGTTGCGCCAGCTAGGGCTGATCGAGAGGGTTCCCCGGCTGGCAGTCATTCAGGCCGAAGGCGCCGCACCGTTTTGCGAGCTCTGGCGTTCGGCGGACCGCGCCGCGCTGCACGCGGTCGCGCACCCGGAAACCCTGGCCACGGCGATCAAGATCGGCGACCCGGTCTCCTGGCCCAAGGCGCTCTACGAGGTGCTCTCCTCCAGAGGCGTAGTCGAGAAAGTGAGCGAGCAGGAGATCGCCGACGCCAAGGCGCAAATAGGCCGCTGCGGCATCGGCTGCGAGCCAGCCTCGGCGGCCACGCTGGCCGGCATTCGCAAGTTGCGTGCAGCGGGGGTCATCGCGGCTGATGCCGACATCGTCGCCGTGCTCACCGGAAACCTGCTGAAGGACCCGGACTACATCTACGGCTACCACACCGGCGGGCTCACAGCGCCCTCCGGCGAGAAGCTGCGCTCCACCTACGGCAACCAGCCGGTCGTTGTGCCGAACGAAGCGGAGCGCATCGCGGCGCTGCTGGAGGAATAGGCCGGGGGGCTACAACCCGCGCACGTAGAGCAGGAAGGGCAGGGAAGCGCGCCCGTCGATGCCCACCGTCAAGACATGCTGGCCGGTGGAAATCAAGGGCGAGAGGGCGAACAAGACCTGATGCGACGTCATCGGTGTCGCAGAGGCAGCTACTCCGAGGGCTTGATGCTCGATGCCCGCGACGGTGACGCGGACCCGCGCCGGCGCAACCGCCGCCCCGGCTTCCGCCAGGCCGTTGACGGTTACAATCAGGTAGTCACCCGGCTTGGTTGGGTGCATGGCATCCACGGCCACAACCCCCGTGCTCACTGCCAGGACCACCGGCGGGAGCGAGTCGATCGAGACGATCACCGGATAGATCTGCTCAGGACCGTACTGGATTCTCAGGACCGCCGGCCCCGCCGGGAAGCCGGCCGGGATGGTGAATCCGACGTGGCCGGGGGCGAGCGAAGTCACCGGAAGCTGCTGGTCATTGAGGTAGACCACCGCCGTAACGATGCCGGCGATCTGGGATAGATTCGAGACCAGCGCCACGGCAGGGCCACCGGGGTAAACCCTGGCTTGCCCTGTCGCAGGGTTCAGCAACTGTGGATTGATGACCGGGAGCCTGGGATTGGCTGGCGACACCTGGAAGGCGAGCGGCTGCCAGGCCATCTGAAAGCCGCTCACCATGCTCACCATGGTGGCGCCCGGCGTGGCCGCTGCCGAGACTGCGACCTGGGCCCGCAGCCGTGTCGGGCTGAGCACCCAGACCCGGCGCACCACGATGTCGCTGGAGCCAAAGCCGACCACCGTCTGTCCCTCGGCGAAGCTGGTGTTTACACCCGTGATCTCGATCATCGCCTCGGCCCCGGCCGGCAGCGTGTTCTGAGACAAGAAGACCGCCGGCGGCGCACCAGGCTCGTAGGTGTAGGTGGCCGGGGCCTGCGCCTGGAGAAACAGCGAACTTTGGCCGTCGGCGTTCAGCGCGGTCACCGTAGCCTGATACCCTGGCCCCCCAGGAGGCGGGGTGACTACAATGGCATCGCTGAAATACTGGATGCGCGAGGCAGGCAGGCCGTCGAAAACGATCCGGGTTTCCGGCGTGAGGGTCGTCCCGGTTACCATCCCCCAGCGCTTGCCGCTGGAATCCAAGCCAGGCAAGACGGCGCCGATCAATGGCGGCGGGCTCGTCACCACGCGGAAGGCCGAGGGCAGCACGTAGAGTTCGTTGTTGAGCGTGAAGACCAGGTGGCGGGGACCGGGGGCGGACTGCGGGATGGCCAGATCCACTTGCAGGTAGTGTGGTGTAGCCGGGTACGGCTGCATTTGCTGCACGACTGCTCCACCACCCAGCACCGACACGGTCAGGCCAGGAGCCAGCGCCCCAATAGTGGTCAGACGCAGCGGTGAGGATGCGTAGGCCACCAGCATCTGGGGGGCGCCCGCCAGCAGGTGGGCCGGCTTGACTGCTACCTGGCCCGGGAAGCTGTAGGTGGTCACGGCGTACAGTTGCGGCTGCGTGCTCCGTCGCTGCACCGCGAAAACCAGCCCGGAAGTGGTCATCCCGGCCACTACCTGCACCTGCATGGCCTGCTGGGGATCTCTGGTGCCGGGATAAAACACCGTGTCGAAGGGATCGCTTTGCGGAATAGGCTGCCGCAGGTTGTCCACCGGGAGAACCATCTCCGCCGGTCCCAAGTCGGCGGCCAGCGACGGCGGCAGCGGGTGAACGTAAAGGTAGTATTGCCCCGGGGCCAGCCCGTCAATCCGGTAGGTGCCGTCGGGATGCGTCAGCGCGCTGACCGCCGGTCGGTCCGGCGCCAGCGCCACGACGGACGCCATGTGCACGCTCTGTCCCGACTGGTTCACTACCTGGCCGGAGATGCTGCCCGTCTGGCTCGAGAAACCAGGCGCCGGATACAGGACCGAAATACCGGCGATGTCATCGGCGGCCAGCGGGGCCGAACGAGTGGTGGCTCGCGTCAGCTCCGTGGCCATGGCGCTCGAAGTGAGCGTGTGCTGGAGGCCCAGAGCGTGGCCCAACTCGTGGACCGCGATCAGGAAGAACGCCTCGCCGAAGCTCGGCCGCTGGGTCATCTCGCGGTGGAAGATGCAGCCCGAGGTGGTGATCGGAAAGAAGCTGCCGCCGGGGCCGCCCACCGGATCGAGCTTCGCAGCAGGACCGCAATTCGCCAGCACCCCCGGAACGTCGTCGAAGAGCACTTCGATGTGCGGCGTCGATTGCGGCGTCCCCGGCGAGAACAGGCCGCCGAAGGCTACCCTCAGATCCGAGGTCTCCACGTCGTCCCAAGCCTTGACGGCCATCCGAATCTGGCTCACCACGGAGGTAAAGCTGTCGCCGACAGTCAGCCGGGCCGGGCCCGCGTCTGACACATACACGGACACGGTCTTATCGGGCAGTGCCGCCAGATCGAACTTCTCCGGCATGGGGATGAACGGGCCGATGCGGCTCGGGTAATGCAGGAAGGGGTAGTAGGCGGACAGAGCGGCGGTCAAGCACAAGCCGAGTGCCGCCAGCTTTGCCCATCGCCATGCTACCGCAGCCACCATACCTCTACCTGCTCGCCCCCCGCGCCAGGCTCACGCTGACGCGGCCTCGCAACTCCTGCAAGTTCATCCGCACAGCTTCGTCTCTGACCAGCCGCCCGGCCGCGTCCAGCATCGTCTCGGTGGTCGCCGCCCGCAGGGCGATGACCTCGCCGCCAGCGCCTCGCTGGACATCGAAGATGCCTTGGGTGAGTCCCATAACGTTGGTCAGGCCGCTCGATCCGGTCCATAGGAACAGAATGTACTCGCCCCCCTCGGTCAACTTGGGGGAGCCGGGGAAGCTCTGCCGCAGGCCGTTAGCGGTTCCTCCGGGCAGCACCACGTCAACTTCGGCCGCTTCGGCGCCCTTCCACCGCTCCAGAACCTGGACCTGGTAGTGCGTGTAAATGACTGAGCCATG
>Ga0315291_10009700_pt1 | contig 11805 bp, 6 predicted proteins | sample YL17G12_20_MG_FD_203070 | JGI IMG/M metagenome (GOLD analysis project Ga0315291, IMG submission 203070) | Sediment microbial communities from Yellowstone Lake, YNP, Wyoming, USA - YL17G12_20 | ecosystem: Environmental > Aquatic > Freshwater > Lake > Sediment | place: USA: Wyoming | collected...
TTGCCAAGTCACGTGAAAACCAGGCTGAACCACGCAAACTGTGCATCCGTATACGACATTAGATATCTGAGGGTCAATAGCCGCCGCGGCCACGCGGCGAAATTTTCCCGGCGTGGCCGCCGGGGCTAAACAGCCCGCAATTCCCGGAGTCACGCCAGGAACCGATGATGATCCCCAGGGATTCCTCGGAAACTCCCCGACGATACGGTTCTCATTCTCGTGGCAGCAATTGCCGTTGTCAACCGGCCCGCGGCCGCAGAGACCGTCGGCAAAGGTCGCAACAAAAGCTCCCCTCTCCCGTCGGCGGGAGAGGGGCAGGGGGTGAGGGCGCGGTTTTCGCCAAGACGAGTCACCAACATGCTTGCCGGTTGCCCGGTCAGGCTGCCCTCGGGCTGCTATCAGACCCCTTAAGGTCTTTGCCTCGAATCACAATGTCCCGCTTGGCCGCCAGAACCTCACTTGATCCGGCATTTGCCAGACACCGCAGCGGTCACGCCTCAATTACCATTTTCAAGCCCAGGGCCTTGCTGATCTCCTCAACCGGCCCTTTCAAGTCGCCGTAGAAGGTCACCCGGTGCCAACCCCACTGGTCCCAGTAGCTAAGGAGCTTGTCGATGTCGCCCTTGACCTCCACGGCCAGCTTGGAGCGGCAGGCCATGTCCTGGTCGATGTTCTCGACCGACTTTCCCTGGTGGAAGATCATCTCTCGCCTGCCGAGGTTGATCTCCACGGTGGTGGTCATGTGTCCCAGGGGCATCAACGAGCGGACGACGGCCCCCTGGCGGTCCTCCGAGTGGCTGCGGATGTGGTAGGGGTTAGCGGGGCCCTCGGGGCCGAAGACCTTGTTGGGCGCCACGCAATGGGCGTAGATGATCTGGTTCTTCGAGGTGTCGATCACCGGATCGGAGATATAGCCCGGCCTGCCGGTCAGATAGCCCAGCGCCAGCATGGTGATCGTCGACTGCAGATCGGCCTCGCAGGCCCCTACCTGCCCGTCGTTGTTCAGTTGGAAGAAGCCCAGGCAGGGATAGGCCTTGATTTGCCCGGCGTAGAACCCGCCCAGGCAGTTGATCGAGATGGCCTGGGCGTTGTGCTGTTTCATCAGCCCGCACATGGCCAGGTACATGGCCCCCGACTTCTCGATCTCCTCCCGCTTGGGTTCGATGACCTTGGCCGCCTGGTTGATCCAGCGGTCTGCCCATTGGGCGGCCTCGTCGCGGTCGATCTTGGTGTAGGCCTCGTGGAGTTGTGCGTGACTGAGCGGCACGACCTTGGTGCCGAAGATCTCCTCGATGGCCTTGCCTTCCCCGCCCGGGTCCCGGCCCACGACCAGGATGACCGACGACTTGAGTCTCTTCAGGCACTCGTCGACGGAGACGGTTTTCAGCGGATCTTCGGGGCACGACATGTCGCCGACCGGTTTGGTGCCCTTGCGTCTGGCCGCTTCGCAGGCGGCCAGGAAATCGTCGACCGACTTGCCGGGTTTCTTCAGTATCTCGAAGCACCGCACGGCCTCGGCCACGTCGCCGAAGCGCGAGGAGGACACACCGGCCACCTTCTGCTTGGCCCTTCTGGCGGCCGCGTAGGCGATCAGGAATTCGCCCGACCCGCCGTACAGATCGTCTACGAAGATCGTCGGCCGCCCCGACGCGCCGATAACCTGCGGCGCGCCGGTCCACAGGCCGAGCATGTAGACCAGGTAGCCGTCGGCCTGCGGGGCACCCGCTTGCGGGTCGGCATCCAGGATCTTTTTGGCCTCCTCGGGATTTTGGGCGGTGGCCGGCAGCAGCTCGACGTTCGGCGCGGCCTGGGAGAGCTTCTCGATCAGCTCCTTCTTCCGCCGCTCGAAGTCATAGCCGATGTTGGGCCAGATGGGGCCGGTGGAAGGGACGTGGGTGAACAGGAGCCGGACCTTGGCCTTAGCTGAATGCTGAATGCTGAATGCTGAATGCTGAATCTCAACTGCCTGCTGCCCACTGCCCACTGCCCACTGCCCACTGCCCGCCGCCGCGCAGGCCGCACAGCCGGCCAGGAACTGCCGCCGGCTGAGCCCGCAGGGGCCACAGCCTGCCATCGAAACGTGATGCATGCTTTTCATTCTCAAAGCCCTCCCCGCAGGATACCTTGTCCAAGCCCAGCCCCATTCTCCACAGGATACCCGCTGCGGTTGGGGGAAGCAAGCAGCACACCGTTTAGCCGCCGCGGCCACGCGGCGCGGCTATCGATGCTCGAAAAAAGAATGCGACCTGCCGTTTAGCGGCCGACGGTACGTCGGCCGGGAGAAACGCCCACGTCGCCGTGCCGGCGACGGCTAAACCATTCACATTAGCTTTGCGAGGGCCGATCAACCCCCGGATACTGCCCGAACCGTGAAATCTTGTTTACAATGGAACTCCTGCAAAAGGAGCACCGGAATGACACGCCGCATCTTATGTACTTTGGCCGTGCTGGCCGTTGCCCGGATTGGCTGGGCAGACGAGCTGCCCGGTGGTAGCTCGTTTGTCAATTCGATCGGCCTGAAGCTGGTCCGCATCGAGCCGGGCAGGTTCCTGATGGCCTCTCCCACCGGCGGCGACTTTGACGAGCGGCCCGTGCACAAGGTCAGGATCGCGCGGCCGTACTTCCTGGGCGCGACCGAAGTCACCAACGCCCAGTACGAGCAGTTCGATCCGCAGCACAAGAGGGTCCGCGGCAAGCTCGGGTTCTCCAAAGAGGACAACGAGGCGGTGGTCTTCGTCAGTTGGCACGACGCCGTGCGGTTCTGCCAGTGGCTTTCGCAAGAGGAAGGCAAGATCTACCGCCTGCCGACCGAGGCCGAGTGGGAGTACGCCTGTCGGGCCGGAACGACGACGCCTTACCACACGGGAGAAACATTGCCGAAGGAGTTCCACAAAAATGCCCGCGTAAGCTGGTACCCTTCGGACCGCGGCCAGGAGGGCGAGGTGGTGCCGCTTCGGGTCGGGCAGACGCCGGCCAACGCCTGGGGACTTCACGACATGCACGGCAACGTCGAGGAGTGGTGCCACGACTGGTACGGGCCTTATGCCGAGGGCGACCAGGCCGACCCGGTGGGCCGTGCGGACGGCGATTTCCGCGTCACCCGCAGCGGCAGCCACTCGACCACGCTGGAGTACCTCCGCTCGGCGAATCGTCTGGGGGCGCTGCCGGAAGACCGCAGTTGGCTGATCGGCTTCCGCGTGGTGCTGGGCGAGATGCCCCAGACGAAACCGCTGTCGGTTCCGCCGCCGCCGCTTAACCGGCAAGGGGTCAGGGGAGTGCCGCAAGGGGACAGTCCCATTTTCGCTGCGCGAAAATCGGGACAGTCCCCAGGCCCCGACCCGGCCAAACCCTACTTCAAGGGCCCACGGACCTACGTGAAGGTCCCGCCGGGCTCCGAGGGGCCGATGTTCTCCCGCCACAATCACGACCCCGCACTGGTCCAGTGCCCCAACGGCGACCTGCTGGCGATCTGGTATTCGTGCCGCAGCGAGGCGGGCCGTGAGCTGTGCATCCTGGCCAGCCGGTTGCGCCACCCAGAGGGTACCCGGGCCGACGAGTGGGAGCCGGCCTCGCCCTTCTGGGATGCGCCGGACCGCAACGACCACGCCCCGGCCGCCTGGGCCGACGGAAAGGGAACGATCTATCACTTCAACGGGCTATCGGCCGCGGGCACCTGGGGAAACTGCGCCGTCATCCTGCGGGTCTCCACCGACAGCGGGGCAACCTGGTCCAAGGCCCGGCTGATCATGCCCGAGCACGGTGTGCGCCACCAGCCGGTGGAGTCGGTGTTTCAGACGCGGGAGGGGCACATCATTCTGCCTTGCGACGCCGTGCCCGGCGGCAGCGGCGGCACCGGCGTGATCATCGGCCGCGACGGAGGTAAGACGTGGTTCGATCCCGGCGAAGGCCAGCCGCAGCCGAGTTTTCAAGAGGGTGCCACCGGGGCATGGATCGCCGGGATCCACGCGGGCGTGACCCAACTCAAAGACGGCCGGCTGCTGGCCTTCGGCCGGGGCGACAGCATCGACGGCCGGATGCCCAGGAGCATCTCCAGCGACCTGGGCCAGACCTGGACCTACAGCCCCAGCCCGTTTCCGCCCATCGGCGGCGGGCAACGGCTGGTGCTCATGCGACTCAACGAGGGCCCGATCTTCTTCGCCTCGTTTGCCAAGCGAATCACGATCACCGACGCCTCCGGAGCCGAGCGGCCGGTCACCGGGCTGTTTGCGGCACTCTCGAACGACGAGGGCCAGACCTGGCAGGTCAAGCGGCTGATCACCGACGACGGCCCTCCGCGGGAAGTCGACGGCGGCGGCAACACCGGCAAGTTCACGCTGAGCTACGAGTCGGCCGAACCGGGCGGATACTTGTCCGTCTGCCAGACGCCCGACGGGGTGATCCACCTGATCTCGAGCAAGCAGCACTATGCCTTCAACCTGGCGTGGCTCAACACGCGACCACCTGCGGTGGTGCCCCCTGCCGCCCCCCCGTCCCCACCCACGACCCCCGGCCAGGGAAGGCAACCGTGAAGCTGCCGGCTGCCGACATCACCGTGCTGTTGATCTACCTGGTCGGGGTGGTGGGCTTCGGCTGCTGGTTTGTGCGTCGCAGCCGCGACACGGAGGGCTTCATGGTCGCCGGCCGCTCCCTTCCCGGCTGGGCCTTGGGCCTCTCGATGTTCGGCTCCTATATCAGCAGCATCTCGTTCCTGGCCAATCCCGGGAAGTCGTATGGGAGCAACTGGAACCCCTTCGTCTTTTCGCTGGCGACCCCCATCGCCGCCGCCGTCGCGGTCAAATGGTTCGTGCCCTTCTACCGCCGCACGGGCGAGGTCTCTGCCTACGAACACCTCGAGCACCGCTTTGGTGGCTGGGCGCGGACCTACGCCGTGGTCTGCTTCCTGTTGACCCAAATGGCCCGCATGGGAACGGTGGTCTATCTGCTGGCGTTGGCCGTCGCGCCGCTGGTGGGCTGGGACGTGAAGATCGTGATCCTGGTGGCCGGCACCCTGATGACCACCTACACCGTGCTGGGCGGCATCAGGGCGGTCGTCTGGACGGGCGTGCTCCAGAGCCTGGTGCTCGTGGCCGGGCCGCTGGTCTGCGTGGCGGCCCTGCTGCTGAAGACCCCCGGCGGCCTCCTGCAAATCCTCGACGTTGGCTGGGCGGAGCACAAGTTCAGTCTCGGCAGCCTCGGGCCGTCCCTAACACAGCCCACGTTCTGGGTCGTCCTCGTGTACGGGCTGGTCATCAACCTGGGCAACTTTGGTATCGACCAGAGCTACGTGCAGCGATACATCACGGCCCGCAACGACCGGGAGGCCGCCAAAAGCGTCTGGCTGGCCGCCCTGCTTTACGTGCCTACTGCGGCCGTCTTCTTCTTCATCGGCACCAGCCTTTTCGCCTTTTATGGCGCCCGCCCCGAACTGCTCGGCTCCGTCACGCAGCCCGACCAGGTCTTCCCCCATTTCATCGCCACCCAACTGCCGATGGGCCTGGCGGGCCTGGTCGTCGCCGCCATCTTCGCGGCCTCCATGGACTCAAACCTCAACAGCATGGCCACGCTCACCCTCTGCGACATCTACAAGCGCTACATCCGGCCCGGCGCCGGCGAGCGCGAAGCGATGCGCGTCCTGCACGTCTCCACACTACTCTGGGGCCTGCTGGGCACCGGCGTGGCGCTGGCCATGATCCGCGCAGAGAGCGCCCTGGACGTCTGGTGGGAGATGGCCGGCATCTTCAGCGGCGGAATGCTGGGGCTGTTCCTCCTGGGACTGATCTCCCGCCGGGCCAACAGTCCCGCGGCCCTGACGGGCGTGACGGTCGGCATCCTGCTGATCGTCTGGATGAGCCTCTCACCGCACTGGGACTGGTTGCCGGAGCCGTTGCGCAGCCCGCTGCACAGCTTCATGACCATCGTCGTCGGCACGCTCAGCATCCTGCTGGTCGGGCTGGCCGTCAGCCGACTGACCAGTCGGGCGTGAAAAGCGATCTGGCCGGGGTGCTCGATACCTCAACGGCCGTTTTGTGGTATCCTACAGATGGAAGAAGGGATTGGAGATTGGGAGGAAAAAGGGGACAGGTCCAATTTGTGCGAAGCACCCTCCGGGCCGTTCCGGCAAATTGGACCTGTCCCCTTTTTCCGGGGCAGAGAAGAGGGCGGGCCTTTCCCTTCCAATCCCCAATCCCTAATCCCCAATCCCTAATCCCTAATCCCCCGTGCGGCATACAACACGTGGAGCAAGATTGATGCCTTCAGGTACGCCGTTGCCCCGACCACTCCGCGGCATCATCCCGCCGCTGGTCACCCCGCTGTCGGATCGCGACACGCTGGACGCCGCCGGGCTTCAGCGGCTGGTCGAGCACGTGCTGGCCGGCGGCGTCCAGGGGCTGTTCATCCTGGGCACCAGCGGTGAGGGGCCAAGCCTGGGATACCGGCTCCGCTGCCAACTGATCGACCGGGTCTGCGAACAAGTGGCCGGCCGGGTGCCCGTGCTGGTGGGCGTCAGCGACACCGCGCTGGTCGAGTCGGTCAACCTGGCCGACCACGCGGCCGACGCGGGTGCGGAGGCGGTGGTGCTCGCGCCGCCCTACTATTACCCGGCCGGCCAGGACGAGCTGCTCCAGTACGTCGAACACATCTCGGCAGAGCTGCCGCTGCCGCTGTTCCTCTACAACCTGCCCAGCCACACCAAGATCAGCTTCGAGTTGGAGACACTCCGCCGGCTGATCGAGATTCCCAACGTCGTCGGCCTGAAGGACAGCTCCGGCGACATGCTCTACTTCCACGAGGTGCGGCGGCTGGCCGAACAACGGGCGGACTGGTCGCTCTTGATTGGGCCCGAAGAGCTGCTGGCCGAGGCGGTCCTGTTGGGCGCACACGGCGGCGTCTCGGGCGGGGCCAACCTCTGCCCGCGGCTCTACGTCGAGCTGTACCAGGCGGCCAGCCGCAGCGATCTGGCCCGCGTTCGTGAGCTGCACACCCGGGTGATGCAGATCCACCAGACGATCTACCGCGTGGCCGGCCACGGGGCCGCAGGGGCACCACCGCAGGGCGCACCACCGCAGGGGGCACCACCGCAGGTGGTCGCAGGCCTGAAGTCCGCGCTGCGGTGCCTGGGGATCTGCGACGATTTTCTCGCCGAACCCTTCCACCGGCTCCGCGACGCCGAGCGCCGATTGATCCAAAACCACCTGGCCGAATTGGACCTCGTTGGGTTGTGGGGTCCTCCTGCTAGCCGTTTGGTTTAGCGGGCGGGCTTGCCCGCCGCTCGTGACATCGTACTGAAGAAACCCTTGCAGAGGGGTCAAACATGAAGTGGCAGTATCAGTGGATTGATGTGTTCATTGCCGCGGGCTCCTACCCCGAGAAGCCCGACCGGGAGTCGATCAAGAAGTTGGAACTGGCAGGGGAAGAAGGCTGGGAGGTGGTCAGCGTCGTAGAAATCCGCGCAGGATACCTCCTGGTCCTCGCCAAACGGCCGCAGCAATGAAGCCCGATCGCGGGCGGCACCTGCGTTCACAAGACGCAACAACGCGGCCGCCGGGGCGGCTGGGCCGACAAAAAACGGGCCACTGCTGCGGATGGCCCGTGCTAACGCGACGCCGCTCTGCCGGCCTCACTCATGCCGGCACGGATCATGTACCGCCGGCCGCAGCCGCGCGAGGCCGCCCCCGCGAAGACGGCGGTGCAGGACGACGTTTCCGATTTCCCGAGCCCATCATGGGCGAGGGTACATCTTTATGGCTGCGGCGTCACTGGCGTCAGCAGGATGGCTTCTGTACCCCAGCGCTGGCCCCACGTGTCGGCAAAGCCGGCGGAGCCGCAGATCACGCCCAGGTCGTTGATCCTCCGGGGGAGAATCCCGGCCTGAAAATCCCCGGGCAGATCGACGATCCGCTCTTGCAGCTTGACTATGACAAATCCGCCCGTGTCCGTCTTGTTCGTGTAAAGGAATCCGTGCAACGTGGTGTCTGGGGTGCTCACCTGCGAAGTTCCCACTACCTCACCCCACGAGTTGAGACCGTACGCTTCACTATGGTACCCGCCGAGTGTGCCGAGGTCGATCATGCGATCGGTGTATAGGAAGGCGTGGGCGTACCGCGCACCCTTGAATCTCCCTGCGTCTACATAGCCCACAACGTGGCCATGGTCGTTGATGTCGAGGCCACGAGCGGCGGCGGACTGGAGCGTTGCGAGGTCGCCGAGGTCTTCCATTACACCTGGCAGGCCGCCCACGCCTGGCGTATAGCGAAAGGCTCGGAGCCAGGTGGCGCCAATCGTGGATCCGCCCGTCACCTGCCCGCTGTTGTTAATTCCCTCGGCAAAGGCAAGCCCACCGCCAAGATCGCCGATGTCCACCATGCCAGTCTGATCCGTCCAGACGAAGGCACGCAAGTTTCCGTTGAAATCTGTGGAACGTCCGGCCACGTCTCCGTGGGCGTTGATGCCGTAGGCCTCGCTGCCTCCCCCGAACGTCCCGAGGTCTTCAACCACAGGCGGTGCCTCACCCACTCCAGGGGTGAAGCGATAGGCGCGGGACTGACCGTTGAGTTTACCCAGCCCCACGATTTGCCCAGCATCGTTGATGCTTGTTGCCCAGCCAAGAACCCAGCCGCTGGCCGGGTCGATAAGGTCGTTCAGGGCGACCATGCCGTCCGAAACGCTGTACAGGAACGCGCGGGATCCGTTGGCACCCGTCGAAAACCCCACCACTTGTCCAAATTCATTCACGTCGCGGGCCTGACTAGTCGTGTCTCCGAGCAGTGTGCCGAGGAAGGTGATCGAGTAGCTGATTGTCGGTTGCGGCGGGGGTGGTGGCGCAGGTGGCTTCTTCCCGCCCAGGGCCAGGCCGCCGCAGGCGAGACCGGCCGCCACGGCGACGGCCAAAAGGGCCAGGGTTCGTTTCCAGTGCTTCGACATAACTCGGGTCTCCTTGGTTTACGAGTTGGTCTGCGGTAGAATTAAAGGGCCGTCGCTCCGGGCCCGCAGACCTTGCCGCCCGGGCGATGCCAGGCCGGTGAGCGGTCTCGTTGCCAGCGGGTGCTCACCGGCCGCTTTTGTCTTTCAACGTCTCTGGATCAACCGCAGAGGACGCGGAGGGGCGCAGAGGAGGAAATGCATCAGTTCATTCCAAGTTCATTCCTCTGCGTTCCTCTGCGCCCTCTGCGGTTAGTTATTCCAGTTGTTCGCTCGTCTCTGTCCCCTCGTCTCTGGCCGCTTCGTATTCTATGCCTAACAACTCGGCCGCCTCGTCGCGGAAGCGTTGGAGTTCGTCGTCCCAAGGTCTGTTCTTCTCTGTCCACTCGACTGCCTTCTCGTACGACTTACGCGCTTCTTCCTTCTCGCCCAATTGCCAGTGGGCCATGGCCAGGAAAAACCAGCCGGCTGCTGTGTAGCAATGCTCTGCTTCGCTGGCTTCTTGGAGAAGTTCAACGGCCGCTTTCCAATCGCCCGCGCTATAGTGAACAACTCCGAGCGTGGTCTGGAAGATCTCTGCGTCTGGGCTGGCTTCGATGGCTGCGGTCGCCAACTCGAGCGCCCGATCCACCGGGCGCAGCCGAGGGTCTTCCAGCGTGGCTAAGCCCCACGCCACGAACGCTTTGTGTAGTGGCGCGCTCGGTTCGTACTGGGCGGCTTTGGCGACATCGCTGAGGGCATCGTCGAGTTGGCCAAGCTTCACGCGAGCCGTTGCCCGGTCACAGTAAGCGGAAGCCTGATTCGGACCGAGTTCGATAGCCCTGGTGTAGGCCCCAACGGCCTGCTCGAGGTCGCCGAGCCTGCGGTAGGCATTGCCCATCCTATAGTGGGCATTGGCGCTCTTCGGGTTCAGTTCGATAGCCTTCTTGAAGTTGCCGAGGGCTTCACGGACGTGCCCTCGTCGCAGGTTGGCAGCTCCCATGCAATAGTGATAAACAGAGGTCTGCGGGCTGAGTCGGATGGCTTCGGCGAAGTCGGCCAGAGCACGTTCAGGATCGCCTTTGATATCCAAGTACAGTACGCCTCGATTGTTGAAGGGGTTGGGGCTCTTCGGTTCCAGTCGCATGGCTTCGTTGTAATCCGCCAGCGCTTCGTCAAACTGACCTCTGGCGAGATAGATGTTGCCCCGATTGTTGTACATCATTGCCTTGTCGTGCTCGGGGGCACGGCGGATCGCTTCGTTGTAGTCGGCGAACGCCTTTTCCAGATCCCCTTTCCTATCGTAGACGTCCCCTCGGTTGTTGTAGGGCACCGCCCAATTTGGGGCTAATCGAATCGCCTCGCTGTAGTCCTCTATCGCCTTGTCCAACTTACCCTTTCGGGTGTAGGCATCTGCTCGGGTCAGATGAGCCAGCGCCGAATTCGGGGCCAGCCGGATCGCCTCACTGCAGTCGGCGATCGCCGCGTCGAGATCACCTCCCAACCACGTCTGAAAGAAGCCCCGGTTGCTGTATAGGTCAGAGTTGGTGGGGTCGAGTCGCATCGCTTCGCTGATCGCGGCGACCGCCCCGTCTAAGTCTCCGCTCTTGCCCAGGCCGCCGCCCAAGAGATTGTAGTTATCCGCAAGCAGTTCTCCGTAAGATGGGTCCTCGGGAGACTCCGAAAGCAAGTCCTCGAGGATATGTGTGGCGTGACTCGCAGCCGCAGCCATTTCGCGGTACATTCCCAGGTTCCATCGAATTCTTGCCACGCGGCCATAAGCCTTCGCAGTCTCGTACCGCACGGAACGCTCCCCACGGTTTGCCTCGGCGAACTGCTCGTAGAACTGCATCGCCTTGGTGAGAAACCTCTGGGCTTCGGGTGTGATTCGTTTCTGATGGGGAAGGAGATCCTTGTTCACGCTCAGGACGGTGTCTTCGGCAAACTCCAGGTAGATTTCGTCGACGGCATCCAGGGCTAGGCGCAGGTTTTGTTCTGCCCGCTGCCGCTCTGCTTCCTGATTCCGATACGCCCGCGATATCAACAGCGTGCTCGTGGCCAGACCTATCGTTGTGATCAGCATTAGCACGGCAACCGACCAAACCACGGGCCGGTGGCGCCGTCCCCAGTTTCTCGACCGTTCAACCAGCGACGGCCGGCGGGCGCGGATCGGTTGGTCTTCCAGGAAGCGCTTGAGATCGTCGGCCAACTGCTGGGCGGTAGCGTAGCGGGACTGCGGTTCCTTGGCGGTGGCCTTGAGGATGATTGTCTCCAGGTCCCTTGGGATGGCCTTATTGAGTTGGCGGGGTGGGCGGGGGTCGGCTTCGGCGATCTGGCGGATGAGGTTCTGGCGATCGTCGCCCGGGAAGGCGGGCTCGAGGGTCATGAGTTCGTAGAGCGTCAGGCCCAGGGAGTAGATGTCGGTGCGGTGGTCCAGGACGCCGTGTTTGGCCTCAAGCTGCTCGGGGCTCATGTAGCGGAGGGTGCCCAGCACGTCGCCGGTCATGGTCAGACTGCCCCGCTCGCCCCGGCCTTCTCCCCCAAGGGGCGAGGGCGTGTGGATGCGGGCGAGGCCGAAGTCGGTGATCCAGAGCCGGGGGGCGTCGGCCCCGCGGCCCTCACCCCCGGCCCCTCTCCCCAAGGGAGAGGGGAGTGGGGATTCGGCCACTCTCCCGCGAGCGGGCGAGGGGAAGGGGAATTCGACCATCAGGTTCGAGGGCTTGATGTCGCGGTGGACTACGCCCATCTGATGGGCATGCTCCAGGGCCTCGGCCGCCTGGATCCCCAGCCGGGCGACGGTGCGGAAGAACTCCGGGCCGCGGGTCGAGCCTTCGGTGGAGAGGAGGGCCACGGGCTTGGTGTCGGTGAGGGCACGAGCGGGTGAGGGGGTGACGGGGTGAGGGGGTG
>Ga0315291_10009701_pt1 | contig 11805 bp, 14 predicted proteins | sample YL17G12_20_MG_FD_203070 | JGI IMG/M metagenome (GOLD analysis project Ga0315291, IMG submission 203070) | Sediment microbial communities from Yellowstone Lake, YNP, Wyoming, USA - YL17G12_20 | ecosystem: Environmental > Aquatic > Freshwater > Lake > Sediment | place: USA: Wyoming | collected...
CAGAAAATTAACACAAACAAGTCAAAAACACACACCACTCCCCAAACGATCACGAGGATCCACTCAATAACCCGACACACGTTGTTGCTACACCCCTCCCCCCGGGGGTATGCACACACACCAGTTAACCCTAAATCCAAACACCCCCACACAACACCAGAACACACCATGAACCTAAACGACGCAAAGACAACCGACATCTACCGCACCATGATTAGGATCAGAACCTTCGAGAACGCGGTCAGGAGACTCACCAAGGAGGGAAGGATACCCGCACGCTTCGGCCTCTACACCGGACAAGAGGCCGTCGCCGCGGGCGTCTCCGCCCACCTCAGGAAAGGCGACAAGATCGGCAGCACCCACAGGGCCCTCGGCCACCTCATAGCCAAGGGCTGCGACCTCGACAAGCTCATGGCCGAACTCATGGGCAAGGAGACCGGATTCAACCACGGCAAGGCTGGCCCCTACCACACATTCGACCCCAGCGTCGGCGCCCTCGGGGCAAACGGCATCGTCGGCGGCAGCGTACCCATGACAGCCGGCTACGCCCTCGCAAACCAACTAGAGGAGAAGAGAAACGTCGCCGTCTCCTACTTCGGCGAAGGAGGCAGCAACCAGGGCGGAGTACAGGAGACCCTCAACCTCGCCGCCTGCTGGCAACTCCCCATAGTCTTCGTCTGCGAGAACAGCAGCCCCGAGGTCCAGCGGATGCTAGGACACGAGATCGACTACCCCCAACTCAGCATCGACAACGTCAGCAAAAGGGCGAAGAACTACGGCATGCCCGGCAGCACCCACACGGGCTGGGACGCCGCAGAGGTCTACAAGGCGGCGGGCAAAGCCATCAGACGCGCCCGAGCAGGCAAGGGCCCCACCCTACTGGAGTTCAAGGTTCACCAGCTCGAAGGCAACCTAGAGGGACGCCTTGAGGCAAACGAGAAGGAGAGGCAATGGGACCCGATAGACCTCCTCAAGCAGAAGATCCCGAGGAAGGTCGACGAACAGATCAGGGCAGAGGAGGTCGCCAAGGTGCAGAAAGCCATCGACTTCGGTGTAAAGAGCCCGGAGCCCACACCCGAGCAGGCATACACCTGCGTCTTCAAGGAGGCTGATTGAGGTGCCCGCGAGAGAGATCACCTTCGGCCAAGCCCTAAACGAGGCACACATCGCCGAGATGGAGAGAGACCCAAAGGTCATCGTCTTCGGGGAGAACGTCTCCAGCCAGTGGCGGGAGGCGACGAAGGGGCTCAAGGAGAGGTTCGGCCGCGAACGCGTCCGCGACGCCCCCATCACCGAGACCGCGTTCATAGGCGCCGGCGTCGGAGCAGCCATCGCCGGCTACCGCCCAGTCGTCGAGCTCATGCTCGTCGACTTCGGCCTCGTCGCCATGGACCAGATACTAAACCAGTTCGCCAAGACCACATACATGAGCGGCGGAGCCATCAGCGTCCCCATGACGCTGCGCGTCCTCACCGGCGCAGGCACGAGCAGCGGCGCGACCCACAGCGAGAGCCTACACGGACTCTTCGCCCACATGCCGGGGCTAAAGGTCGTCGTCCCCAGCAACCCCTACGACGCCAAAGGCCTCCTCATCGCCAGCATCCGCGACCCCAACCCGAAGATATTCATGGAGCACAGGCGCCTCTACCCCGTCAAGGGGCAGGTCCCTAAAGAGCCCTACGAGGTCCCCCTCGGCGTCGCCAACCTAGTCAGGGAAGGCAAAGACGTCACGGTCATCGCCACCAGTCTCATGGTGCAGGAGGCGATGAAGGCAGCAGACGAGCTCAAGGGAAAGATCAGCGTCGAGGTCATCGACCCGCGGACGCTCGTCCCCCTCGACGAGGAGGCGATTGTCGGCTCCGTCAAGAAGACTGGGCGCCTCGTCGTCGTCGACGAGGACTACCTCCACTACGGCTTCAGCGGCGAGGTCGTCGCCCTCGCGGCGGAGAAGGCGCTGAAGAGCCTGGAGGCACCGCCGATACGGGTGGCTACGCCGAACATCCCCCTCCCATTCAACGCGAAGCTGGAGAGGGAGCTCCTGCCGAGCAAGGAGAAGATCGTCGCAGCCATAAAACAAGCCGCATCGTGATGGGGAACCGGCTCCCCCCTCTTTTCGGTTAGCCAACCACATATACTAACTCTTAATACGATGGTTTCCAGCTAATTCGGAGGGAGCCCATGGTCAAATGCGTCAAGTGCGGCGTCGAGACCTATATGCCGTTCCGCTGCAACTACTGCGGAGGCTACTTCTGCGAGCAGCATAGACTCCCCGAGTTCCATGACTGCGACGGGAAGTATGACCAAGTCAAGCCGAACACGGTCCACATAGGCGGCTACTCCTCCTCGGGTGACTCCCAGGGCAACTACTCGACCAGCAGGGTGATCATGCCATACTGGTTCAGTAAGAAGGAGCTCAGAGACCTCGCCATCGGGCTGCTCGTCATCATGTCCCTGCCATTCTTCAAGATCTGGAGCTACTTCACGATCCAGCCCCTATTCGTCATCGGCGTCGTCTCGGTACTCGCACTCGCCTTCATCCTACACGAGCTCGCCCACAAGTTCGCGGCGCAGCGCCTCGGCATGTGGGCGGAGTTCCGTTTGAGCACGATGGGGCTGCTCTTCACGTTCCTATCCTTCGTGCTGCTGCAGACCTCGGTCTTGCCCCTGATGATCATTGCTCCGGGGGCGGTTATGATAGCGGGTCTCCTGAACTGGAACGAGTATGGCAAGATATCGATAGCCGGCCCGGCGACGAACATCGCGCAGGCGGTCATCTACCTCGTCGTCTACCTCGCGTCCCCCGATAGCCTCTGGGGGTTCCTCGCCTTCTACGGTATCGAGATCAACGCCTTCCTAGCCCTCTTCAACCTCATCCCCTTCGGCATGTTCGACGGGATGAAGATATTCAAGTGGGACAAGAGGGTCTGGGCCGCCGCTGTGGCCGCCGCTGGCCTACTATTCATCTTCACCCTCTTCCAGTAGTTCCACTTATGTACCAGAGGCTACTATCCCTCCCCCGTATGATCGTCATACCCGGTCCCTCTTCCCTCGGACTCGGCTGGAGGATAGCGGAAGCCCTCGGAGTCGAGCCACAAGCCGTCGAGCACCGCGTCTTCCCCGACGGGGAGAGTTACATTAAGTTAACAAAGTCCGTGGTTGGCGAGAAGGTCGTAATCGTCCAGACCACGGCCCCGAGCCCGGACTCGAAGCTCATGCAGCTTCTATTGATGGCGCGGACAGCCAAGGACTACGGCGCGAAAGGCATAGTCGCGGTGGTACCCTACCTCGCCTACGCGCGGCAGGACCGGAGGTTCCTAGAGATGGAGGCATTAAGCCTCGACATCATATTCAGCCTGCTGGAGGCCTCCGGGGTGACCGACCTAGTCGTCGTAAACATCCACAACGAGGCCTCGATCCGGGCCGTAGAGGCAAACCACAAGATAAAGGTCCACAACGTGTCCGCCGTCCCGCTCCTCGCGGAGTACTTAAAGAAGCACGGGTTTGACAAGGCCTACAGTATATCCCCTGACAAAGGGGCAATCTACATCGCCAAGGCTGCATCCGAGGTCCTAGGTGACGGTTATAACTTCTTCGAGAAGACCCGTGACCGCAAGACCGGTGAGATAACGATGGTGGCGAAGGACCTCAACATCTCAGGGCATCGAGCGGTGGTCTTCGATGACATGATCAGCAGCGGGGGGACGATGGCGAAGGCTGTCGAGGCGCTTAAGGCACAGGGAGCCGAGAGGGTAGCCGCAGCCTGCACCCACGTCCTCTACATGCCCGGCGCGGAGGAGAAGATCAGGACCGCCGGCGCTGACCCGATACTCGCCACCGACACAATCGAGTCCCCGTTCAGCAGGGTCTCGGTCGCGGGGCTCATAGCTGGCAAGCTCAGGGAACTCGACTGAGCCCTCAACCCCTTTATATCGCATCGGCGCACATCACAGCGAAAGCCATGATCAGTTCGAAGATCCGGATCAAGGTCCAGTCCGTCCGGTCTGTGAAGGACCAAGAGGGAGGGGAGTGCTTCCAGATCGACTTCGTCGAGGTCCGCCAGCGCCCCCCGGTGATGATGATGAGCAACCCGGACGTCCCCGAGGAGATCAGTCAGATGGTGGTTCAGGTCACGAAGAGCTTCCAGAACATCCTCCCCGGCGGCAGCCGCGACTACGAGCAGATGAAGCTCACTCTGATCATGACCGGCGAGGAGCTGGAGAGCTTCAGGCTCAAGCCCTACCCGAACCAGCTCTACGAGTTGACGATAACCGACGGCACCCTAAGCTTCGCCGAGGCATAGGGGAACAGGTTAAATCCGGCCCCGCCCAAATTTTCAACCAGTGACCAGTATTGTCCTTGATTGACATTCAAAACACCGACTGGGACTCGGTGGTTACGAAGGCCGAAGGACCGGTGGTCGTAGAGTTCTGGCACCAGAACTGTCCGACGTGCAAGAAGATTGAGTCTACCGTCCACGAGTTACCCGGCAAGCTCGGAGGGAAGGCGAAGTTGGTCCGCCTGAACGTCCTGGAAAGTAGGGAGAACCGCCGACTTGCCATAGAGAAGGGGGTCATCGGCACACCAACATTCAAGGTCTACTGCAGAGACGCCGAGGTCGGCGAGATCGTCGGTTTGGAGACACTGACCGACCTCTCAGGCACCATCGAGAGCATCCTGAAGAAATGCGTCTGAGGTAAAGTCTGACAATGTACGATGTGATCGTCCTCGGCGCGGGACCCGCGGGTTTGACGGCGGCGCTCTATGCGGCTCGTGCCAAGCTCGGGACGCTCGTGGTCACCGGCTCGATGGTTGGCGGGCAGATCGCCTTCACGTATCAGGTTGACAACTACCCCGGTTTCCCCGACGGCATCACGGGTCCGGAGCTATCTGACAGGTTCAAGGCACACGCGGTGAGGTTCGGCGCCGAGTTCCTCGATGGGGACTCCACGGGCGTCGACTTCTCATCGAAGCCGTACAGGGTCTCCGTTGGGGGGAAGGTGTTTGAGGGGAGGTCGGTGATCGTGGCGACCGGGATGACGCATAGGAGGCTTGACGTCCCCGGTGAGGATCGCTTGATGGGGCGGGGTGTATTCGTCTGCGCCACGTGTGACGCCGTCCTCTACGAGGACAAGAAGGTCATCGTCGTCGGGGGTGGAGACTCAGCCATACAGGAGGCCATCGACCTCGCCAGATTCGCCTCCGAGGTGACGATCGTCCACCGTAGGGGTGAGGCACGCGCCTGCAGGTGCCTCCTGGATATCGCGGAGAGCGACCCGAAGATAAGATTCCTATACAATACCGAGGTCACCGAGATTCTCGGGGATAAGCGGGTGAAGCAGGTCAGCCTGAGGGATTTGAAGACGGGTGCGATCCGGCTGGTTGACACTGACGGCGTCTTACTCGCGATAGGCTGGGACCCGAACACATCCATTTTCCGGGGGCAGCTTGACATGGACGGCGACGGCTACATCAAGGCAGAGGGTGTGAAGACGAGCAAGCCGGGCATCTATGTGGCGGGTGATCTCATGGACAAGCGGTACCGGCAGGTCGTGACAAGCTGCGGGAACGGCTGTGCCGCGGCTCTTGAGGCTATCTGTTGGATCGAGGGACATCATGGGGAATAGCACCGGCGGTTGAATGGCTTGAAGGTCGTCTTTCTGGGGACTAGCGGGAGCATGCCGACGCCGGAGAGGAGTTCATCCTCGGTGGCGGTGAAGATTGGGCGTGGCGTCGTGCTCCTTGACTGTGGCGAGGGCACACAGAGGCAGATGGTCGCGGCGCACATAGGATTCAGCAGGGTTAAGCTGATCTTTATCACCCACCTCCACGGCGACCACGTCCTCGGGGTCCCCGGCTTACTCCAGTCGATGACTCTTCAGAGACGGGAGGAACCACTCGACGTCTTCGGCCCGAGGGGTCTACACGCCTTCCTTCAGGGGGTCTCAAGTACCCTGGGGGGACCCGGGTTCCCCGTCGCTGTGCATGAGATACACGAGCCCGGGGTCGTGCATGAGTGGAAGGGCTTCAAGGTGGAGGCGTGCAGGGCGGAGCATAGGCTCGAAGCGTGGTCCTACGCCATAACGGAGAACCCCCGACCGGGGAGATTCCACCCCGAGAGGGCGCGAGCCCTGGGCGTCCCCGAAGGGGTCCTCTGGAAGAGGCTTCAGGATGGGGAGGATATTACGCTTGACGGCAATATAGTGAGGTCCCTAGACGTATCCGATCCACCCAGACAGGGGAGACGCATCGTCTACACGGGGGACACGAGACCAAGCGATAACGTCGTCGAGTTGGCTTCGGGCGTGGACCTTCTCATCCACGAGGCGACGTTCGGAGACGAACTCTTGGAGAGGGCGGCTGAGGATGGTCACTCGACTGCGAGCCAGGCGGCGGGGGTGGCTGCGAGGGCGGGTGTAAAGCGCCTAGTCCTGACACACATCAGCAGCCGGTACGGTGACACGGGCCCACTCCTGGAAGCCGCGAAGAAGGTCTTCCCCGATACGCAGATAGCGGTGGACCTCCTCGAGGTCGATGTGCCCCTCTCATAACCCTTTTATTCGTTCATTCCCTCGACACCTTCGAGGTCGGTTTTGATGATCCGGGTCAAGGAAGGCATCTACTGGGTCGGCGCCGTGGACTGGAGCATAAGGAGCTTCCATGGCTATATCACCCACAGGGGGAGCAGCTACAACTCTTACCTCGTCGTCGACGACAAGGTGGCGCTCATAGACTTTGTGAAGGCGCCCTTCGCCGAGGAGCAGATGGCGAGGATCAACGAGGTCATCGACCCGGGGAAGGTCGATTACATCGTCGCGAACCACGCCGAGCCCGACCACTCAGGGAGCATCAGGAGGGTCATCGAGGCGTGCCCCAACGCCGAGGTCGTGGCGACCGAGCGCTGCATAAACACACTGCAGAAGTACTACGGTGGGGACCTCAAGATCACCCCCATCGAGAAGAAGCCGGCGCTCAATCTTGGTAAGAGGAGCCTATCCTTCGTCCCGGTGCCGATGGCGCACTGGCCCGACTCGATGGTCAGCTACATGCCCGAGGAGAAGCTGCTGTTCAGCAACGACGCCTTCGGCCAGCACCTGGCTTCGAGTGGCAGGTTCGACGACGAGGTCGACGGGGCGGAGCTGATGCAGGAGGCTTCGATCTACTACGCGAATATATTGATGCCGTTGTGGCGGAGTGTCTCTCGGGCGTTGAAGGCGCTGGAGGGTGTCCCGGTGGAGATGATAGCGCCGAGCCACGGCGTCATCTGGCGTGGGGACCCGGGCAGGATAATGAAGGCGTACCAGGGCTGGGTCGCGGGCGAGACGAGGAGGAAGGCGGTCGTCGTCTACGACACGATGTGGGGGAGCACACAGATCCTCGCAAGGGCGATAGCAGACGGTATAGCGTCGAAGGGTGTGAACGTGAAGATCCACTGCCTCGGGTCGAGCCACAACAGCGACGTCATCGCCGACATACTCGATGCGAAGGCGGTCATAGTCGGGTCCCCCACGCTGAACAACCACGTCTTCCCGACCGTCGCGGGGTTCCTAGCCTACATGAGGGGGCTGAAGCCGATGAACAAGATCGGGGCAGCCTTCGGCAGCTACGGCTGGGCGGGTGGGGCGAAGAAGGTTGTGGAGGCGGAGATGCAGGCGGCTGGCATCCAGCTCGTTGAGAGTGACATCGACTTCGTCTTCAAGCCAAGCGGCGACGAGGCGAAGCGCGCATACGCTCTCGGGGTCAGCATAGGCGAGAAGATCGTCGCCGCCTAGAGCCCTCGCATCTTTGTAGGGAATAGATGCTCCTTTTGCATAGATCGGCGCGCCATCTGAGCTGTTTTTAAACTCCTTTCAGTGAAAGAGGTTTGGGAATAGGATATTGGAGGTACCCCCTCTCCCCCCTATGGTTTTGTTAGATTGTTGGGGTCTAAGAACTTCCCCTATTTTAGATGAATATTCTGTGGAGGTAGAAGCCCATCTGGAGCCACGTGAGCAGGCCGCTCAGGACGGCTCCGACGGCCACCTGCATCACCGTGTGTGCCTTCAGCTCGACCCTGGCCCAGGCGACGGGGATGACTACGAGAAGCAGGGGGAGCATCACGCCGCCGAGTATGTAGACGAGCGCTGTGAATGGGCCGGCTATCCCGCTGGCGTGGATGCTGATCTTCCACTTGAGGGTGATTATCATGAGCACCATGCCGTTGACGAAGTAGCACGCCATGAGTGCGGTCACTGCGGGTGGCGCCGAGACCAGTATCAGGCTCAGGACGCCGAGGAGGTAGAAGAATGTCGTCCATAGGAAGGGGATGAACCGCGTGTCCTTATCCTGGGCGTAGAAGTCCTTGATGAAATCGAGCTTCATCAGCCCGTAGACCATCGCGAGGGGGAGGACGCAGCCGAATAGGCTGGTGATCGTGATGAGCAGGGGCGCGCCCTCGACGCCGTAGACGAGTATGAGGGGGATGAATGTGATGACCGTGATGAGGGGGGCGTTGAGTGCAGCGGAGAGGCGCGAAGCGAGCTTCAACTTATCCAAGAAATGGTCTCCAATGGAGGTGTTGTTGTATCACGGCGGCTACTGCTTTTTAACGCTTTTCTTCTGGAGCCTCTCACAGCAGCAGACCGGCGTCTTGTCGCCGCTCCTGCCTACCATGAGGCCGCAGTTCTCCTCCTTCGGGAGGCCGCACATCGGGCACTTTTCCACCTTTTCCTTCACTTCTTCTTCTCCTCCTGCTTCTTCTTGTAGTCCTTTATGGCCTCGTGTAGTGCGTCTGAGGCGAGGTTGCTGCAGTGCATCTTCACTGGGGGTAGGCCGTCGAGGGCGTCGGCGACGCTCTGGCGCGTGATCTGATCCGCCTCCTCCACAGTCTTGCCCATGGCGAGTTCGGTGGTCATGCTGCTCGTCGCGATGGCGGCGCCGCAGCCGTATGTCTTGAACTTGATGTCGGCGATCTTGTTGTTTTTGACCTTGATGTACATGGTCATCATGTCGCCGCAGACGGGGTTGCCGACTGTGCCGACGCCGTCCGCGTCCTTTATCTCGCCGACGTTGCGGGGGTTCTTGAAGTGCTCCATGACCTTGTCGCTGTACATCTTACTTCAGCTCCTCGGGGGTTATGCTCGACATGGCGCGTAGGCGCTTGACGATCCCCGGCATTTGCTGTATGACGTAGTCGACTTGGTCCTTATTATTGGCTTTGCCGAGGGTGAATACGAGGCTTCCATGGGCGTCCTCGGGCTTGAGGCCGGTGGCGAGGAGGCAGGCGCTGGGCTCCAGGGTCTTGGCGGCGCAGGCGGAGCCCGTGTTCGTCTGGATGCCGACGTCGTCGAGGCTGAGTGTGAGTGCCTCGCCCTCGATGTAGCTGAAGCGGACGTTGGCGTTGTTGGGTGTGCGGTTCGTGGGGTGGCCATTGAGGTAGGCGTCGGGGATCGTGGTCGTGAGGCCCTTGATGAGGCGGTCGCGTAGCTCGGTTAGGCGCTTCGCCTCCTCGGGCATCTCCGCCTTGGCGAGTTCGGCGGCTTTACCGAAGCCGACTATGCCGGGGGTGTTCTCGGTGCCGCTGCGCAGGCCCTGTTCCTGTCCTCCGCCGATGATGACTGGGCGGAGCCTTAGGGTCTTCTTGATGTAGAGTGCGCCGACGCCTTTGGGGCCGTTTATGTCGTTGCTGCTGAGGGTCATCATGTCGATGTCCATGGCCTTTACGTCGAGTGGTATCTTGCCGAGGGCGGCTGTGGCGTCTGTGTGGAAGTAGGCGCCCTTTTTGTGGGCGACGGCGGCGGCCTCCCTGATGGGCTCAATGGTGCCTATCTCGCCGTTGGCCGCCATGACGGAGACTATGACAGTCTTGTCTGTGACGAGTTCGTCGAGCTTGTCGAGGAGAATGAAACCGAACTTGTCGACGGGGGCCTGCTGGTACTCCCATCCGCCTCTTGTTAGTTCCTTGCAGATGTTGACGGTGCTTATGTGCTCGACGGCGCTGGAGACGATGCGGTTGCCCTTGTTCTTGTAGCGGTTTGCGCCGCCGATGATGGCGAGGTTTGTGGCTTCGGTGGCGGAAGCTGTGAAGAATATCTCGGCGGGCTCGGCGTTGATGAGTGAGGCGACCTGTTCTCGGACCTTGTTTATGGCCTTTAGTGCCTTGAAGCCCTCGCTGTGGAAGCTGCTGGGGTTGCCGGCGTGTTCGGTGAGGTAGGGTAGCATCTCCTGTAGGACGCGTGGGTCTATGGGTGCGCCTGAGCCGTTGTCCATGTATGCCTTCAAGGGGGGTTTGCCTTCTGGGTTGATTGGGGGTTGGGTGGATTAAAACCTTCAGCGCGGGCTTGTGGCGTGCTAGTGCTCATAACGGAAATAAATTTTTTCGGCGTGTGTTGTGTGGCGGGGGCTAGGCGCCTTTGCTGGGCGCTGGCGGCTTGTCCTTCGGGTGGATGGCCTTGACGCGCCCGACCTTCCCGTCTGCGAGGCGGACCTTTATGCCGTGTGGGTGGAACTGACTTCCTGTGAGAATCTCCTTCACGACGCCCCGTGTGAGTTTCCCCGTCGTCTGATCATTCTTGAGGACCACGTCGACGGTGTCCCCGGGGTGTATCTCGTTCCTCTTCGTGCCAGCCATCGGCATCCCGAGGCAGGGGGTCTCCCCGGCTTAAATGGAAATCGGAGAAGCCCCCGGCTAGAAGGAGGAGACACCGCTTCGTGCCTTGATCGGCGGGCAGTCGGCGAGTATCCGCTCCATCATCCCGAGGTAGAGGGGACGGTCATCGAAGAACGTGAAGCCCCCACGCGCCAGGACCATCCTGTAACCGGCCTCGGAGGCCTCGGGGTCCGCGTCGTCGAGCCGGGGCACGAGGTAGGGCTCCTTGACGCTGGCGAGGGAGGCGAGCCCCTCGTATCTCTCCACCCAATCACCGAACTCGGAGACGGGGACGCCGTCGCTCCCAACGAACTCGGCCCGGGCGGCGAGGAATCCCTGGTGTTCGGCGTCCTGTAGTGAGTTCATGGCGTAGACGAGGCCCGGCACGGCGGAGGATGCCCTAACATCGTCGAGCAGCATGGCGGCCCAGACACTCTCCTGCGCCGATGGGCACCTGTCGAGCCGGTCGATGGCGAAGCCGCTGATCGATCCCCCGAACCTGCGTGTCAGCTCAACCATCCCGTCCCTGAGGTACCGGTACCATGAGCCCTCGGGATTGAGCGACATGAGGTCGAGGCCACCCTGCGGCCCCGCCTCGATTATGCTGTCGGCCCACCGCTGAGAGTACCTCTGGTCACACTCCGTGACATCCACGTAGAGGAGGTTCCCGAAGCCGCGTTGCTTGAAGAGGTCGAGGTAGCTGGTGAATCGCTCGTCCGTCCACCCCTCCTCGGTCTTGAGGTCGAAGTAGAGGCCCCACCCCCTCATGGGTTGGAAGCAGTAGTTCCAGCTGGAGACGAGGTACCGGGGGTCATCGGTATAGTAGAGGGTGGCGGGGAGGCGGCCGTCGAACTCGTCGGCGTGGGAGATTATGAGGATGGTCTTGATGGTCGTGTTGCTCTGGGGGGTTGTCGAGGCTTGGGCTATCGGTGTGAGGGCTAGGGCGAGGAGGAATGCCACCACTAGCCTACGGCATAAAAGCACGGTGTCACTAGGGAACCGCGCCGATTATAACACTTATCGATATAGGGGGCTAGGCCTCAGCCGCCTTCCGACCGAGGTCGAAAGCCTTCAGGTTCGCCTCAACCGCCCTCTCGGGGACGACGCGCCTCACCGACTCCTTCAAGGGCTCGATTTTGACGGGGAAGCCGCTCAGGGCGCTCGCCACTCCGAGGAGGACG
>Ga0315291_10009702_pt1 | contig 11805 bp, 12 predicted proteins | sample YL17G12_20_MG_FD_203070 | JGI IMG/M metagenome (GOLD analysis project Ga0315291, IMG submission 203070) | Sediment microbial communities from Yellowstone Lake, YNP, Wyoming, USA - YL17G12_20 | ecosystem: Environmental > Aquatic > Freshwater > Lake > Sediment | place: USA: Wyoming | collected...
GAGCGGCGGCGGCGGCGCCGCCGGGAGGAGTTCCTGGAGCTTATCCAGCGCAGGGTCCGCGGCCGCTTCGTGGACTTCATGGAGAAGGACGGCCAGCTCCGTGACCTGACCGAGCGGGTGGTGGCCGGCGAGGTCGACCCCTATTCCGCCTGCGCCCAAGTGTTGGACGACCGCCAGTGGTTAGCCAAGTGGCTGCGGAACGACGGGTAGGGTGTTGAAGAACTCCCTCCGCTCATGGTGAGCGTGTCGAGCTATGAGCGGACGTATGTAGGCAGCCTAGCCTTGCGTTGGCTTGCCCTACCGCCGGCTAGCGGGCGTGGGCCTGAAGTACCGGATGTCGAGGATGGAGCCCTTGCGGGCGGCCTTGGCGAGGAAGACGGGCTCCACGGTGGCGCCCAACTCCAGTTCCTGGCCGGCGGGTACGCTGATGCGGTGGATCAGAAGGCCGTCGGCGCCGTCCAGCCGGATTAGGGCGAAGGTCTGCGGTTCGGCCAGCGGCTCGCCGTCCAGGCCCACGTGGGCGACGGTTAGCGCCTCCACCGTTCCGCGCGGGCCAACCTCCACCCAGTCCGTCAGCTCAGCGAAACAGCGCTCGCAATAGAGGCGGGGCGGCAGGTAGGTGTAGCGGCACTCGGAGCAGCGGCTGCCCAGGAACCGGCCATTCTCCATGATCTCGCGCAGGAAGCGCTCGCCGGCCACGCCCACGGTGTAGAGAAACCTGACCGGCATCTCGCCGGGCCACTGCCCTAGCTGGTTGACGCGCTCGATCTGCTCGAGAGAACCCACAACCGCCTCCTAGTACGGCTTGAAGTACAGGATGTCGCGGATGGAGCCGACCCGGTCGCGGGGTCGCTTCCACACCGCTTTCACCTTCATGCCCACCTGCACGTCGTCCGGCTTCACCTCGCTCAGAAGGTGAAGGAAGCCCATGCCCTTGTCGGCGCCATCGATCTCCACCACAGCCGGGATCGTCGGCTCATCCACACGGCTGGCGTCCCAGCGGAGGTAGGAGATGGAGTAGGTGTTCACTCGACCAGTGTCCTTCAGGTAGACCCACTCATCGGTGGGGCGGAAGCACTGCTCGCAGAACATGCGCGGCGGCACCACTGTGCGACGGCAGCGATAGCAGCGGCGGCCGATGATGCGGCCGTTCTTGAGCTCCGCCAGGAACCGCCCGATGGCGACGCCGGTGTCCCAGGCGTAGCGGGCGTTGGGGTCGGCCTCCACCGTGAGGACCTTGCCCTGGTGGAGGTCTTCGTCGCTCAGGGGTGTGCCGGGGTACTCGCGGTCGCCAACCATTCCTTCGCTCCCTAAGTCCGCAGGACGATGACCGTCCCCACCTGCATCAGGTCGCCCCAGGCCTGAGCCAGGCCGCAGGTGGGCTTGCCGGGCACCTGCCGCTTGCCGGCCTCGCCACGGAGCTGCCAGAAGATCTCCGCTGTCTTCATCACCCCGGAGGCGGCGATGGGGTTGCCCACCCCCATTAGCCCACCGGAGGGACAGACCGGCAGGTCGCCGTTGCGCTGGGTGACGCCGTCGGCGGTGAGCTGGGGCGCCTCGCCCTTGCCGCACAGGAGCAGGCCCTCCAAGTGGTGCAGCTCCTTGTAAGAGAAGGGGTCGTAGGGTTCCACCACGTGGATCTGCTTGCGCGGCTCGGTGATGCCCGCCATGCGATAGGCCATGCGGGCGGCGTATTCCACGTACTTGGGGTAGGCCAACTCGCGGTTGGTCCAGTAGGCCGAGTCCAGGTGCCAGCCTACGCCGTCGATCCAGACGGGCTTGTCGGTAACGCGCTTGGCCACGTGCTCGGCGCACAGCACCAGGGCGGCGCCGCCATCGCTCACCGGGCTTACGTCCAGACGGTTCACCGGCCAGACCATAACCTCGGAGTTGAGCACGTCGTCGACGGTGATGTTCTCCGCCACCTGAGCACAGGGATGGTCGAGGGCGTTGCGCTTGTTCTTCACCGAGACGAGAGCGATGTCGCGCTTGCTGATGCCGTACGCAGCCATGTAGCGGCGCATCTCCAGGGCGAAGATCCAGATGAGGTTGGGCTCCAGCGGCCGCTCAATCATGTTGTCGAAGATGGAGAGGAAGGCGCCTTGGGGGTGAGGGTGGCAGGTGGACATCTTCTCTTCCGCCACCACCAGCACGGTATCGAACAGGCCGGAGGCCACGTGGTACCACCCCTGAATCGGCGAGAAGACGCCGGTGCCGCCGCCCACGTAGCCGCGCATGACCGGCTTGCCCCAGCCGCCGGCGCCGTCAGCCAGATACTCGCCCTTCATGTGGACGCCGTCAAAGACATCGGGGGCGGTGCCGATGACCACGCCGTCGACATCCTTCAGCGTCAGCTCGCACGACTCCAGGGCCATGCGCGATGCCTGCCACGACAGCTCGCGGCCGGTCTCTAGAGCGCGGCGCATGAACTTGGTCATGCCCGCGCCGACGATGGCTACTCTGCGCAGACCCACGCTATGCCTCCGGTTCCTTGCCTAGCACGACTACTGCCCCGGTAGCGGTGGGCACGCCGCGCCAAGACTGGGCCAGACCCACCTCCACGTCCGGCAGCTGGCGGGGGCCGGCCTCCTCGCGAAGCTGGCGCACCACCTCCACCAGACGGTAGAGGCCGGTGGCCTCGCCCAGGTGGCCTACGCCCAGGCTGCCGCCGGAAGAGTTCACCGGCAGGTCGCCGTCCAGGGCGGTCAGGCCCTCGGCGGTGGCCGGGCCGGCCTCGCCTGGGCGGAAGAGGCCCAGTGCCTCCAGGTGCTGGAGCTCCTTGTAGGAAAAAGTATCGTCTACCTCAGCGAAGTCGATCTCGTGGCTAGGCACGCTGATCCCCGCCAGGCGATAGGCCTGCTGGGCGGCCAGGCGGGCGTAGGCGGCCGTGTCCCATTGGCGGCTGTCCAAGGCGGGGCTGTCGGTGCACCAGCCGGCACCTAGTACCCAGACTGGCTCGGCGTCCAGGGTTCGCGCCCGCGCCTCGGAGGCCAGCACCACCACGACCGCCCCGTCGGCGGAGGCGCTGATGTCCAGGCGGGACAGGGGCGCGAAGGCGGCCGCCGCTTGGAGCACCTCCTCGGGCTTCAGGTCGGCGCCATAGGCCGCCGTTTCGTTGAACAGGGCGTTACCTCGGTTCTTGGCGACGACATGGGCGCACTGTTCACGGCTGGCTCCGCTTTCGTAGAGATAGCGGCTCATCTCCAGCCCGGCCACGACGTGGGGGTGCGCTCCCAGGGGCCGCACGTAGATCGGGTCCAAGGCCAGGGCTAAGACGTGGTTGGGGGTGAGGATGTTGGACGCCTTGCTGTGGGCCTCCACGGCCACCACCTCGAAGGCGCCGGTAAGGATCTGCATGTAAGCGGCGGCCAGGCCCTGAAGGCCGTCGCCGCTGATGGTGTGGACGGGGCGCAGGGCGGCGCCGATCTGGTCGGGCACGTACTCGTCGAAGATACCGGTGCCTTCGCTCAGATCCTCGGAGCAGCAGACGAAGCTATCGATGTCACGGCGGGCGTCGACGCTGGCGTCGGCGTAGGCCTTGGTGGCGGCCTCGAACATGAGCTCCTTGTAGGAAAGGCCGGGGCTGGTTGCCCGGAACTGGGTGTGGCCCACACCCACGATGGCTACTCGGTTGGACACGTCGCCTCCTTGCGCTCACACCATGTGACGGGCCGCATGATACCAAAAATTACTGTTAGAAACCAGCGGATGACCCATTATTCGACCGAAATATCTGTGATATGCTTTGCGCGGCATTCATCTGGCAGGCGCGCTTAGTTTGAATAGAGGGAGGTGAGGATCCTATGGCCAGACGTGTGGCCATCGTGGGCGTTGGCCAGACGCTACACGAGGAGTTCAAGAACGACCGCATCTACTGGGAGCTCGACTACGACGCCGCCAAGCTGGCGCTGGAGGACGCGGCCCTGGACAAGGGCCAGATCGATACCGTCATCGCCTCCGGCTGGGACGCTGTGGACGGCCGCACCATCTCCGACATGCACACCTGCATGGCCATCGGCGGCTATCTGAAGGACTCCAGCCACGTGGGCGAGGACGGCATCATGGCCCTGGCCTATGCCTATCTGCGTATCGTCTCCGGCCAGTTTGATACGGTCCTGGTGGCGGGCCATGGCCACCGCGAAGCGTCCTTCGACCGGGTGAGCAACGCCGTCTTCGATCCCTTGTTCACTCGGCCCGTGGGGGCCAACCACATCACCAGCCTGGCGATGCAGGCCAGCGTCTACGCCCACCGCTACGGCGTCGGTCAGGAGGCGGCGGCCAAGGTGGTGGTCAAGAACCGCGCCAACGGCGCTCGCAACCCCTACGCCCATCTACAGACCCCGGTGACAATGGAGGAGGTGCTAGACTCAGGCTGGGTGGCCTACCCCCTGCATGCCCTGGACTGCCCGCCCGAGTCTGTGGGCGGCGTGGCCATGATCCTGGCGACCGAGGAAGGCGTTAAGCGCATCACCGATAAGCCGGTGTGGATCAAGGGCATTAGCTGGGCCATCGAGAGCTACTATCTGGGGGCGAAGGACCTATCCCAGATGCCATCCGTGGCGGCCGCTGCCCAGCGAGCCTATCGCATGGCAGGGATCACGCGGCCGTTGGAGGAACTGGACGTGGCGGAAATCCACGAGCCGACCTCCTTCCACGAGCTCATGGCTTGCGAGGCCCTGGGCCTGGCTGAGGCCGGTCAGGGCAGCCGCCTGGTGGAAGAAGGCATTGCGGGGCGGGAGGGCAAGCTGCCGGTGAACCCGTCCGGCGGCTGCCTCTCGACCAACCTGCTGGGCGCCTCGGGCCTGGCACGAGCCGTCGAGGCCGTCCTCCAGCTCCGAGGCGAGGCCCATGGTCGGCAGGCCGCCGGCGCGAAGCTGGCCCTGGCTCATGGTTTCAGTGCCCCCAGCGGGGCGGCCTCGCCCACCAACTGCGTCGTTATTCTGGAGAGGGGGTGAGCCATGGGTAAGAGAGTAGCCATTGTTGGTGTGGGCCTCACTAAGTGCTCCAGTCATCGCCGCGACGTCACCTACCCCGAGCTGATCCACGAAGCGGTGAGCAATGCCTTGGCTGACGCCGACATCGGGTTCGAGCAGATCGACGCGGTGGTCTACGGTTCTATGGACCCCTTCGACGGCGTCTTTGCCCCCGAGCGCTGGAACGTGGACGCCTGTGTGAGCGCTGGCTTCCTGAACAAGCCCTTCATGAAGATCACCACCGGCGGCACCACTGGGGGCTCCACGGCGCTGGGCGGCTACTATCACGTTGGCTCGGGGATGTTCGACGTGGTGCTGGCGATTGCCTCCCAGCGGGTGGGCGAGACCCTGGAGGCCCAACTTGTCCTGAACACCGCCATCGACCCCATTTACGAGCGCTGGATCGGGGGCGGCGCCATCACCGTTGCCGCCAACCAGGCCGTCCACCACTTCCACCACTACGGCACCACTGAAGAAGATTTGGCGATGGTGGCAGCCAAGAACTACTCCAACGCCCTGAACAACCCCTACGCCCACCTTCAGCGCCACCTGACGGTGGAGGACGCCCTGCGCTCGCGGATGATCTCCTGGCCCCTGCGCCTAAGCGACTGCTGCCCCAGCTCCGATGGCGCCTGTGCGATCATCATCGCCTCCGAGGAGCGGGCCCGTCAGATAACGAAGACGCCGGCCTGGGTGCGAGGCGCGGGCCAGATCACCGACAACTACAACGTGGGCGACCGCCTCTGGTTCCATGATTGGGACAGCCTGGCTATGTTGGCGCGCCGCGTCTACAAGCAGGCGAAGATCTCTGACCCCCTGGCCGAGATCGACGTGGCCGAGCCGTATGTTGCCTTCACGGTGCAGGAGATCATCGAGTACGAGGCGCTGGGCTTCGCCGAGCCCGGCCGCGGCGTCGAGCTTATCCGCAAGGGAGTGACGGCGATGGACGGAAAGCTGCCCGTCTGCCCCTCGGGGGGTACGCTCTGCTCCAACCCCATCGGGGCCACGGGCCTCGTCCGTGTGGCAGAGGCGGCTCTTCAGGTGATGGGCAAGGCCGACAAGCGCCAGGTGCCTAACGTCAAGACAGCCCTGGCCCACTCCTGGGGCGCCGCCATCGGCTTTCACACCATGATGATCCTGGACAAGGAAGCCCCCTAGAGGGCGGAGGACCATTGCCATGACTCAAGAAGAAGAAATCCTGATAATGCCCGGCGCTTGGAACCTGCCCTTCCGCCACACGGCCGGCCGGTTCGCCAGTCGCTTCTTCCGCGAGCTGCGGGACAACCAGAAGATCTACGGCGTGCGCTGCCCCCAGTGCCAACGGGTGCTCGTGCCGCCGCGTCCCCTGTGCGAGCGCTGCTTCGCCTCCCCCGACGAGTGGGTAGAGGTGGCCCACCAGGGGACGCTGGAAGCGTTCACTATCTGCTATGTGCCCTTCCTGGGCCTGCCCCAGCCGCCAGTGGCTATGATCATGGTCAAGCTCGACCGCGCCGACACCGGCCTCCAGCACCTCTTGGGCGGAGTTGACCTCTCCGATCCGGACAAGTCCAGGGAACTGGTCAAGATCGGCATGCGGGTGGAGGCCGTCTGGCGGGAGCAACGGCGGGGCGAGATCGGCGACATCCAGCACTTCAGGCCCATCTAGCGCCAGCAGAGGGCATCGCGGAGACCCTTCGCTTCGCTCAGGGCGACGCTGGGCCATGCTGTCGCCCTGAGGCTGCCTACCGGCAGGCAGGCAGGCGAAGGGTCTCCCGTCATTTGGGATACTACGCTCCGGTGTCGCTGCAACTCAGTGATAGTGCTCCCTAGACGCTGCGGCAAGAACAAGAGGCCCCCACACGGGGGCCTTTCGGTCGGCCTGGGCAACGAAACGCGCGGCGCTCCTAGCCCAGCGCCGGGATGTCGTCCTCCACCTCGTCGTAGCGGGCGCTGCGAACGGGGCCCAGGAAGTGCTCGCCGCAGCTCCCGCAGGCGTTGAGGTGGTCAAGCTCCGGCTGGATCAGCTCGCGGCCCTGCTCGAAGTAGCGGAAGAGGGCGTTGCGCGCCTGGGCGCAGGAAAGCTGCGTCGGCGTCTGCGGCTGGGGGCCAAGGCCCACCTGCCTTAGCAGGTGCAGGGCCGGTTCGCGGCAGAGCTCACAGTGCATGAAGTGGGCTTGGAGGCGCAGCTCGTCGCCCTCCTCGCCCGCGAGCACGCCGATCCTCAGCGCGTCGTGGAAGTGCGTCGGCAGCGGCGCCTCGAACTCTGGCTCAACGGTAGCGCTCATCCCCGGTGCCTCTCGGTACTCAACGCCATCCTACATCACAATGGGCCCCACGGATAGCCTCGCGGGCGCTCCACCAGAGCGCGGGCGGCATCGCCAGTCGGGCCTAGTCCCCGGCCAGGCGCAGGCCGGCGAAGATGTCTTCGCCAGTCACGTAGCGCCAGCAGTAGCGGCCGATGATCATCTGCTTGACGGTCTTGAGAGCGCTCAGGGGCGCTTCGGCGATGGCGTTGGCCAGCGCCAAGGCCTCGTCTAGCAGGCGGTCGGTCGGCACCACCTTGCTGACCAGCCCGATGCGCAGCGCCTCCTGAGCGTCGATGCGGCGGCCGGTGAGGCAGAGGTCGCGGGCCAGCCCGCCACCGATGACCTCCGCCAGCGGCCCGTAGAGAGTGGGCGCTCCGAACTTGATCTCCGGGTGGGCGAAGACGGCGTCCTCGGCGCAGATGCGCACGTCGCAGAGCACGGCTAGGTCGAGGCCGCCGCCCATAGCCGGGCCGTTGATGGCTGCCACCAGAGGCTTGGGGAAGTTCATCAGGCGCAGGTGGAAGCGGTCAGTAGAGTCGCCCAGGGCCTTCACATGGTCCGGCGTCTGGACGAAGAATTCGCTGCGGTCGAAGCCAGCGCAGAAAGAGGGTCCGGCGCCGGTCACCACCACCGCGCTGACGGCGTCGTCGGCCTCCAGTTCAGCCAGGCACTGATCGATCTCATAGCGCAGGGCGATGGACAGCGCGTTGCGTTTGTCGGGCCGATTTAGAGTGACCAGCGCCACCTTGTCTAGCTTCTCGCTGAGAAGCAGTTGGTAGGCCATGGCGAGCCTCCCTGCTAGCCAGTCTTAACGCTAAGGTAGGCCTTGGCCATCTGGGCCAATACCTCTTCCGCCTCCTCGATGAAGGCGCGCACTACGTCCTCGGCGCTGATGAGGCTGTGGATCAGGCCAGAGACCTGGCCCGCGGGCATGAAGCCGATCTCGGTGTCGCCCTGGCCGATGCCGGCCGCCAGCTTGTGGCTGTCCACCCCCATCTGAAGGGGGAAAGGCATGATCTCCGCCTCGCGGCCCTCCCAGTCGTCCGCGTACTTGTTGCGCACCACGCGGCAGGACTTGCCGGTGAAGGCGCGGCTGATCACTGTGCCTTCTTCGTTGATCTCCACGATCCGGTTCTTATAGTTCAGGTGGCCGAACGCTTCGTAGGTGGCGACGAAGCGGGTGCCCACCCAGATGCCGCAGGCCCCCAGGGCCAGGGCCGCCACCAGGCCGCGCCCATCGGCGATGCCGCCGGCGGCCACCACCAGCTTCGGCTTCACGGCGTCCACCACCTGAGGCACCAAAGCCAGCGTCGCGATGCGACCGGTGTGGCCGCCGCCCTCGTGGCCCTGGGCGATCACGACGTCGGCTCCTCCCTCGGCCACGCGGCGGGCGTTCTTCACGTTACCCACCACCGCCATCACCTTCATGCCGCGCCGGTGCATTTCGGGCACCCACTGCGCCGGGTTGCCCAGACCCGAGGCGAAGACCGGTACGCCCTCGTCGAATATGGCTTCCATCATTTCCGGCACGTTGGGCATCCCTTCGGCCAGCAGGAGGTCTACGGCGAAGGGCTTGTCCGTCATGTCTTTGACTTTGCGGATCTGCTCGCGGAGCTCGGGCGGGCTCCAGAGGGCCGCCCCTAGCGTTCCCATGCCGCCGGCGTTAGAGACGGCGGCCACCAGGTCGGCGGTGGCCACGCCACCCATCCCCGCCTGGACGATCGGATACTTGATCCCCAGAATCTCCGTTAGGGTTGTGCGAAACATGAGCTGTCCTCCTTCCTTCGTCAGAAGCCCAGTCTCCTAGGACGCGGCACTCCCGGCGGGGCCAGCACCCCCAACTTGCCTTCCTGCACCGTCATCTCCACCGATTCGCCCGCTCGCAGGGGGGCGTATTCGCCGTCAACGTAGAAGGGCGTGTCTTCGACGGCGCGCAGCGTCACTGACTTGACGGCGCGCAGGCTGGCCCGTTTTAGCTTGTGAGTCCCGCCCAGGACGGACTTGAGCGCATACCAGTGCCGGAGCCAGAGCGGCACGTCGCTCCAGATGAGCAGGTGCAGAAAGCCGTCGTCGGGGCGGGCGTCGGGTGCCAGCCAGAACAGGCCTCCCTCCTTGGCGACATTGCTCACGCTCATCATCAAGATAGGCCCCCGATGGGTGTACTGGCCCGCTTCGATCTCTACCGGCACCGGCGAGTAGCGGAGGATCATCTTGATCGCCACGCCGATGTACACGACGGGCGAGCCCACCGCCTTGTCCGTCTCGGCCTGCGCCTGGCTGGCGATGAGCGCGTTGATCCCGGCGCCGACGGTGGTGACAAAGTAGCGCCGCTCGTCGCCGCGAACGATGAGCCCCAGATCCACCGGCCGGATATGCCCCGCCCGCACGATGGCCAGGGCGCGCTCGAAATCGCGAGGGATGCCCACGCCGCTGGCCAGGTCGTTGGCTGTGCCCACCGGCAGGATGCCCAGGGCAGCAGTGAAGCCGACCTGGGCGATGCCGTTGATGACCTCGCAGACGGTGCCGTCACCGCCCACCACGGTGACTGCCGGGTGCTGGGCCGCGCCTTCCGCCGCCAGGCGCTGGCAGTGGCCGGGCCCTTCGCTGACGGCCACTACGTCCTCGGGCCTGAGGAGCGGCTGAAGCCGCTCGAGGGTCTTCCGCCCTCTGCCTCTGCCAGCCGCCGGGTTGACCACGAAGTACATGGCGCAGAAACGCCCGCTCGCCTCAGACCAGCCCCAGCGTGCGGGCCACCTCGCCCAGGGAGACGTCCAGGGCGTCCAGCACCTCGTCCACCTCCTCGGCGTCGATGATCAGGGGCGGCATGAGCTGGAGGGAGGAGGGCCGCAGGTGGGCGAAGATGGCGATGACGCCGTGCTCGCCCAGGGTGCGGGTCATCAGCGGCCCGCACATGTCGTTGGCCATCTCCAGGCCGATCATTAGCCCCCGCTGGCGCACCTCTGTCAGAATGCGGGGGTGCTCCTCCTTGAGCGTGGCGAAGCCGTCAGCGAAGCGCTGGCCCATATGGCGCACGTGCTCCAGGAAGCCGGGCTCGGTGATCTGGTTGAGCATGGCCAGGCAGGTGACACAGCCCAGGTCGGCGCCACCGCAGGTGGAGATGTGGATGAAGGGGTCCTGATCGAAGAAGGCCTGGAGCTGGGGTCGGTAGCAGGTGGCGGAGATGGGGTAGACGGCGCCGCTCATCCCTTTGCCCAGGATCATGATGTCCGGCACCACGCGCCATTCGTCGATGGCCCACAGGCGGCCGGTGCGCGCCAGGCCCGCCTGCACCTCGTCGATGATCAGCAGGACCCCCGTCTCGTCGCAAAGCTGGCGCACGCGGGGGAAGTAGTCGGGCGGTGGGATGAGCATACCTGCCGTGGCGGGGATGGTCTCCATGATGACGGCGGCGGTGTCCTTATCGATGGCCGCAGCCAGGGCCTCGATGTTGCCGAACGGCACGCGGCTGAAGCCCGGCGCCAGGGGAGCGAACTTGTCGCCGAAGCCGGTGGTGGCGGCCAGGGCGAAGCCGGTGCAGCCGTGGTAGCCGCCCTCCACGGAGATGATGCCCGGCTTGCGGCTGTAGCCGCGGGCCAGCTTGATGGCCAGGTCCACCGCCTCGCCGCCGCCGACGCCGAACACGGTGTAGGTGATGTCGCCGGGCGTGAGCTCGGCCAGGCGCTTGGCCAGGGCGGCGCGGTGCTGGCTCATGAGGACGTGGTCGCCAATGTCCAGGAGATCGAGCGCCTGGCGCAGGGCAGCGATGATGCGCGGCGGCCGGTGCCCCAGATTGAACACGCCGCCCGCGCTGCGACAGTCGATCCAGGAGCGCTGGCCGTCCAGGTCCCACACCCGCACGCTCTCGCGGCGGCCGGGCACGATGGTGGTTCCTAAGGCCCGATAGGCGGCTACCTTGGAGGGCGAGACGTAGCTGGCGAAGTCCTGGATGACCTCTTCTTTGCTGGGCGGTCGGTTGGCCAAGGGCGGCTCCTCAGCAATGTGGATACAAGCAGCGATGAGTATACACCTAAAGCTGAGCACCCGCTAGATTTGTGGGCCGCTGTCGCTAGCGCGCCGCCGAGATGCTTCGCTCCGCCGACGCTCCGCTCAGCATGACAGAAGGCCAACCCCCTCGTCCTTCGTCAGGCTCAGGACGAGCGGTGAGAGGCCGTCGGTCCGCCTCGCAGGCGGGGCGCGATCTGGCGGGCGTAGGCCTCCAGGTGGGCCGGCAGCTCCCTCGGCGGCCCGATGGGCACCAGGCAAAAGTGGGTCACCCCCGCCTCCACATACTGGCTCAGCCGCTCGACGCACTGGTCGAGCGTGCCCAGCACGCAGTAGCGGTCGACGACGCGGTCGAAGGGCTGATTATAGCGCAGGCTTAGCTCCTGGTTGGCCCGCTGGCGCGCCTCCTCGTACGTATCGGCCAGGGCGATGAACTGATAGATGGCGCCCTGGATGGCCGACGGGTCGCGGCCCGCCGCCTCGGCGTAGGCGCGCACCTTAGCGAGGCTCTCGCGATAGCGCTCGGGGCTGAACAGATAGGGCAA
>Ga0315291_10009703_pt1 | contig 11804 bp, 14 predicted proteins | sample YL17G12_20_MG_FD_203070 | JGI IMG/M metagenome (GOLD analysis project Ga0315291, IMG submission 203070) | Sediment microbial communities from Yellowstone Lake, YNP, Wyoming, USA - YL17G12_20 | ecosystem: Environmental > Aquatic > Freshwater > Lake > Sediment | place: USA: Wyoming | collected...
CGCGGGAAATTTCCACCTGCAGGTCGAAATTTCCCGCGCCAGTCACGAAGATGCCATTGTCGGCAACAGAGACGCGGCTTCCTGTGAGGGAGATGATACCCGTGCCGCCGTTATCAACGCTTGATCCGCAGGAGACTAGGTTCGCTGTGCAGCCATCTTCACAGAAGATACCAGCGCCGCCATTTGCTGTGATGTCGCAGATGGTTAAGAGCAGCTTGCCACCTGACATATGGACGCCAACCCCAGCGGCAGACGACACCAGCAGATTGGTGCCCTGAAAGAGGCCCACGCTATTGACGCCGTCATAGAACAAGCCGCTAGCCATGGAGGTAAAGGCGCAGGCATTGGCAAAGACGCGCGTCACCGCCGACAAGTCAGTGAAGGTGCCGCTTGTCATTAAGCTGTTCTGAAGATTGACCTCTGCCTGAGGAGCCGCCATAGAGCCAAGCTTGCACGCGAAGGCCTCAATCGCGGCATCGCCGCAGATGTCGGTGTTAACGCCGCAGCCGAGCTCCATAGAAGGGATGCCGCAAGCCACGAAGATCGCCTGCTGATTCGGTCCCACCTGCAGCGCGCCACCTGCCGAGGGGGAGATGTCGATGCCGAAGAAGACGACAGGCGCCGATCCGCCGCGAATCACCACCGTTGGGTTGAGGCTGCCAGGCGCGAACGGAGTGATGGTCGCACCAGCGGTCTGGACAAACAGCGGAGCCACTAGATCAGGGCCCGAATAGCAGATGTTGATGACGTTGACGGTGTTGTTGATGATGCGGGCCAGCGTCCCGTTTCCATCACGCAGCCACTTGCCGTCAAAGGCGCCCACCACGAAGGGCCCTGGTAGGGTGATCTCCTTCAGGCCTGAGAGCGCATTGTCCGCTTGGCTGGTGATGATCGGCAGCGTGGCGGTTGCGGTGGGATCCGCGCGGATGACGAGGGGCCCCTGCTGGGTAAACCCAAACGAGGGCGTGGTGTCAGTGGTGATCTGATCCGCCGAGCTCGTCAGCGGGATGATGTCCCCATCAGGCATCACATGCGGCAGCGCGCCCGCGAGGTTGATGATGACCTGAAACTTGGTGCTGAGCGCAAAGGCGTCCTTTAACGCCTGCTTGAAGCTCTTATACGCCGTCGTAGCGGAGGTGCCGCGCCCTGGACCTCCATCAATGCCCGTCACGCTGTTGACGAACAGGTTCATCGTCTGGAGGGTCTGTGAGCCGATCGACTGAAGGCTGTAGACTTGTCCGTAGAATGCCTTGGTGCTGAAGTAGGTCTGAACGAATGCCATGATGTTGCTCCTCTAAAATGTTCCCGTGAGGGACTCCGTCGTTATGGTTCTATACTTTCGTACTGCTTACTGTAGTAGGTAGCCTAGTCGCGATTTACCTCTCTAGAGAGGGCGGTGCTTAGATGATTGACCAGCCCGTCGCATTTGCGATCATGGTAAGGGAGTCAAACTGAACGGGAAGAAACACCGAGGGGGATCCATCAATTGATTGAAATGGGAACCCGAAGATGGTCACGATGTTGATGCTGGCATCCGTTTTCTTGAAGGTATACTTACGGCCAAAGCATGAGATGACATTCGGCAGCGTGATGGAGATCGCGCCTAGCGCGGCATTTGCCAAGATGGTGCTGTCAACAGGGGTCATGGCGTAGGGCGTGTCTGCAAACGTGATCACCTTGACATCGCTCTGTGAGGTGCCGCCAGGAGCCGTGTACACTGCGGAGTTTTGGGCTGCCGAGAAGCGAGTGAAGGGGAGGATGCCCGTGTTGAAGCTCGCCCACGATTGCGATGGGAGACCGCCGACGCTGAGGTCGTTGTTGGCCGCGCCATTGACGGTGCCATCAATCTGAAAACGGCTGCTGGTATCACAAACGATACCAAACCCTCCGTTGTCAACGCTTGATCCCAGGCTCTTAGAAGAGCCCGTGGCACCCTCCTGCATGACGATACCATTAGTCCCGTTCCCTGCAATATCACAGGTGCTCAGAGTGAGCGTACCGCCGCGCATAAAAACGCCGCTGTCAAGGCTGCCCCCCACGAACAAGTTGCCTCCCGTAAAGAGACCCACACTGTGATCTCCATCAAAGAAGAGAGGACCCATGCTGGTGAAAGCACAAGCTGCTGCGAAGACGCTGGTCTTCGCCGACAGGTCTGAGAAAGAGCCGCCCGTCATCAGACAGTTCTGAAGATTGACCTCTGCCTGCGGTGCTGCCATAGAGCCAAGCTTGCACGCGAAGGCCTCGATCGCGGCGTCGCCGCAGATCTGGGTGTCCGCGCCGCAGCCGAGTTCCATAGAAGGGATGCCGCAAGCCACGAAGATCGCTTGCTGGTTGGGGCCCACTTGCAGCGCACCACCCGCCGAGGCGGTGATGTCAACGCCAAAGAAGACGATGGGCGCCGAACCGCCGCGCAGCACCACCGTTGGATTGAGGCTCCCTGGAACCGCAGGCGTGATCGTCGCGCCAGCGCCTTGAACCACTAAAGGTGCCACCAAGTCAGCCCCTGCATAACAGAGGTTAAACACGGCGGCGGTGTTGTTCTTGATGCGGGCTAGCACCCCGTTGGCATCGCGCATCCACTTGCCATCAAAGGCACCGACCACGAAGCCACCTGCGGTGGTGATCTCTTTTAGGCCTGAGATCGCGTTGTCCGCTTGACCCACAATGGCGCCTAGCAAGATCGTGGTTAGCGCAGTCGGATCCGCGCGGATGACGAGGGGCCCCTGCTGGGTAAACCCAAACGAGGGCGTGGTGTCGGTGGTGATCTGGTCCGCCGAGCTCGTCAACGGAAAGACGTAGCCGTCGTCTAGTGCGTGCGGGAGCGCTCCCGCAAGATTGATGATGACCTGAAACTTGGTGCTGAGCGCGAAGGCATCCTTCAACGCCTGCTCCAGGTTCTTGTACGGCGCCGACGCCGAGGTGCCGCGCCCTGGACCGCCATCAATCCCTGTCACGCTGTTAACAAAGATGTTCAGGGTCCGAAGTGTGGTTGAATCCACGGACTGAAGATTGTAAACCTGCCCGTAGTAGGCCAGGGTGCTTGTGAACGTGTTAATGTGAGCCATGATGCTTCTCCTGTAAAGTTAACTATCCTAAAACCTGAATACATTCGTTGTTTAGATGATGCTCCACTCGACTGCCCCTGCCATGATGGTCATCTTCTGGTACTGCACGTTAAGAGGCTGACTGGCCGCACCATCAATGGTCTCTGGGATAAATGCCGTGATGTTTACGGTATTGTCTGGCGCGTCTATTTTCTTAATGACGTACCTGCGGCCAAGGCAGGAGGCGATCGGAGGCAGTTGCACCGTGACGTCGCCTAATGAGGTATCCACCAAGATCAGGTCGTCCGATGGAGTAACGAAATACGGGCCAGCCGTGAGCGTAATGACCGCTCCCTGCATCGTGCCGCCTGCCGCAAAGTAGATGGCAGAACTCTGCGCGGCGGAGAAGCGAGTGTTTGGCTGCGAGCCAAGGATAAAGTCGGCATAGGACTGGAAGGGAAGACCGCCCACGTCCAGATCGTGATCTGCGTCCCCTCGCACGAAGGTGCCATCGTCTGCCACGAGAACACGGGACGCCGTGTCGGATACGACGCCAGCAATGCCGTTGTCAAAGCCCGAATCACATGCGGTTAAGAAGGCAGTGCAGCCCTCCGTGCAGACAACACCCGACCCTGTACTCTTCCTGATGTCACAGGTGGTTAAGATCAGTTTGCCGCCCGACATCTGAACGCCGTGTCCGCCAGCCAATCTGACCGATAGGTTGGTTCCCTGAAAGAGGCCCACGCTGTTGGCCCCATCATGGAATAAGGGGCTGACCATGGAGACAAAGGAGCAGGCCGCAGCGAAGACGCTTGTCTTCGCCGATAAGTCCGTGAAGGTGCCGCCCGTCATTAAGCTGTTCTGGAGGTTGACCTCTGCCTGCGGTGCCGCCATAGAGCCGAGCTTGCACGCGAAGGCCTCGATCGCGGCATCGCCGCAGATCTGGGTGTCCGCGCCGCAGCCGAGCTCCATAGAGGGGATGTCGCAGGCCACGAAGATCGCTTGCTGATTTGGCCCCACCTGAAGCGCCCCACCCGCCGAGGCGGTGATGTCAACGCCAAAGAAGACGACAGGCGCCGAGCCGCCGCGCAGCACCACCGTTGGATTGCTGCTGGCTGGAACCGCTGGCGAAATCGTCGCCCCTGCGGTCTCCATCACAAACGGAGGAACCAGATCAGGGCCTGCATAGCAGACATTAAACACAGACACCGTGTTGTTGATGATGCGAGCTAGCACCCCATTGGCATCTCGCAGCCACTTGCCGTCATAAACGCCAGGCGTAAAGCCTACGTTGGTGGTGATCTCTTTTAGACCTGAGATCGCGTTGTCTGCCTGACTTACGATCTGCACGTCGATGAGCGTAATCATCGCAAACGGATCCGCGCGGATCACAAGAGGAGCCTGCTGGGTAAACCCAAACGAGGGCGTGGTGTCGGTGGTGATCTGGTCCGCCGAGCTCGTCAACGGAAAGACATAGCCGTCGTCTAGTCCGTGCGGCAGCGCGCCTGCGAGGTTGATGATGACCTGAAACTTGGTGCTGAGCGCGAAGGCATCCTTTAGCGCCTGCTCCAGGTTCTTGTACGGCGCCGACGCCGAGGTGCCGCGCCCTGGACCGCCATCAATGCCTGTCACGCTGTTAACGTACAGGTTCATCGTCTGCAGCGCATTTTCGCCTACAGGTTGTAGATTATAGACCTGCCCGTAGAATGCCTTGGTGCTCGTGAACGTGTTAACATGTGCCATAATACCACCTCTGCGAAGTTGTCTCGTCTATCTGTTCGATATATTTATCTTGCAAGACTCCGAAGTCTGATTATAAGTCGATCTACATCTTGTCGTTGAGTCATGGTTTTTTCCCTGCTGTTATGATCAGAAGAGGCTGATTTTACAGCCGCAACCTGATTGGCGCGCTTCGCCTTTAATTCATCAGACTTGGATTCACCATCTGGAGACTCGCTCAGCTTAGCAATCTCAGCGTTAATAGTTTGAAGCTTCTTTAATTCAGCCTCGTACTTTTCCTCTGCTCTTTTCTCCATGTCTTCAAGTTGAGCTGTGGTGAGGTCCATTGGAACAAACCCGAATTTTGACAGTTCCCCTAAAGTAGCGGCAAAGTCTTGATTAGGCTCCGCAGCTGCAGCGAGTTCTGGCTGTATTGCCTTATAAGCGCCAATGGCGGCAGTTATGGCAGGAGTTAGAGTTGTGTTCGTCTGCATCTTCTCATCAAGAGCTTTGATGGATGCTTTTCGAGCTTTTATCTCATTGCTGCTTATCCCCTTTGACTGCTTCTTTCCGGGCCGCCCAGCTTGGCCGTCAGCAGAATCCGTCGCGCCGCGCTGCTTACTCTCTTCGCTTGTCTTCAAAGAAGAAGTGCCTGCGGGCTGCGCCCCGTTGCCGTTGCTCTTCTTCTTACTGCCCATCGCAACCAGCGCGAAGAGACCAAGGCCCATGTAAATGTGTTCTTTTTGAATCTTCATTTTATTTCATAGCCTCTAAGATTTCTTCCGTGTACGCCACGTCTTCTTCACTTGGCTTAAGCGCCAAGAACGCATTGTACTGCTCTCTTGCCTTGTCGTTTTGCCCCAACCTGCGGTAGCACTGGCCTATATCAAACAAGAGCTCTGGCTCTCCTGACAGATCGAACGCCTCCTGGTACTTGAGGCGCGCCTCTTCATACTCCTTCGCTTTGTAGAGGATCTCGCCCTCATTAAACGCCTGCTCGGCCTTCTCATCACTGAGATCAGGCTCTTCCACAGGAGGCGTAGTAATGGGCAAATTCTGTCGCGTGGACGGCTGCTCGGCGGGCTGCACCTGATCCACGGGCGGTGCCTTCTTCTTCCCCATCGCAACCAGCGCAAAGAAGCCAAGGCCCATATAAATGTGTTCTTTTTTGAGTTTCATTAGGCCAAGTCCTTCACGCGGAGATTACTGAGAAAACTCGCGTCTTCTCCGCCCATTAAAAAAAAGACATTCTCGGCGTAGACCTTCGCCTCGGCGATGGAGCCGCCCTCTTCCAGCACATTCTGAAACGCAGCCAACGCCGTGTCTCGGCTGGTGTGCTCCATCTCGCCTCGAAGCCCCCCATTAAAAGTCAATGGCGCCGCCTCCTCTTCCTCTTCATCTTCTATGTCCTCTTCGTCTGGCTCTACGGGAGAGACAGGCGCGGACACGGGTGCAGAAGGCGCCTGTACAGGCACCGCCTTCGCAGCAGGCGAGATGCGCACCGAAGCAGACAATGATGCCTGTGGCTTCTTCTTTCCCGCCGAAAGCAGGAAGAATGCGCAGATGCCGCCCAGGAGCAAGGCCTCGGTCTTGATCACAAAATCCCCATTGCGTTTAAGCGAGCAATAAAGGCGACGTCTGACCCTCCGCTCTTTTGATAGAGAGCAATCGCCGCCGCCGCCGCCTTTTTAAACTCCGTCGCCTCATGCGCGTCGTCTTCAATGACATCGGTCATGGACTCAAAGAGCTCTATCGCGGTGTTTTGCCGTCGATCCTCTGCGTCTAACGTCGGCGCGGCAACCCCCGTTGACTTGGAACTAAGCGCCAAGAGAGCTACGCCCCCTAGCAAGAGCCACATGGTTTGTTTCTTTATCTTCATCGGCGCTTCCCTTTCAAAAAGAAGAAGGCAGCACCCGCCAACAGCAGGATAGCTCCCATACCGCCCGAGGTTGCCTGCGATGCAGCATCAAGTGGCTGCTCTACCTGCGAATCACCTGGCCCGCGCCTGCCTGCCTTGGTGGCTGCCAAGAACGCCAGAGCGTCAACGTAGACGCCCTTCCGCTTGACGCTCACTAGGAAGTTAGCAGGAGACTTGTCATCCTCTGCCTGATGCGGCCCCGCGATCCCGATGTACTGCCCTGCCGTCACCTTACTGGGAAAGTCCTTGGCGATCGTGAGCGGCGTCAGGTCAACCTCCGTGCCGTCGCTCCCTGTGATGCGCACGTAGGCATCCACATAGAAGTTGCCACTAAACAGCAGGCTGCCGCGCACCTCGATGGCACCTGAGATCGGCGCCACAACATCGGTGTCTGCCGCGTTTGGGTACGCCGCCGTCTTTGATAAGGTCAAGATGGCGCCCTCACGGGCAGAGAGAGAGAGAGGCTGCATGACTTATTCCTCCTCCTCTTTTTTGCTATCCCGTAACAAGAGCCACGCGATGCCGCCCACGAGCAGCGCCGTCCCCAACCCTGCGCCGACACCGACGCCAACGTGTCGCAAAGGCGGCGGAATCATGGGCGCCTGTGGAGACTCAGGCTGCGTACCTGTCTCAGGGTCTTGAATATTACCCATCAGCTCAGCCAGCTTGACGGGGCTGACGACCACGGCAATACCGCTCTTGCTACCGACCGAAAGCGCCGTTGCAGACCAACTTAGGCTTGGCGTCGTAAAGACAGAGGTCGCGCCAGTGGTCGTCCCAATGGACTGGCCACGCACTACCGTCGCGCCCACGATCACCGTCACGCCCGCAACGTCAAACAGCTTGTTGGTGATGACCGACGTATCAGGGAGCGTCGTTGTGATCTCCACCACAGAGAATGACTTGCGCTTGTTGGTCACGGTAATGCTCGTGACCACACCGCTAATCGGCGCAGAGACAGTGGTTGGCTGATCTCCTACAGTGAGCCGTACGACATCCTTGCTGTCTGCCATACCAAGGATGTCTCGCTGGACAATGGGCCAAGCCCATACCAGTTTATAGCCAGTGATGGCCATGAGCTCTCCTTCGTGGCAGCGAGGACATGGGTTACTTCCGTCCCTTCTTTTTCTTGCCTAAGAAGAACCAAGCGGCGCCGCCGACGAGCAGGATTGGCATGAGGCCTGATAATCCAGATGGCGCAGCAGAGCCGCCCCTTGGGGCTGGTGCAGGAACAGGCTCTTGGCCTGGCGGAAACTCAGGCAGCGTTCCAGAGAGAGGATCTTGGATGCCGCCCATGAGCTCCGCGAGCTTGAATGGATTCTGATCCACCGCCTTGGCTGCCTTGAGGCCCCCAGGAAGCACCTCACAGAACCAGTCAAGGTTCACATTGAAAACACCAAGCGTCGTCTTGGGGGTTGTCCCGATGATGGCACCGCGCACGACGGGATCGCCCATCTTGACGGTGATCGTCGCGAGCTCGCCCAGGTTATTCGTAATGACCGAGTTGTCAGGAAGGACCGTTGAGATGAGCACCCGAAAGAGGAAGCCACCTGCAACGACCTTGCGAGAGGTGATGCTAGTGACTTTTCCAGAGAGCGGCGCGAACACAGCGTTCGCCTCTTTGCCCTTGAGGGTATACCGCATGCTCGGAGGCGCAGTGAACTCCTCGAACTTAACGATGGAGGCCTGCGGCACAGGGCCATCCCACATATACTTAAAATCGGTAACTGGCATTGCGTCTCCTTATGGGTGTTCGATCTCTCGCAGTCCTAGCGCGGGTGCGCAGGCGTAGATTACTTGCTGCCTTTTTTCTTCTTACCAAGGAAGAACCAAGCGGCACCGCCCAAGAGCAGGATCGGCATTAAGTTCGATGACGCCGCTGGTGCGACGGGCGGGCGCTTTTGTGCTGGTGCTGGTGCTGGCGCTGATATTGGCGGCGGCGTAAGAGACAAAGGAACATTCGGGTCTGTATCTTGGAAAAAGATACCACCCATCATCTCGGTAAGCGAGAATGGGTTGATATAGTTTCCATTATCCGTGGCGACATTTGGATTTCTTATCCAAACATTCCACACGAATGGGGCGCGAGCCGTACCTAGCAGTTGGCCACGACGGATGTCCATGTTTTGATCCAGAAATTTGGATGATGGATCCGTATCTAGTTTCAGCCCACTTAGGATATTGAAAACCTGCGTTCCATCAGCAAGTTTAGTTACGATGGTTACACTTCGCCTGCCATCTCCCAATAGAACGGGCTTCTCCTCAATACGCCCCTTCAAGGGAGATATGACAGCAACCCCATCTCCGACTTTCAGGGTGATTGTGTTGCTCTTTGTTGCGACAGCACTGATGCCCTTGTCGGGAAGAGATAAATTTACATCATGAGGGTTCGGCAGTGGTTGCGCACTTCGCCAGCCTCCTACAGTCAACGGGTAAAACCAAACTAATTGTTCAATGCCAGCCATGGTATCCTCCTTTTAGAAGTAAGTCTCAAATTGCATCATTAAATTTTTAGCTATCGCCGCTGTCGTTGTGTATTTCACATACGCAGCATCTGGCGGCAGCGGGATCGGGCTCAGCATGTCAACATCTACGACAGAGTATGTCCCTAGAATGGTGACACCGTTGGCCCCCAGGAAGATCAGCTCGTCTCCTGGGCTCAGGCTCGTGAAGATCTTCACATGCCGTGACATCGCAGGGATCGCCACCATCGCAGGAGCACCCTCTGCCGTGACCGCCTCCTCATTTAAATAAGAGGCGCAGGGACGGCGAGGGACGATCGCGCAAGAGACCTTCACCTCCCCAAAGGCAAGGGGATCCGTCCGTCGTAAGCCGACGCGGATGTTCTGTCCATGCACCGCGAGGGCGATGCCGACGACAGGCACGGGCTTGTATTTCTCGTTAAAGATGGATCGGTAATAAACAAATTGGGCGCTGTCATGCCCCACAAACACCGTCGCAATGACCGACCAGATGCCGCCGCCCGCCAAGAACACGATAGATGCGGGGCTCGGCGCAATGTAGATGCCCCACTCGTTGACCAGTGGATCTATGGCGTAGGCGTCAATCGTATCTTCATAGACGGTTTTGTTGAGGGCAACGGTTCTGCCTGGTGAGGTAAGCGGCCTTGGTGCAGGACGGCCCTGGATGTCGTCAGCTTCTCGGCCACGCGGAAAGATGCCTTTGCCGCGCATGAGCTCTTGGCGCAGCGTCTCGCTGGTATCCGTCCGAAACGGTGGCTTACTCACAACCTACTCCAAGCCCGTAAGGCTATTCTCGAAACAAACGCTGGGCCCGTACTGCTTTTCGCAGGAGAGGATCACGGCTCCCCGCCATCCAGCGAAGACCGACAATCGCCCCGTCGTCGCCGTCCGCAGCCATCAACGCCAACTCGCGGGTACCACGCACGGCAATGACCGCCTTCTTCGCGTACCCAGGCACCAGATCATCCATCGCTTGGATGGCGGTCTGCGCCTGCGTTAAGACGTCGTCTAATGCCTTCGCCTTCGGATTATCAAAGCCAGAGACCTTCCACTCCTTACTGTCTTTTTTGACAGAAGAGCAGAAGAGCATATAGCCGTCATGCGTCGCGACGCGCGCCTGCGCGCTATAACCGCCTGGTGCGCGCGCGATTGACAACACAAACAGCGGTCTCTCTTTTTGGCTCACTTGTCGTACATCCCCAACTTGGCAGACGGATCTTCAATCGTCCCGTCTCCATGCTGTACCATCACATGCCACAACCGCTTCTTGTGGTAGAGATAGGGTTTGGCACCAGTGTCCCCCTTCTGACGCAGTTTAGCGACCCGAGCGCAGGCCAGATCTTCGCAATCGCCGACGAGGAGACCTATTAGGATCGGATAGGTGAGCCAGTTTTCTTCGCCTGGGGGTTCGGCTTTGTATCTGACACCCGCCTTATAAATATCGGGCAGACGAGGATTAATCGCGAGGAAGGCGAGGTTATAGGTGCAGAGATTCTCAAGCTCAGCCATAAGCTCAGTGGGAGAGGTGATTACCCGTTCAGAGGCAAACCCCCCTACTCCGTCTAGAGACGGAAATATAATGCGAGCCTTGATTAGCATATCGTCTCACGGCACCTAAAGTCCTTCGTAAATCACAGAAGATCCTCCAGCGGGCTGGCAAAACCAGCCCGCTGAAAGACGCTATCTGGGGCTTGTTACTGCTGCATCGCCTCGCCGTAGAACACGCCAGCGATGGAGGCATCGACGAGGCCGTTGTTCAGGCAGCTCACCGAGGCGCTCATACCAGGGTTGAGCGTGTTGCCACGGAACGAGGTCGCGATCGCGTTGAAGCTGTAGGCCTCAGCGGGGGTGTTCGCGACGCTGGCGTTCTGTTGCTCGACGCCGATGAAGATGGCGGTCACGTCGAAGTCAGCTAAGTCCTTCGAGGCGAGCACCAAGCGCTCGATACGGATCACGCGCTGGGCGTTCTTCTCCAGGGTGTCGGTCGCGCCGAAGGGGATGGTCTTGCGTCCCAAGGGCATCGAGTAGCGGCGGATCACGTCGGGGGTGTTCTCCACAACGGTCTCGTCCAGGTTGGGTTGGCCGAGGATGCGGGCCACGCGGCGGGACAGCAAGCCGCCCTCCACGTCTTTGCCCTTGTCGCCTCGGCGCTCTAAGCGCGAGGAGAGGCGGGCGCCCTTGCGCTCTTTGCGGGAGGCGCGGCCAAGGACGTCGATCGCGGCTAGGATCTCCCGGCCCGAGACGCCCTCGTCGTCGTCATAGTCACCACTGAGAATGTCAATACCGTATGCGCTCATGATGTCGCTCCTTTCGAGTCTCTAGCCGACCTTATGGTCAGCTTGTGTAACCCTCTTCCCAAAAGAGGAAGGGATTGAATGCCAATGTTTATGTCGGTACCCGTAGCTATCGCGAGCGGACTCGCAGGCCCACTAATCCGCTCGCCCGCAGGAGAGAAGATCGGAGGGCAGGTGCAGGATCAGATCTTAGAAGGCCTCTTCGGACTCGTCGTAGCCACGGACGTTGTGCTGCATGTCGATGCCGCGAACGTCACTGTCAACGGAGCCAAAGGTTTGTACCCCGTTAGCATCTGTGGAGACCACGGTCCCTTCGCGGCCCATCTTAAAGGCGAGCTTCCAGGCG
>Ga0315291_10009705_pt1 | contig 11803 bp, 8 predicted proteins | sample YL17G12_20_MG_FD_203070 | JGI IMG/M metagenome (GOLD analysis project Ga0315291, IMG submission 203070) | Sediment microbial communities from Yellowstone Lake, YNP, Wyoming, USA - YL17G12_20 | ecosystem: Environmental > Aquatic > Freshwater > Lake > Sediment | place: USA: Wyoming | collected...
CAAGTTGAACACGGTCTGGCCCTTTCCGGACCAGATGATCCGCGACCTGGCCGGCCGGGTGCGGGCTTTGGTCATGCCCGAGATCAACCTGGGCCAGATGGTGCGGGAACTCGAGCGCGCCGCGGCCGGCCGCTGCCGGGTCAAGCTGGTGCCCCATGCCGGCGGGGGCATCATCCGGCCCGGGACGATTGTGCAGGCCCTCGAGTCTGCGCTCAAGGAGGCGTGATGAGCACGAAAAAGAAAAACCTGGCTGCGGTGCATCCTCACGATGAGCTGTTGCGGACGGACCGGATGCCGCATATCTGGTGCACGGGCTGCGGCATCGGCACCGTGTTCAGTTGCGTGCTTTCGGCCATCGAGAAATCCGGGATCCCCTATGACGACGTGGCCATGGTCTCCGGGATCGGCTGCACCGGCCGGATGGCCGGCTACCTGAAACTGGATTCCTTCCACACCACCCACGGCCGGGCCATCCCCTTTGCCACCGGGTTGAAGCTGGCCCGGCCCCAGGGATGCGTGCTGGTGGCTTCGGGCGACGGCGACCTGCTCGCCATCGGCGGCAACCACTTCATTCATGCCGCCCGCCGCAACGTGGATCTCACGGTCATCTGCGTCAACAATTTCAACTACGGCATGACCGGCGGGCAGTTGGCGCCGTCCACCCCGTTCGGGGCCAGGACCACGACCAGCCCCCAGGGCTGCTCGGAAGAACCCTTCAACTTCTGCGCGCTGGCCGCGGCCTGCGGCGCGGTGTATGTGGCCCGCTGGACTTCCCTGCACATCCGCCGACTCACCACCTCGATCGGCGAGGCCATGAACAAGCGCGGTTTTTCTTTCGTGGAGGTCCTGACCCCTTGCCCGACCTCTTTCGGCCGGCACAACAAGATGCGCCAACCGCTCGAACTGCTCAAGTTCTACCATGAGCGGTCGGTGATCCGGAACTATATTGATCCCAAGGACGCCGTCCTCGACTTCAAGAAAAATTTGGTGGTGGGCAAGTTCGTGGACATCGAGCGGCCCACCTTCCTGGACAATTACCAATTGCTCAACCGCGGAGAGCTGGGGGATTGGCCCGATCTGGAGCCAAAGCTGCCGCGGCCGGAAAAGCCGGCGTCAGGATGATGACCATGCCGGCAGGCAACGAAAAAGAAATTTTGATCACCGGATTCGGGGGCCAGGGGATTGTGCTGACCGGCAGCATCCTGGGCAAGGCCGCGACTCTGTATGACCGCCGGCACGCCACCATGACCCAGTCGTATGGGCCGGAGGCCCGGGGCGGTTCCTGCTCGTCCCAGGTGATCATCAGCGAGGAAGAGATTCTCTTCCCCTATGTGGAACAGCCGCAGGTCTTGATCTGCATGAGCCAGGAAGGCTATGACAAGACAAAAGCCTCCCTGGTCCCCGGCGGGCTTTTAATCTGGGACACGGACCTGGTGACGACCCGGGAGCTTAATCCGAGCTGGACCGCCTACCAGATCCCGGCCACCCGGTTTGCCGAGGAATTGGGCAACAAGATGATGGCCAACATTGTCATGCTCGGCTTCTTGTCCGCGGTGAGCGAGCTGGTGGGCGTTGATTCCTTGCGCCAGGCGGTGCGGAGCTCGGTGCCGGCCAAGACCCGGGACACGAATGCCCAGGCCTTTGAACGGGGCCGGGAGTATGGCGAAAGCCTGCTCAAGAGCCGGGCCAAAAAAGACCAGGGTCAGGAGCAGGCGTGAGCGAAGCGAAAACATCCGCGGCGCCCGCGACCGCGGTCTTGATCGCCGGCTCGGGCTACGGCGCCCTCAAGGTGGCCGAGGATCTCGCCCAATCCGGAATCCCGGCGGTCTGGGTGACCCGGGCCCAGCATTTTCTGGAACTGCCGGCCGGGATGGAATACCTGCCCGAATGGCCCGAGGACTTGAGCTTCCAGTTCCGGCCGCTCTACCTGCGGGTCACCCGCCATCCCCTGGTGACTCCGCTCACCCGATCGCGGATCGAATCCATCGAAAAGACCGGAGACAATTTCCGGGTCGTGGTGGAACAAGATCCCCACTTCATTGATTATGACCTGTGCAGCGGCTGCGGCCGCTGCATGGAAATCTGCCCGCTGCGCGAAAGCCCGCATCCGCCCCTGACCCGCACCCCGGCCTATTGCCCCTCCCGCGCCCTGGAGCTTCTCAAGCGACCGCTCAGTCCTTGCCGGCTCGAGTGCCCGTTGGGGGTGAACGTCCAGGCTTACCTGGCCCTGACCGCGGCCGGCCGGTTTGAAGAGGCCCTGGCCGTGATCCGGGAAGACAATCCTTTGCCCAGCATCTGCGGCCGGGTCTGCCCCCGTCCCTGCGAGGCATCCTGCCGCCGGCGCGAGCTGGACCAGCCCCTGGCCATCCGAGACATCAAGCGCTTCCTCGCCGACTATGTCGCGGAGCACGGATCCAGCTTGCCGAAAGCGCCTCCTCCTCCCCGGCGCCGGGAACGGGTGGCCGTGGTCGGGTCCGGCCCGGCCGGGCTGACCGCGGCTCATTTTCTCTGCCGGGCCGGTTTCCCGGTCACCATCTTCGAGGAATTGCCCGAGCCCGGCGGCATGCTGCGCTGCGGCATCCCCGCCTATCGCCTGCCCCGCGACGTCCTGGATCGGGAAATCCAGGACATCCTCGCCGCGGGGGTGGAACTCCGCGCCGGCGTCCGGGTGGGCCGAGAAATCAGCTTTGACCAGTTGGGTCAGGAGTTCGACATCATCTTCCTGGCCGTGGGCGCGCACCAGAGCTATGCCCTGAATATTCCGGGCGAGGATGCGGAAGGGGTGCTGGGCGCGGTCGAGATGCTGCGGGCCTATCACCTGGGCCGGAATTTCCAAATCGGGAAGAAGGTGGCCGTGATCGGCGGCGGCAACTCCGCGGTTGACGCGGCCCGGACCGCGATCCGGCTGGGCGCGGACTCGGTCACCATCTACTACCGGCGCGAGCGCAAGGACATGCCGGCGCAGGAGCCCGAGATCCAGGCGGCCGAGGCCGAGGGAGTTGAGATCGAGTATCTGGTCGGACCCGCCCAGGTGAAGGTCACCAACTCCAAGGTTTCGGGCCTGCAACTGATCCGGATGAAATTGGGCCGGATGGGCCCGGACGGCCGGCGACTGCCGGAGCCGATCCCGGGCTCGGAATTCTTGGTGGAGGCGGACACCATCATCTCCGCCATCAGCCAGGCCGCGGACCTCGAATTCCTCCCGGAAACCAGCCGGGTGGAAAAGACCCGGAATGCCATCAAGGTGGATGAGGCGTCCCGCACCTCGCGGCCGGGCGTGTCGGCCGCCGGGGACGGGGTGACCGGGCCGTCCTCGGTGATCGCGGCCATGGCCAGCGGCCGGCGGGCCGCGGCTGAGATCATCGAGCATCTGACCGGCGAGCCTTTGCCTTTCGGCAAGCTGCCTTTGCAGCCCCGAGGGGTGGGAGACCCCCTGGCGATCGCGGAGGACGTGCCCCAGCAGCCCCGGCAAGAGATGGCCCAACGCCAGCCCAAGGTGCGGCGCCGCGACTTTGAGGAAGTGGATTTCGGGTTCACCGCGGACCAGGCAATGGCGGAAGCCAAGCGCTGCCTCCAGTGCAGCGGTTGCTGCGAGTGCCGGGTCTGCGACACCGCCTGCGCCGAGGTCGGGGCGATAGATCACTTCCGGAATTCAAAGCGGTTTGAATTTTTTAGCCCCGGTGTGATCGTGGCGGATGACCAGGAGATGCCTTCGGGAGAGTTTCAAAACGATGAGGGAGTCTATCGCGTCGGGGAGCTGAAGAAAGATATCATGGATCTGCTCGTGGCCGGGAGCGCGGCCGCGGGACGAGTCATGGCCCAAGCCAAAGAGCTTCGCACCTCGGCCGTTCCTGAATTAACCGGGATTCAGGACCTTTCCGGTCCGGCCACGCTGGGAGTGTTTATTTGCACCTGCAACGGCACCATGGCCCCGGCCGGGGTGCTCGAGCGAATCCAGGCTTTGGCCGAAAGCCTGCCGGGCGTCGTTCACGCCGACCTGATCTTTTCGGCCTGCCATCCCCGCGGGTCCGACCGGATCGCGGCCGCGGTGAAAAAGCATCGGCTGACCCGGGCGATTTTGGCCTCGTGCGTGTGCTGTCCGTTGGAATTTGAGTGCATTTCCTGCAACGATCAGCGCACCCGCCCCCGGATTCACCTGTTTGACCGGCACGGCCTGGATCGCAGCAGCTTCGAGATGATCAACATCCGGGATCATCTCCGACCCGAGGTCCATTCCGAGGACGAGATTCTGGCCAAGGCCCGGGAGTTCTTGCGCGCCGCCTTGATCCGCACCCGCTTCATGGGTCCCCTGCGCCAGGGCATTACCGAAATCGGGAAGAATATTTTGATTCTGGGAGGCTCCGAAATCGGACTGAGCTGCGCCCTGAACCTGGATCTGCAGGGCTTCCGGGTGCGGCTGGTCCATAACGGCCGGCTGAAGGGAGAGAGCCAGCCGGCGGACCGGGCCCGCAAGCGGGCGCCATCCATTCCTTTAGGCCAATCCATCTCCCAGGTCAAAGAAGCGGTGATCGAGGACATCCGGGGTCATATCGGCAATTTTACCGTCGTGGTTCGCGAGGGCGGCAAGCGCCGGCGGTGGCGGGCGGACATTGTCTGCTTGACCGACGAAAATGTCCTGCCCCTGGCCATTCCCGAGGACATGGCCGGTCTGAAAAAGTTTTACCGTTACGACTTCGCCTTCTTCCACAGTCCCCAGCCCGGGCTGTATCGAGTCCTGCCGAGAACGCTCGATCGGGTCAATGCCTTTGAAGCCGGCGCCGCCCTGGCCGCCCAGGTGGCCGGGGCCGCGGCCGAGGCCTTTTTAAAGGATCACGAACTCTCTCCGCACGTGGATCCGGAGCGCTGCCGCGGCTGCGGTCGCTGCGCGGAGATCTGTCCCTTTCACGCGGTGACCATGGTCCCCGGCCCGCACGGCATCTACACGGCCGAAGTTCTCCGCCACAACTGCGTCGGCTGTGGAGGCTGTGTCGGCCGGTGTCCGGTCACCGCCCTGGATGTCCCGTATTTTTCCAATCGGCTTCTGGAAGAGATCGTGGCCGGCACCTGGGCCGGGGAACGATAACATGGCACGGGTGAATCTGCTCGGGATTTGCTGCTCCTGGAGCCCGTTTGCCTGCTACAACGCGGCCGGGATGGCCCGGATGGAGTTGCCCTCCAATTTTGACCTGATCCGGGTCATGTGCATCGGCCGGATCAACCAGGCCTTGATCCTCCGGGCTTTTGAATACGGCGCGGACGGGGTGATCCTGCTCGAGTGCCAGGACGAGGACTGCCGTTACGGTCCGGGCCCGGAAGTGGGGCACAACAACGTCCAGCGCGTCCGCAAGCTGCTGCACCTGCTCGGCATCGGCCAGAAGCGCCTGGTCGAGAAGAACTTTGCCGCCAACGAGAGGGAAGAATTGGTCGCGGCCCTGTGGGAGTTTGCGAGGGACATGGAGGCCATGGGCGCCAACCCGGCCAAGCCGTCCCAAGAGCGGGAGGGGCCATGAAGCTGGATGACCCCCGAATCAAGCGGATCATCCGGGAGAGGTCGCTGTCCTTCTGCCTGGAGTGCGGCAAATGCTCGGCCTCCTGTCCGCGCATGCTCGCGGGTAAGGAATATTCGCCCCGGCTCCTGGCGCAGAAGCTGATCACCGAGCCGGAAGACGAGGCCTTTATCGAGAACTCGGTCTGGGAGTGCTTGACCTGCGGCATGTGCGAAGAGCGGTGCCCCTCCGGCGTCGCCTACAGCCGCTTCATCCTGGACATGCGCACCCTGCTGGCCGGGACCAAAGGTCTCAAGGGCTACCGCTCCCACGACGGCGCCTTGCATTCCTGGATGAGGCTGATGACTTCGCCGGACCTGGAACAGAACCGGCTGGACTGGATCGGCCCGGAGCTCCGGGTGAAAGGCTCCGGCCCGCTCGCTTTTTTCACCGGATGCGCGCCTTATTTTGACGTGTTCTTTTCCTGGATCGAAGTGGACACTTTGTCCATCGCCCGGGACAGCATCCGCTTGCTCAATTTTTTGGACCTGGTGCCGGTGGTCCTGGGGGAGGAGCGTTGTTGCGGCCACGACCTGCTCTGGACCGGAGACCGGGAGAACTTTGAGACTTTGTGCCGTCAGAACTACGAGGAATTCAAGGCGGCCGGGGTCCAGGAAGTGGTGGTCTCCTGCCCGGAGTGCTACCAGGTCCTGAGTCAATTCATGCCCCAGGTGATCCCCGGGTTTGACCTGAAGATCACCTTGCTCCTGGAGCTCCTGGACCGGGAGATCCGCAAAGGCGGGCTGTCGTTCCAGCCCCTCCCCCGCAGGGTCACCTATCAGGACCCGTGCCGCTTGGGCCGGATGTCGGGCTGCTACGAGGTCCCCCGGACCCTGCTCAGCCTCATCCCGGAGCTTACGCTCGCGGAGATGGAGAACTCGGGCCGGAGCGCCATCTGCTGCGGCAACAACGGCTTTATCAATTGCGATTTATACTCGAAGCGGATCCAGGTGGAGCGGCTGAAGGAGGCGAAAGCCACCAGGGCCGAGCTCCTGGTCACCGCCTGTCCCAAGTGCATGATCCACCTGACCTGCGCCATGCGCGACCCGCTGCGCCAGGGTTCGTTGGCTATCGAGATCCGCGACCTGGCCAATGTCCTGGCCGGCCAGATTGAGTGGTCCGGGGGCGAGGCGCCGATCGGGCCGCACAATAGATAAACCGGGTCCGGCCGCGGGTCTGGAGCCGGCAGGATGGAGTTGACGGTAGTTTAACCTGACCGGCACGAGGGCTGGAACAGTCTTGGATATTTTCAGCCAAGAAGGAGCTGAGATGGAAGCAAACAATCGGATGAAAGAGGTTCGGATCGGCGTGTACGTCTGCCATTGCGGTTTGAACATCGCCGGCGTGGTGGACTGCGCCGCGGTGGCCAAGTATGCCGAGGGCCTGCCCCAGGTCGTGGTCTCGCGCCACGACCGCTACCTGTGCTCCGAGCCGGGCCAGAACCAGATCAAGGCGGACATCCGGGAGCAAGGCTTAACCCGGGTGGTGGTGGCTTCCTGCTCGCCCCGGCTGCACGAACCCACCTTCCGGCAGTGCCTGCAGGAGGCGGGCCTCAACCCCTACCTCCTGGAAATGGCCAACCTGCGCGAGCAATGTTCCTGGGTCCACACCCACGACCCCAAAGGCGCCACGATCAAGGCCCAGGACCTGGTGCGCTCCTCGGTGGCCCGCGCCCGCCGCCTCGGCCGGCGGGAAGAGGTCGAAGTGCCGGTCACCCCGGCCACCCTGGTCATCGGCGGCGGCGTCGCCGGGATCCAGGCGGCGTTGGATTTGGCCGACTCCGGCTACAAGGTGGTCCTGGTGGAAAAGCAACCCAGTATCGGCGGGATCATGGCCCGGTTGGACAAGACCTTTCCAACTATGGATTGTTCCATCTGAATACTCGGGCCCAAGATGGCTGATGCCGGTCGGCATCCCAACATTCGGTTACTGACCCAAAGCGAAGTCAAGGCGATCACAGGCTACGTGGGCAACTTCGAGGTCCAAGTCCTGAAAAAGGCCCGCTACGTCCAAGCCGAGCAATGCACCGCCTGCGGGGACTGCGCCAAAGTCTGCCCGGTGGTCGTCCCGGACGAGTTCAACATGGGCTTAAGCTCCCGGCACGCCATTTATCAGGCTTTCCCCCAAGCCGTGCCCTCGGCCTATACCGTGGATACCAAGAACTGCCTGGGCCACAACCCGATCATCTGCGGCAAATGCATCGAGAAATGCGAGAAGAAATGCATTGACTTCGACATGAACGACGAGGAGCTGGTCTTCTCGGTCGGCACCATCATCGTGGCCACCGGCATGGAAGTTTACGACCCGACGGTCCTGGACGAGTACGGCTACACCCGTTACGAGAACGTGTTGACGTCCATGGAGCTGGAGCGGCTGGTCAATGCCGGAGGCCCGACCCAGGGCCGGGTGCTGCGGCCCACCGACTTAAAGCCGCCGCGCTCGGTGGCGTTCATCCAGTGCGTGGGTTCGCGCTCGCAGCGGAGAGGCAAGCCCTACTGCTCCACTATCTGCTGCATGAACACGGTGAAAAGCACGCTCCTGCTCAAAGAGTATTATCCGGAAATGGATGTGAAGGTCTTCTACATTGACATCCGCGCGTTTGGAAAAGGGTTCGAGGATCTGTTCCGGCGCAGCAAGGGGATGGGGGTGCGCTACATCCGGGGTTTGCCCGGGAGCATCCAGGAGGTTGCCAAGACCAAAAGCCTGGTCCTCACCGCGGAAAACACCGCCACCAACCAGTTGGAAAAGCATGAGGCCGATCTGGTGGTGCTCGCGGTGGGCGTGCATCCGCCGGAAGACATGAAGGTGATCCAGGAGATGCTGGCGCTCCAGCAGAGTGCGGACGGCTTCTACCTCGAAGCCCATCCCAAGCTCATGCCGGTGGACTCCGCCACCCGCGGGATCTTTTTCGCCGGCTGCGCCGAGGGACCCAAGGACATCAAGGACTCGGTGACCCAGGCCTCGGCCGCGGCGGGGCGGGCGATGCGGCTCATGACCCCGGGCAAGCTCCGGGTGGAGGCGATTACCGCGGAGGTGAACCAGAGCCTGTGCACCGCCTGCGGCGTCTGCGCCAAGGTCTGTCCCGCCCATGCCATCAGCGTGGATGTCCGGGCCAAGCTCCCCGCGGTCGTCACCGCCGCGGCCTGCATGGGCTGCGGCAACTGCGCCGCGGAGTGCACGTTTGCCGCGATCGAAATGCATCACTTCACCGACGGCCAGATCGAGGCGCAGGTGGACGCGATCCTGGAGGAAGAGCCGCTTGAGCGCATCGTGGTCTTCGCTTGCAACTGGTGTTCCTATGCCGGCGCCGATTTCGCCGGGGTCTCCCGCCTCCAATACCCGCCCCATGCCCGCCTGATCCGGACCATGTGCTCCGCCCGCGTCGCCGAAAAATTCGTGTGGCGGGCCTTCGCCAAGGGCGCGCCGGTGGTGCTGGTCTCCGGCTGCCACATCGGCGACTGCCATTATCTGGGCGCCAACCAGTGGACCGAGCGCCGGGTCAAGAAGATGTGGAAAAAGATGGAGCAGATGGGGCTGCGGCCGGAGCGGTTGCAACTGGAATGGATCAGCGCCGCCGAGGGAGTGCGCTTCCAGGAGACCATGGAGAAGATCGAGCGGTTGCGCCAGAGTGTAACCGCGGCCGAGGCGGCCGAGACCCAGCGCCTTCTGCAAGCACAAAAGCGCAAGCCCAAGGGCAAAGCCAAGGCCCTCTCCGAAGACCAAGCTTGACCCCCCTCATTGGGGTCTGACCCCATTTTCAGAAGGGAAAGGTAATATTTCATGGGCCTGAAATAAAACCTTGCGCCGGCCGATCCCGGTCACCAGGCGGCCAAGAAAAAAACTCCGCCTAAGCAACAGGTTAGGTCGAACAACAAACATTCTGCACCTTGGCATCCGATTTGCTGTCTAAATAAAAGTGGTTCTAGTCAAAGGCAATTAACCCTGGCAAGGAGTTGAAACCATGAAAACGGCAAAAGTATTGATCTTGAGAGTGCTGTTCCGGCCCCTGGAACTTCTGGTCCAAGCCATTAACTTTGCTTTCACCTGGAAAACCGGGTTCCAGAGCCAGAAGATCCCCAAGGCTCCTGGATTGAAGTTCTTGCTTCTCGCGGTAGGCGTCCTCGGCGTTACCCTGGCCGCGGCCAGGGCCGGAGCCGATGAGGCCGTGCCCTGGGTGAGTGCCATGCAGGGCAATCCGGATACCCTTTTTCTCCAGCATGGCAATCAAGAATGGTTCCGCGCCACCTTGAATACTCCGATCAAGGCCGGCGACAACCTCTGGCTGGACGCCGGGGGCAAGGCCGAGATCTTCCTCAACGCCAATACCTTCGTCCGCCTGGAGGGCACGGCCAGCCTGCGCTTCGACACCCTGGAGCAGACCTCCTTTGATCTGGCTCAGAACATGGGCCAGGCCATTCACCAGACCGGGAGCGATAGCTGGATTTATCTCATGACCCCCCAACTGGGGATTACCTTGCACCCCAACTCCCGCGTCCGCATCGCCGTGGCCGAGGATGAGAGCACCGAGGTGACCACCCAGCGGGGTGAGGCCGAGATCAGCGGGCCCGCCGGCTACGCTTCGGTCCGCGCCGGCCAAAGCCTTTACCTGGCCGCCGGAGCTAATTCTTACAACCTTTCCGCGGCGCCTCCCGCCGATGAACTCGACCAGTGGTCGGACCAGCGCGACCGGCAACTAGCCTCGGCCACCTCCTCGCCGGCCCCGGCTACACAATACCTGCCCCCGCCGGTCGCCTACGACCTCTCCTATCATGGCTTTTGGCTTAACGACCCGATTTACGGCTGGTGCTGGCGGCCGCGGGTCATGGCGGTCGGATGGGCTCCTTACCGCGTGGGCCGCTGGATGTGGGAGCCAGCCTGGGGCTGGACCTGGATTTCTTACGAGCCGTGGGGCTGGTATCCTTACCACTACGGTCGCTGGGCGGTCTCGGGGTCCGGGTGGTTGTGGGTGCCGCAACCCTTCCTCGCGGTGGCCTGGTCGCCGGCCCTGGTCTTCTGGTTGGACGGGCCGGACTGGATCGGCTGGTGCCCGATCCCGCCCCACGTGGACATCACGGTGGTGCATCGGGATCCCAAGCTGGTTTACAAATATGTAACTCGAAACAACATCACCATCGTTAACGTCAACCATTTCAACCAAACCAACTACATCCGCTACAACCGCCCTCTGCCTCGGAACTTCCGCGCGAGGACCGTGCCGGTGGTGAACCCCCGGCATGAGTTCCGCCACGTGCGCGACACCCGCGAATTCATGACACCCGAGCCCCGGGGCTGGGTCAAGCCGGAGCGGCAACCGCCCCGCCGGCTGGCCGAGCGCGTGCCGCCGGCATGGGAGACCAGGCCACGGCCGGAGCGCGGCCCCGGTGAGCGACCGGAAATAACCCGGGAACGTCCGCTCCCGCCCGGCCGGGGCAAGGAGCGCACTCCGCCGGCCAATCCTCGTGAAATCGAGCGACCCGGCCGCGGGCCTGGAGAAGTCGCGCCTCCAGGCCAGATCAAGGAGCGGCCGGAACGGCCGGCGCCTCCTGGCCGGGAGGAGAAACCGGGCAAAGGGCGCGAACCCGGCATCGAGCGGCCCGGTCAAGGACCGCGCGAGGTGATCCCTCCCGGGCAGATCAAAGAGCGGCCGGAACGGCCGGCGCCTCCTGGCCGGGAGGAGAAACCGGGCAAAGGAGTCGAACCCGGCATCGAACGGCCCGGTCAGGGACCGCGCGAGGTGATCCCTCCCGGACCGGTTCAGGAACGGCCCGAGCGGCCCAGCCCTCCTGGCCGTGAGCAAGGGCCTGCGGGTGGCCCGCCGCCCAGCCCTCCTGGCCGTGAGCAAGGGCCTGCGGGTGGCCCGCCGCCCAGCCCTCCTGGCCGTGAGCAAGGGCCTGCGGGTGGCCCGCCGCCCAGCCCTCGGAGAAAGGGTGGAACCCCCAAGCAAGAGACTCCGCCCACAGCGCCGAGCGCACCGGGAGCCCCGGGGCCGGCCCAGCCTCCGCCTGGTCGCGGGGAAGGCGGCCAGCCGGGCCAAGGGCCGGAAAAGGCCCGGCCTCAGAAACGAGGCCAGGAGTCACGGAACTATTTCTTCAGTCCCTTTCGGGCTTTTGAAGGCCCAGGGCCGCAATCCTTTGGCTCGCGCCAGGCTTCGGAAAGGCAAGTCCTTTCCCTTGCCCCGGCTTCCCGGACCGGAGATAGCCTGGGCAATCGAAATAAGGGGCGCGCTCGATAGGAACCTTGCCAGGGCCCCTTTGGGA
>Ga0315291_10009706_pt1 | contig 11803 bp, 10 predicted proteins | sample YL17G12_20_MG_FD_203070 | JGI IMG/M metagenome (GOLD analysis project Ga0315291, IMG submission 203070) | Sediment microbial communities from Yellowstone Lake, YNP, Wyoming, USA - YL17G12_20 | ecosystem: Environmental > Aquatic > Freshwater > Lake > Sediment | place: USA: Wyoming | collected...
GCAACTGTGACTTCCCAGTCACCATGCTGTTCAAGAACGGAGCTGAGATCGATCAAGTCAAGAACGCGTACGTCCTTCATGGCTGGGTTCTCCCTGGGGGATCCAAGAACGGCCGGCTCAACGACGGTGGTCGTTGGGTCTGGGACACCGACAAGGGCGTGAAGACGATCGGCTGGACGAGGTGCTGCCACATGCGTCTCTACGCCGATTCCGACGACCACATGTACAACACCGATTGGGGTTACTACATATTTGGCACTACTCACTATGACTACGAGGAGGGAGACCCGGACGTACAGTGGTTCGGAAAGAGCGAGGATGCAGAAGCGGAGGCGGCCGCCGAGGCACGGGATATCTGGGGATCTGGAAACGTGTTCGCGAACAACGCCGACTTCAAGAACTACGAGGCATACCGTGTCCAGGCGGGGACTCCCCCAGGGGGTAGCTACCAGAAACACATCTGGCAGTCCAGCGGTCGCCGCACCACGGTTTCGGTGCAGTAGCCGGAACTGAAGTGTTGCCAGCACAGGCGCAGCAGTTCCTGGGGTGGCTTGCTCTTCTGCCTGTTGCGCTTGCGGCGGGCAATCTCATGTTGCCAGCTGCGTTTCCATGTTCCCAGCCGCTCCTCCGCTCGCCCGGCAAGGGGGACTCCTCCGTCACTCTCGGAGATGTCGGCTCCGAAGCAATCACGGTCTCTGCAAGGGGCGCCCGAACGGAACGGCATCTCCTGACCTACCGGCTGCCGTCCGATGCACGACAAGGGCCAGAGGTCTGGTATCTTGTGCGCCTCGACTTCCGGGTGGCCTTCCGGTCGACGTCCAGGGAAGGCGGTTTCGCGTGGATCTCCGCAGCAACCAATGGCCGCGTCTGTGCCCAGGTGAAGTTCAGAGTCGGCCCTGCCAAGCAGGGGCACCGGACCCTGACCTGGTCGAGCTACGACCTGATTAGAGGCAGCCAGTCCAAAGAGCTCATAGGGCGCCGAGCGAGGGTTCATTTCGTCAACTACCTTCAGAAGGGAGGCGTCAGAGGCGGGACGAACAGGCTGACGCTCACTCTGCTTCAGACGCCGGGCACCGGCCTTGCGGAGGTGCGGGTCCTGCCGACGACCGGCGTTGCTGCAACGTCGGCCTCGCCGTACAGGCTGAGCTTTGAGGTTCGACCTCCGACTAGTCTCGTTCGCTGTGGCGACCGATTCACCTTGCCGTTTGAATTGGCCAGTCGTGACGGCCGTCCAGTCAAGAACGTAGCAGTGGAGGTGGGCTACGACCGCGATGCGCTGAACCTAGTGAGACTGACCCCACAGCGACTAAGAGTCCTTACAGGCCGCGTTGAGGGTAGAGCCGTGTTCCAAGCCAATCGGATTGGCACGCAGACGATTGACTTCCGCGTGCGCAGCAGCAGCAATCGTCCCGAGATCCGAGTGCGCTTGCACGTGATTGCCGCCGAGGACTCATGGTCTCAGCGACTCCGCGCTCTCGGCGATTGGCGCGTGGAAGTGGGATTGCTGGCTCTTGCTGCTGTCTGCTGTGCGGGATACCTCTTCATTCATCGACGGCGAGGCGTGCGACAGTAGGAGGCCACTGCCTCGGCTCCAGATTCATTCGCTAGCACGGCCTCGCATTGCCGTTGCTGCCGAGACCGGCGTTCCGCAGCTGACCATGTCGGCGTACGCTGAAACATGTCGCGTCGTGTACGGCGAAACGTGTCGCCCGGGCGAGACCCTGCACCTGATCATGGCGTAGCCGACAATCTCCCCGACTCAGTGAGCCAGCGAGCCGGGAGGGAGGCAGCCCATGATCACCCAGGAGGAGTGGATGGACCTGCTTTCCTATCGCTCAATGGCGGCGGCCGGCGCGAGCTGGGCCGAGATCGCGCGCCTCGCCGGCTGCGACTGGCGCACCGCCCGCAAGTACCTCTCAGGTGAGCGCCCGTGGCCGCCGCGCTACCGGCCGCGGCCGCCGCGAGCGAAGCTCATCGACCCCTACGCCGCGACGATCGACGCCGCTCTGCGCGCCTCCGAGGCGCAGCTGCGCGCCACCACCATCTACGAACGCCTGGTCGCCGACCACGGCTTCCCCGACTCCTACCAGCGCGTCAAGGAGTACGTCGCGCGGCGCCGGCCCGAGATCGCCGCCAGCCGACGACCGCGTCCCGGATGGCCCGGCTGGGCGCCCCGCTCGCGCCCCGACGGAGCAGCTCGCCGGCGCTCAGGCGCAGCGGGCGGATCCTGGCTGGGGAGCGCCGAGGAGTTGCGGGAGTTGCGGTTCAGGCACCGCTCCAGCTCGGCGATGCGCTCCTCCTGCTTGGCCAGGCGCTCGCTCAGCTCGGCGACCTGACGCCTGAGCAGAGCGTTCTGCGCCGAGAGCTCCAGGAGCACGGCGGCGATCGTCTCAGGCTCCTGAAGAGAGACCGCCGCAGCCTCGGCGCGTTCCATGCCCAAGGGCTTCGAGGCGCAGGAGTGAGGGCCTGCTTATGCCCCCTCGGCCGTCTCCTCAGTGCCTTCGGGCAGACCAACTGAACGCTTACGCGGCGGGGCTGGCCCTGCTCGCCGCCCGCTTCGTGCTCCGTCGATGGCCCGGGCCGCTGCGAGAGGGGGACGACTGTGCGTAAGTGGATCGCGATCGCGGCCGGCCTCGCCATGCTCGTGACGGCCAACTACCTCATCTACGGCAAGGAGCGGGTGCTGACCGAGGGCCGCATCGTGCTGCTGCGGCTCGCTCCCGTGGACCCGCGCTCGTTGATGCAGGGCGACTACATGGCCCTGCGCTTCTGGGTGACGAACGCGGTCCTCAAGCGCGGCAGGCTCGAGGGACGCCTGCATGATGGACGCCTGCGCGACGGACGCATCGTGCTGAGACTGGACGAGCGCGACGTCGGCCGCTTCGTGCGCTTCGACGACGGCGCCCCGCTCGGCCCCGACGAAGTGCGCCTGCGCTACCGGGTGCGTGACGGCGAGGTGAAGCTCGCCACCAACGCCTTCTTCTTCCGGGAAGGCGACGCCGAGCTCTACGAAGCCGCCCGTTACGGCGAGTTCCGCGTGGGGGCGAACGGGGAGGCGATCCTGACGGGCCTGCGCGGGTCTGATCTCCAGCCTCTTGGGCCGAAGTGAGCGGAGCTGACGGTCCGCCCTTCCGCGCGTTTGCGGCCGCCGGCCGGCTCCGGGCACGGCTTCTACGCGCGGTCACGAGCCGGGGCCCCCGGGATGCCGTCAGGTGATCAGCCGCACCAGCTCGATGGCAGTCGTCAGCGACTCGCCGGTCTCCCGGCTCGGCTTTCTCATCCGTTGTCCATGACGGTGCCGGGCACCGGCATGGTTGTCAACAAGAAAACTGTACGCACAAGAACTTGTCTTGCAAGCAGTTTTCTTGTACCCTCGCGACATGGACTTCCTGGACCGCCGCGACGAGCTCGACATGCTCGAGGCCCGATGGGCCCGGGACTCCGCGGAGCTGTTCGTGATCTGGGGGCGCCGCCGCGTCGGTAAGACCGAGCTTCTCTCGCGCTTCATCGAGAGGCGGCGCGGACTCCTCTTCGAGGCGACAGCGGGAACGACCGCCGATCAGCTCGGCGACCTGACACGTATTCTGGCCGAGGTCACCGGCGACGCGCTGCTGCGCGAACAGCCGCTTACCTCATGGCCGGCCGCCTTCGTCGCCATCGAGCGTTTCGCGACCGAACGCTGTGCGGTGGTCCTGGATGAGTTCCAGTACCTCGTCCAAGCCGACCCGGGGCTGCCCTCGTTGCTTGCTCGCTGGTGGCGCGAGACGGGGAGGCATCTCCCTCTGGTTCTCTTGCTCTCTGGCAGCGCGATCTCGTTCTTCGAGCGTGACGTGTTGGGTCATGGGTCGGCGCTGTTCGGACGGCGCACAGGGCAACTGCAGGTCACGCCTTTCGGCTACCGCGAGGCCGCTCTCTTCGTTCCGGAGTGGTCGGCCGAAGACAGAGTGCGGGCGTTCGCCGTGTGGGGCGGCATGCCGTACTACCTTTCCCAGCTCGATCCCGCCGCATCCCTGGCCGAGAACGTCCTTCGCACGACGCTCTCACGCGACGGGGTGCTGCGCGAAGAAGCGCGGCTGTTGCTCTTTCAGGAGCTCGCGGAGCCGCGCCTGCACTTCTCGGTGCTTCGCGCCTTGGCCGGCGGCGATACGCGGGTGAGCGGCATCGCCAACCGCATCGGAAGCGACACCTCGACGGTCAGCCGCGTGCTCGACTCGCTGGCATCGCTGCTTCTGGTGAGGCGCGTCGTCCCGGTCACCGCGTCCCTGCGCGGACGCACTCGCCAGACCTCCTGGGAGATCCTCGACCCGTACCTGCGCTTCTGGTTCCGCTTCGTGCTGCCCTACGAGGAGCGCCTACTCCGGCCCGAGGGTCAATGCCGGCATCTGGAACAGACCGTGCTGCCGGCACTCGACGCGTTCGTTTCGCGCCCCGCTTTCGAGCACATCGCTCAGGACTACCTGCGCGCGCAAGGCGTCGGCGCCACGGTAGGCTCTTGGTGGGGTAAGGTGCCGACCGGCGAAGCGCGCCGCACCGAGACGCGAGAGCTGGATGCCGTTGCGCTCCGCGGGGACGGAGGCGTCGCCGCTCTCGGATCGTGCAAGTGGGCGGCCGGACCCATGAGCCTCGCCGACGAGAACCTCTTGGCTCGACTTGAGTCGTTCGTGAGGCCCAGAGGCGAAGGAGCTTCGCCGGTCCACTTCTTCTTCTCGCGTTCGGGGTTCGACGAAGGCCTCTGCGATCTGGCCGCGACTCAGCCGGAACGCTGCGTCCTCATCGGTCTCGATGAGCTGTACCGGTGACTCGCCGTCGCCTTCCCTCCATCCGGTCCCGATGGTAGCCTCGCGACGTGAGCTCCGCTCCTGACAGCGCGCCCAACCTTCTCTACTACGGCGACAACCTCGACATCCTGAGGCGCTACGTCGCCGACGAGTCGGTCGACCTCGTCTACCTCGACCCGCCGTTCAACAGCAACGCGACCTACAACGTGCTCTTCGCCGAGCACCACGGCGAGCAGGCGGCCAGCCAGATCAAGGCCTTCGAAGACACGTGGACGTGGGACCTGGCCGCCGAATGGAGCTACAAGACCACGGTCGAGGCCGGCGGCCAGGTGAGCAAGGCCCTGCAGGCCTTCCACACGCTGCTCGGCCCCAGCAACATGCTGGCCTACCTCGCGATGATGGCCCCGCGGCTCGTGGAGCTGCGCCGCGTGCTGAAGCCGACCGGCAGCATCTACTTGCACTGCGACCCGACGGCGAGCCACTACCTCAAACTGCTGATGGATGCGGTGTTCGATCCGAGGAACTTCAGGAGCGAGATTGTCTGGAGGCGGACAGCATCCAAGGCCCTCATGACCCGGCGTCTCCCCGACAATCACGACATGCTGCTGGCGTACCAGAAGACCAGTGAGGCGACGTGGAATGACGACGCCGTGTACCTTCCGCATGACTTGGACAATCTGGACGAGAAGACCGCGGAGAAACACACGTTGCGTGATGCCGACGGCCGGCGCTACCAACTCACCAGCCTCATCAACCCGAACCAGGATCGCCCCAACCTGACCTATGAGTTCCTGGGGGTGACACGTGTCTGGCGATGGACGCGTGAGCGCATGCAGGCCGCGTATGAGGCAGGCGAAGTCGTGCAAACGAAGCCCGGCGTCGTCCCGAGGTACAAGCGCTATCTCGACAAGCAGAGGGGCAAGCCCTTGTCCGACGTATGGACTGACATCTCACCGATCAACTCTCAAGCCGCCGAGCGCCTCGGCTATCCAACCCAGAAGCCCGAGGCGCTTCTGGAGCGCATCATCAGCGCCTCGTCCAACGAGGGCGACGTCGTCCTCGACCCCTTCTGCGGCTGCGGCACGGCGACGGTCGCGGCGCAGAAGCTCGCCCGTCGCTGGGTCGGCATCGACATCACGCATCTGGCGATCACGCTCATCAAGACGCGGCTCAAGGATTCGTTCGGCCTGGTCGCCGGCACGGACTACGAGGTCACGGGCGAGCCGGTCTCGGTGCCCGATGCGCAGACCCTCGCGGCCACCGACCCCTGGCAGTTCCAGTGGTGGGCGCTGGGGTTGGTGGGCGCCCGCCCGACGGAGCAGAAGAAGGGCGCCGACAAGGGCATCGACGGCCGCCTCTACTTCCACGAGGCCGGCCCCGAGACCAAGCAGATCGTGCTCAGCGTGAAGGCCGGCCATACGACCGTCGCCCACGTCCGCGACCTGCGCGGCGTGGTCGAGCGAGAGGGCGCCGCCATCGGCGTGCTCATCACCATGCAGGAGCCTACCGCGCATATGCGCACGGAGGCCGCCGCGGCAGGTTTCTACGACTCACCCTGGGGAAGCTACCCCCGGCTCCAGATCCTCACGGTCAGCGAGCTGCTCGAGGGCAGGCGCATCGACTATCCCGCCATCGAGGGCGTGAACCGAACGTTCAAGAAGGCGCCCAGGGCGCAGCTCAAGGGCGCCGACCATCCCGAGCTGCCGCTCGGAGATTGACTACGGGTCTGCCTCGCCTCGCCAGCATCGAATGCGGTGATGCAGGGACTGCGGGAAGACGACTTCACTCTGAGGTGATGGCATGATTCGCGTATGGGTCCGGCTCAGCGAGCAGGAGTTGGCCGCCATCAAGAGGTTGGCACGCGGCCGTTCCGTCTCAACGGCGGCGGTCATTCGCGACGCGGTCGGCGAGTACCTGGACCGCGAATCGGGCTTCACGCTCGACGAGCGTTGGGAACGGTCGCTCGCCGCAATGGGCGGTTTTCACTCCGGTGGCGCAGTCGCTTCGGAAGATCACGACGACGAGTTCGTAGCGGCCGCGTCTGAGTGACCGCACTTGCTGATGCATCACTTCGCTCGCGTGCCCGCGACCCGCATTTCGCGGAGCAGGGCTTCACCGTCGTGCGGCCGTGACGCCCGCGGCGGTAGAATAGCCCCACATACCAGACCGGCAGCGCGGACACCGTCGGCTACCCGAGCGCCTGGCCCGCGCGAGGCCGCCCCGAAGGGGCCGCTCGCGCGGGTGACGAGGTGGAGGTTCATCGAAAGACTCGGCGGATGCCTCCCGGCCCGGCACGGTCGTGATCGAGTCGTCAAAACCCGCCGGCGACGGCGGAACAAACCGGCTCGAAGGTGCCGTCCGCAGCCTGCCCATCTGCGCCCTCGACCACGGAAGGGAGCACGCATGTGCGGCATCGTAGGCTACGTCGGGCGACGTCCCGGCAAGCCGATCATCCTCGACGGCCTCAGACGGCTCGAGTACCGCGGCTACGACTCGGCCGGCATCGCGCTGCTCGAGGACGGCGGCCTCGAGACCACGCGCGCCGTCGGCAACCTCGACGCTCTGTTGGCGGCGGTCGGTGACGGCGCCTCGCCGGCCACGGTCGGCCTTGGGCACACGCGCTGGGCGACGCACGGCTGCGTGTGCGAGGAGAACGCGCACCCGCACGACGACTGCAGCGGCCGCATCTCGGTGGTCCTCAACGGCATCATCGAGAACTACAAGGAGCTGCGCGCGGCGCTCGAGGGCCGCGGCCACACGCTCACTTCACAGACTGACGCCGAGGTCGTCGTCCACCTGATCGAGGAGCACGCCGCCGAAGGCCTCGCCGCGGCGGTGCGCGCCGCCATCCCCGTGCTCGAAGGCCACTTCGCCTTCTGCGCCCTGTCGGCCGACGAGCCTGACCTCGTCATCGGCACGCGCCGCGAGGCGCCGCTCGTCGTCGGCGTCGGCGAGGACGAGATGTTCTTCGCCTCGGCGATCCCCGCGTTTCTCTCGCACACCCGCACCGTGATCGTGCTCGAGGACGGCGACGTCGTCACGCTCCGCGCCTTCGGCGCGGAGTGTACCGACGTCGCCGGCGCCCCCATCGCCCGCGAAGAGACGCTCGTCGACTGGGACGCCGACGCCGCCGAGAAGGGTGGCTACGAGACCTTCATGCTCAAGGAGATCTACGAGCAACCTGCCTCGCTGCGCGACACGCTGGCCGGGCGCCTGTTCGAGGACGGACGCGTCGACCTGAGCGAGGTCGGCATGGGCGACGAGATGCTGCGCCGCCTGCGGCGCATCTTCATCGTCGCCTGCGGCACCTCGTACCACGCCGGCCTGATCGTCTCGTACGCCATCGAGCAGCTCGCCCGCGTCCCGGTACAGATCGACGTCGCCAGCGAGTTCCGCTACCGCGAGCCGGTCTTCGACCCCGATACGCTGGTGATCGGCATCACGCAGTCGGGCGAGACCGCCGACACGCTGGCCGCGATGCGGCTGGCGCGTGAGGCCGGCTCGCCCGTCCTCGCCCTCTGCAACATCATGGGCAGCCAGGCGACGCGCGACGCCGACTACGTCATGTTCACGCGCGCCGGGCTCGAGATCGGGGTGGCGGCGACCAAGACGCACACCGCCCAGGTCGCCGCCATGCTGCTATTGGCGCTACGCCTCGCCTGGGCGCGCGGCGTCCAGAGCGAGGCCGAGCTCCTCCGTCTCGGGCGCGAGCTGCGCGCCGTGCCCGAGAAGCTCGAGGAGCTGCTCGCGCGGCCGAGCGCCGTCGAGGAGATCGCCGGGCGCTACCACGACGAGCGCTTCTTCCTCTACCTCGGTCGCGGCATGGGCTTCGCCGTCTGCCTCGAGGGCGCCCTCAAGCTCAAGGAGATCAGCTACATCCCCACCGAGGCCTACGCCGCCGGCGAGATGAAGCACGGCCCCATCGCCCTGCTCGACAAGGAGTCCCCGGTGGTCGTGGTCGCCGACGACAGCCCGGTCTTCCCCAAGCTCGTGAGCAACATCGAGGAGGTGCGGGCTCGCGGCGCCGACGTGATCGCCGTGGCGACCGACGGCAACGAGACGATCAGGGAGCTCTCGCGCGACGTGCTCTGGGTGCCGCGCACCGACCATCACCTGGCGCCGATCCTCACCGTAGTGCCGCTCCAGCTGCTCGCGTATCACATCGCCACCCTCAAGGGGCTCAACGTCGACCAGCCGCGCAACTTGGCCAAGACGGTGACCGTCGAGTGACCGGCCTGCTCTTCGGGCTGGGCTTCGACGTGATCGAGGCGGCGCGCATTCGCCGCCTCCTGGAGCGTCTCCCGCGCGCCTACGAGCGGCTCTTCAGCGAGCACGAGCGCGCCTACTGCGACGGTTTCTCCGACCCGTGGCCGCACTACGCGGCGCGCTTCGCCGCCAAGGAGGCTGTCGGTAAGGCGCTCGGAATCGGTATCATCGGGTTCGTCTGGCGGGACATCGAGGTACTGTCGGGCGGCAAGCCGCTCGTCGCCCTGCGCGGCGGCGTCGCGGCGATCGCCCGTCGGCTGGGCGTCTCGCGGATCGAACTCTCGCTGAGCCACACGGGCGGCGTGGCGTACGCCGTCGCCGCCGCGCTGAACGACGCGGACTTCGGCGCCACTGGGGCGGCGAGCGTCACCAAGGAGGCTCCGGATGTATGAGTCGGTGCTCATGGGCCTGTACACGGCCGATCAGATGCAGAAGGTCGACGGGACCGCGATCCACGGTCTCGGCATCCCCGGTTCGCACCTTATGGAGCGCGCCGGTGTGGCCGTGGCGGAAGAGATCCTCGAGCGCTATGACCCCGAGGAAGTCGTGCTCTTCTGCGGCAAGGGCAACAACGGCGGCGACGGCTTCGTCGTCGCGCGCGAGCTGTTCAACGCCGGTGTGGAGGTGACGGTGTTCACACTGGCGCCGGCCGGCGAGTACAAGGGCGACGCCAAGCTCAACCTGGAGATCCTCGAGAAGCTCGGCGTCGACGTGCGCGAGGGGTTCACCGCGGACGGGACGCCGTCGGAAGACGCCGTGGTCGCGACCGAGCTGGCCGACGTGATCGTCGACGCCGTCTTCGGCACGGGCTTCACCGGCGCCGCGAAGGGCGCCGCGGCGGCCGCGATCGGACTCATGAACGAGGGACCGGCGGAGGTCGTCTCCGTCGACATCGCGAGTGGTGTGGGCGCCGACAAGGGCACCGTGAACGGGCCCGCCGTGGAGGCAGACGTCACGATCGCGCTCCACGCGCCGAAAGTGGGTCACTTCGTGACCCCCGGCGGCGCGTACTCGGGTGAGGTCGTCGTCGTGCCCATCGGTATCCCGCCGCTCTGCGACCACGAGCCCGACGTCTGGCTGCTCACCGCGGCCGGGCTGCAGCCGCTGCTGCGGCCGAAGGGTTCGCTCGACCACAAGCGCTCGGTCGGCACCGTCCTCGTGGTGGGTGGCTCGACCGGTATGACCGGGGCCGCGCACATGGCCGCCATGGCGGCCCTGCGCGGCGGGGGCGGCCTTGTGCACTGCGCGCTGCCGGAGGGCGCCGGCGTCGACAAGCCGTACCCCGAAGTGATCGCCGTGACCGTCCCGGGCGAGGCCGGGCACTTCACGGCCGCCAGTCGGACGCCGCTGTTCGACGCGGCGGCCGGGTTCGCCGCCGTAGCCTTGGGGCCCGGTCTCGGTCGCAGCGACGAGACGGTGCTCGTGGCGCGCGAGCTGCTCGCGCTCGACAAGCCGCTGCTGATCGATGCCGACGGGCTGTTCGCGCTCGGCGACAGGCCCGAGCTTCTGGCCGAGCGCAGCGCGCCGACCGTGCTCACGCCCCACGAGGGCGAGCTCGGCCGCCTGCTCGGCGTGCCGCCCGCCGACATCGCCGCCAACCGCCTCGAGAACGTCCGCTCGGCGGCGTCGCGCAGCAACGCGACCGTCCTGCTCAAGGGCGAGGCGACGATCGTCGCCGACCCATCCGGGGCGGCCTACGTGGTGCCGACCGGCAACCCGGGTCTGGCGACGCCGGGGACGGGGGATGTACTGAGCGGCGTCATCGCCGCCCAGCTCGCGAAGGGACTGGGGGCGACCGAGGCCGCCTGTCTCGGCGCCTATCTGCACGGCCTCGCCGCGGACCTGGCGGCAGAGGACGCGTTCGGTACCGAAGGCATGGTGGCCGGCGACCTGCTGGCCTATCTGCCGGCGGCGATGGAGCTGATCAAGACAGGCGACGAGGAGGACCACGAGCATGACTGAGCGCGACAAGCCGGCTGAGGGCGAGCCCCTCATCGCCGATGTCATGGTCACCGACGTGGTCACCGTGACGCCTGAGATGGGCATCAAGGAGCTCGCCGAGCTGCTGCGCGACAAGCACATCGGCGGCGCCCCCGTCGTCAACGACGAGGGCGAGCTCATCGGCATCGTCACCGAAGGCGACCTCATGGCCGTCGACGCCGACTTGCACTTCCCGCACTACATCCAGTTCCTCGACGGCCTCATCTACCTCGAGAGCACGAAGAAGTTCGAGGAGCGGCTGAAGAAGGCGGTCGCCGCGAACGTCCGCGACATCATGACCGCCGACGTGCATACGGTGCACCCCGACGACCTGGTGCGCAAGGCGGCGACGCTCATGGCGGACCACGGCTTCGACCGCGTCCCCGTCGAGGAGGGCGGCAAGGTCGTGGGGATCGTCGGTCGTCACGACGTGCTCAAGGCCCTGGGGCTCTGAGCGGGAGCCTGACGATGCTGGCCGGCCGCGAGCGCGCCCTGGCCGAGGTCGACCTCGGCGCGATCCGGCACAACGTCCGCCGGCTGATGCGTGACCTGCCGCCCGGCGCCGTGCACTGCGCCGTCGTCAAGGCGAACGGCTACGGCCACGGCGCCGTGCTCGCCGCGCGCGCCGCACTCGAGGCGGGGTCGACCTGGCTCGGGGTGGCGACGGCGACCGAGGCCGAGGAGCTGCGCGACGCGGGGCTCGGCGGCCCCGTCATCATCTTCGGGCCCATGACCGGCGCCGAGCTCGAGCGCGCGGCGCGCGCGTACGCCGACGTGGT
>Ga0315291_10009707_pt1 | contig 11801 bp, 11 predicted proteins | sample YL17G12_20_MG_FD_203070 | JGI IMG/M metagenome (GOLD analysis project Ga0315291, IMG submission 203070) | Sediment microbial communities from Yellowstone Lake, YNP, Wyoming, USA - YL17G12_20 | ecosystem: Environmental > Aquatic > Freshwater > Lake > Sediment | place: USA: Wyoming | collected...
CACGACAGACGCAGATCACCTTGGCCGTCTTCAGAATGGCTGCGTGGAGATACAGCGCCTCCGTGGAGACACCTTCTGTCAATTCCCCCCTTCGTTCCGCGATGCGGAGTTGCGCACAGCTCTTACGGCCGAAAGCACGGAATTCGGCCCCGTAGATGGGCGAGATCCCATCGGGGAAGTCCCCGAGAAGGATCATCACGCCGCCCTCTTCCACAGCTCGGGTGGCAAAGGCCAATGGTTTGATCCCCTGCCAGTAGTCCAAATCTGCCGGTTCCGCGTCTACGATGACTAGATCTGCTCGCCTAGGGATCGGTCGCACGAAGATCCTGCGAGCGAACGCTACGCCAGCACGGTGCGCACGAATCGGGTCTCCCGCGACGACCTGTACGACCTGCCCTATCCTATCAAGGACCACGTTCACAATGAACCTCAGTCCACCCTGGATGGCCACCTGCTCGATTTCCTTCCGGACTGGGTTCTCTTCGACTCCAGCCAATGCCAAGTGGTCTGGTTGGCGCGCAGCCAGCATGTGCGTCCAAGCGGTGGTCTCCTCGCCGCATACGCCGGGTTGGAGGATCTTGGCTCCGCCGCTCCAGCCCGCCTCGGGATGTGGTACGATGCTTCCAATACCCAACACCAAGTCCGCTTCCACTACTCTCCGGTTGACGATGACCGGGGTCCCCAGCTTGGTGCGACCGCGCGAGACCAGCTGCCTTGGGTCGCGGAAGTCGTGGTTGAAGATCGGGACGCGGCGCACGATTTCCCTGCCAAAAGCCCCTTCAATCTCGCTGCTGGTCATCGCGCGATGGGTCCCCAGAGCGATCAGGATGTCGATCCGGGTGTCCGGAACCCCAGCCTCGTTCAGTTCATTCAGAATCGCGGGGGCCAGCCGTGAACGCGGCGTAGGGCGCGTGAGGTCGTCCGAAAGTAGCAGGACCCGCCCTCTCTCCGGCGCGATGTCCCTCAGCGGGGCGCTGCCGATCGGCTGCCGAAGAGCGGCAGCGGTCTCCTTTTCGACGTCAACGGGAGACTCGGCCGTTTCCGGCGCGATGGCGAAGATGATCTTGTCTTCAACGCGGCGGAGGTCCGGGAATCGCTCAACCCAACTATTGGTCTTCATCTCACGCTTCGCTTGCCTAGCCTTTCCAGGAGGGGAAGAAACGCATCCTCGCCTTCCAGCATCGCGACTTGATCTTGACAACCAGCCCGGATGATCCTGGCGAGCTGGACAGCCCGCTTGCCGATGGATTCCGCTGCAGAGATACTGAACAGGGCGATGGCATCCCCTTGTTCCGCGAGCGACTTGATCTTGTGACTGTCGCGGCTCCATGTAGTCCATCCCCCCGCCCCGACGTACGTGTTGCCCGAGACGGGAATGCAGTTCTCCAATACGGCATGTCTCACCAAATCCATGAGGGCGTGCTCCTGGCCTGAAAAGATGTCCAGCCCCTGAGCGATGCCTCCGACCACCTTCAGGTGCAGGGCTTGTTCGCCCCTTCGCGCGCGCGGATAGCGTTTGCTCACAGACTGGCCCAAGCGATCAAAGAAGGCCTTGAGTTGCGCGGGGATGGAGAAGTGATAGACGGGAACGGAATAGATTACAATGTCAGCTTCCAGCCATTCATCTCGCAGTCCTTGAAAGTCATCCTTGATCACGCACTCACCCTGCGTTTCGTCGCATTGATAGCACTGAACACAAGGGCCAACGCGTTTCCCGTGGAAGGCGAACGTCTCTACTTGCAGATCCTCCCCCCCGATTCGTCTCGCGCTGTCGATGGCTCGCTCGAGAAGGAAGAGGCTGTTTCCCTCTCCTCGCGGACTAGCCGAGACTCCCAGCAGGTTAAGCCGCTTCATGTGATCCCTCCGCTTGCTGCACTTCTGGGGCACGACCCCGACGGGTCAGCAGTGACTGAGCGATGACGTACTCCAGCACGGCGTCGCCTTTGTTCAGCATGGAGTGCGGTGTTCCCGGGGGGATTCGCGCGGCTTCACCGGCTTCCAGTACGTGTTCCGAATCGCTCAAGAAGAGTGTTCCTCTCCCACTACAAAGATAGCAGAGCTCCTCACGAGCTTCGTGCACGTGCTTGGGGACACTTCCTCCGGGGAGCACAGTCTGGTGCTCACTGAGTGCAAGGGCTTTCGCTCCGGCTTCTTTGGCGACAAGGAGTGTTTGAGTGATGAAACTGACCATGTTCCTCTGGACGATGTCATTCAGGCTCGAAAGAATCGGGCCCTCATGCAGTTCACCACCTAGCTCCAGTGCCGCGACGCGCACGGTGAAAACGATGGCGCGGAGAGGAGCATCCCCTGAGTTGGCGATCTTGTGCCCAACTCGTGCGGGCAGAAAAGCCACGGTGTTCGAGCGAAGTCTGTACTGCCAATGCGCGCCGAGCGAGAGAACCGAGAGAACCCCTCGCGCGTCCAGGAAGACGTACAGCCGCTCTTGCCCATCGCTCGCGACCGACGTTTCTTCTCTTCGCCCGAGCCAGAGGCGATCGAGCGTCGCCTGGCCCTCGTCGCCTGTCCCCAGCAAGGGCTCGATCAGCACTCTCTGTGTCTTCTCATCCACCGGACGTCCTTCCTCCTTGCGAGCGAAAATCGACCTCGACTTCGTCGAGCGAATCTGTCTGACGCGCCCTACAGAACTCCGTACTTCTTGTAGACAGCTGCAAGCATCTTCCCTTCGAGCAGTTCTTTGCGCGACAGGTTCTCTCGAGTCGCCTTCTCCGCGGCGGCTTCCAGAACCTGCTCTCCAAGCTCCGCCGGAATTGCCACGACTCCATCAAAATCCGCAAAGATCAGATCACCGGGCCTTACGTGAACATCTCCGCACAGAATGGGGACGTCGTAGGCCATGACTCGCGCCCGGCCTTTGGAATCCAGCGGGCGGATCCCCGCAGTAAAGACGGGGAATCCCAGCGCCTTGATCTTCTCGCAATCTCGGATCTGACTGTCGCAGACGCAACCCACCGCGCCCCGCATTGTCGCTGCCGTGCTCATCAGCTCGCCCCACGGCGCATTGATGCCCCCGTGATCGGTAGAGTGAACGACCACATCTCCCGGGCGTAGGCTGTCCATGGCGTCAAGCTCTAACCCATACGGATCGTCTTCCACGACATAGTCCATCAGCATCCACTGGACGGTTCGAGCGGGCCCGATGAACTTGCAGTTCCCGGAGTCCAGGGGTCTCAGCCGCTGATGCATGGCTTGCGACTTGTACCCGAGGTCGTCCAGGATGTCGCACGCCGCGGCCACATAGAGCTTCTCTCGTGCCAACTCAATCAGCCGCCCCAAGTCCTTCTTCTTCACTTCCCGAGCCTCCTTGTCGTTAGTTTCAGTTGCGCGGGATGCAACGGATCTGGCGGGGGAACGTTGGAAGCATCTCGTATCCGTTCTCGGTCACCACGACGACTTCCTCCATCCCAAACTGCCCGAGGTTCGTAGAGCCTGCTCCTGGGGCAGTGTTGAGGCGGCCGCCCCGCGTGATTCCCTTGACGTCGTAGATCCATACCTCGATCGCCAGGACCATTCCCTTTCGGATCGACATCTCCTGGCCATCGGTGAGATCCGGTGGCTCGTGCCCCGTCAGCCCGATCCCGTGGCCAACGAATCCGGTTGGCTTGAATCCTTTCTCAGCAAGAGCTTCCGCCGCCGCCGCGAGTATCTCCTTTGAGGCCACACCGTCGCGTAACGTGGCCAGAGCCGCGTCTTGGCCATGCTCGACCGCGTTGATGAACTCCCACTTCTCCTCAGCGATCGACCCGATCTCCAGGCATCTCCCTACGCTCCCGTGGTACCCCTTGTAGGTGCCGCCACACTCAATGACGAGGTGGCTCCCTCGGCTGATGGGCACGCCCTCAAACGAGGGGTGGCTGTCGATCATCGGATAGCGGCTAGGGTCACCCACGAAGTACATGCCCCCCATGTGAAGCCCGCGTCTGACGATGGCCGTGTAAAGAAGCGTCCCGGCCTCTCTCTCAGACATGCCCAGTCGGAAGTTCTCAACGAATTCGCTGAACCCTTCCGCAGTAAGGGCACAGGCTGTCTTGAGCGCCTCAATCTCGTACCCTGACTTCACCGTGCGGCATTCCCAGATGATCTCCGCCGCCGGGGCAAAGGTCGCGTGGGGCAGTTGAGCTCGGAAGACGTCGATATCGGAGATGGGCCTCGGGATATACATCCCCGCCACTGCTCCGTCCTCCAACCCAATCCGCTTCTTCTCATATCCGAGACTGACAACCACGTCTGCCACCTCACGAGGGAGATTCCGCAAAGAGACGGTGTGATGGGGGCGATCCTGCCCGCGAATGTCGACCACGCAAGAGGTGGCTTCGGCCATTCCGCGGAAGAACTCTGGGACGATCAGGACCGGGTCGCGCGCGAGGGGAAGGATCAAAACCGCGGGCTGGATGCTCTTGGCACTCCAGTGCTGCGAGTTGAAGCCGCAGAAGTAGCGGATGTTGTGTTCGTCCCATAGAACAAGCACGTCCACCTTCTTGTCTTCCATTGCAACTCGCACTGTAGTCAGCCGGCGCGCGTACTCGCTCTCAGGGAAATCCCCAAAGCTTGGGCTGGGATAGAATGTCCCTCTCATCTTCTCATTGAGCATCTGTGCCTCTCCTCCCTATCCTAGAAAAGCAAGCCCACTCGGCAGGCGGATAGCCTGCTCCAGGGGACTCGGAAGACCGCCCAACCGCTTGTATTAGCGCCTCCTTCCCGTAGAGATGGCAGCTGACGTAGTGATCTTGTCCCAGGAGAACCCTTGGAGGGAAGACCCGGGTGCACTTCTCTGATGCCCAAGAGCATCTTGGGGCGAATCGACACCCCTCGGGGAGGTGAATCAGACTCGGAACGGTTCCCTCGATCGCGCGGAGGCGTTGAGTTCTGTCCTGAGACATCTCGGGAACGGCCTGCAGTAGGGCCTTGGTGTACGGATGCGCTGGATGGTCGATGATTGCCTCTTTAGGACCACTCTCGACAATGCCGCCGGCGTACATGACATTCATTCGGTCACACATACTCCCGATGACGGACATGTCGTGTGAGATCAGCAACACAGCCATTCTGCCGTTCTCGACGAACTTACGCATCAGCTTCAGTATCTGTAGTTGGATCGAGACATCGAGGGCAGTGGTCGGCTCATCAGCGACCAAGAGCGACGCCTCACACGCGAGGGCCATAGCAATCATGACCCGTTGCTGCATTCCGCCGCTGAGCGCGAAAGGACGTTTGAGCATGATGCTCTGAGGTTCTGGAAGGGCGACTTCTTCCAGGCTGCGAACAGCAATCTCGCGCGCCCTCCTCTTGTTCGGGGTCTTGTGCAGTCGGATGACGTCGACAAGTTGGGTGCCGACGGCGAAGACTGGATTGAGCGAGGACATGGGGCGCTGGAAGATCATCGCGATCTCCCTGCCACGAATCGCCCGGACCTCGCCTTCCTTCATGGCGAGGAGATCTCTCCCTTGAAAGACGATCTGCCCGCGGGTGATCCGGCCGGGGGAGCGAATCAGGCGAAGCAGGGAATAGCCCGTCACGGTCTTCCCACACCCAGTCTCGCCGATCAGGCCGACGATCTCCCGCCTGCGTATGTCGAAATCGACTCCCTCGACTGCCTTGACCAGCCCGTGGTAAGTCCTGAACTCCACCGTGAGATCGGCGACGTTCAGCAGCTCATCTGGACTGACCATAGTCATCGGACTCACAGCGTTAGGAGACCTCCCGCTCGACCAAGTCGCGTATTCCGTCCCCCGCTAGGAGGAAACCGGTTACGAGAAGGAATATCGCCAGACCAGGGAAAGTGACGAGCCACCACCGGCCAGGCAAGTAGGTACGTCCCTCGGCAACCATGAGTCCCCAGTCTGGCAGCGGAGGCTGGACTCCGAGCCCAAGGAAGCTGAGGCCGGCTGAGGCGAGGATGGTCAGCCCCAACTGGAGGGAAGCCTGCACGAGGATCGGCCCCATGCAGTTCGGAATGATGTGTAGGAAGATCATGCGCATCGGGCCGGCTCCTAGCGCCTTCTGGACCAGCACGAAATCGGCGTTACGAAGTCGGAGCACCTCGGCACGGACGATGCGCGCGTTCCATGTCCAGCTGACGAGGGTTATCGCCCAAATCATGTTGAACAGCGAGGGCTTGAAGACTGCAGCGGCAACCATCGCCAACGCGAAGCCCGGGATGGCCAGGAAACCGTCGGTGATACGCATCAGTACCATGTCCAGGACGCCACCGTAGAAACCAGCCATGGCGGCAAGGAAAACACCCACGGTGATGGAGATGGTCACAACAGCAATCCCGACCAGGAAAGAGATCCGCGTGCCGTAGATCACCCTGCTCAGCAGGTCCCGTCCTACGATGTCTGTTCCAGCTAAGTGCTTCCAGGACGGCGGTTGGAGGCGATCGGCTATCGAGAGTTTGTACGGATCATAGGGCGCGATCCACGGCGCGAGGATGGCTACGAGTGCCAGCGTGAGCACGATCAGAAAACCGATCAACGACAAAGGCGAGTGCCTGACGGCATAGAGTGCGTATCTCGTTCTCTCTCGCCAACGCCGACACGATGAAGTGGGCTGCATCATCCGCACCACCTAGAATCTAATCCTCGGATCAACCAGAACGTACAGAAGGTCCACAAAGAGATTCGTACAGAGATACATGAAGGATATGATGATGGCGGCGCCAGCAATGGGAGCGTAGTCGACCTGAAGCAACGCCATCGTCGCGTAGAATCCAAGCCCGGGGAAGGAAAACACCGTCTCGACGATGAAGTCGCCCCCGAGGAGGTAGGCCAGCGTCATACCGAGGTTGGTAATGGACGGCAGGATCGCATTCTTCAGGGCGTACTTGTAGTAGACCTTGCGTGGGCTGAGACCGTAGGCCCAGGCCATCGCGATGAAATCCTCCTTGAACACCTTGAGCATCCCGTCTCTGGTGAGTCGAGTCGTCGTGGAGATGTTCGTGATCGCCAGCGTGAACGCGGGCAAGATGATGTGTCGTAGGGCGTCTAGGAAAGCAGCCCAATTGCCGGTGAAAAGGCTGTCAAAGAGGTACATCCCGGTGATGTGAGCAGGCGGGCTCACGCTTGGATCGATCCTCCCGCCTGAAGGGAAGAAATGGAGACCGAAGGAGAAGGCAAGCAGAAGCATCAATGCGAGCCAGAACGACGGAAGGGATACCCCGGCGATCGCGATCCCTCTGGAGAGGAAGTCGAGGAACCCGTCCTTGTGCGTCGCCGCCATAACCCCCAATGGCACCCCGATCACGACGATCAACAATGTAGCCAGGACAACAAGCTCTACTGAAGCTGGCAGGAAGGTCCCAATCTCGGAGATCACCGGCTTCTGACGGATAATGGATTCACCAAGGTCGCCGCGCAGTATGTTTCGGACGTAGGTAAGAAACTGAACGGGCAACGGCTTGTCGAGCCCGTATTTCGCCTTGATCGCTTCGATTCGTTCGATCGTGGCGTGTGGACCTAGGGCGACCTGCACGGCGCCTCCCGGGACTATGTGCGTGAGAGAGAACATAATCGTGACAACCAGGAACATCACAAGAGGGATGGATGCAACCCTCAACAGCACATACCTGAGCATCAGACTCGTCTCCCTATGGTGGACCCTCGAGGCTCACTCGAAGGTGCAGGAACTCGCGTGGTCATGCTAGTCAAAGGAGATCCGCCTTGTGGCACCGTACAAAGCGCCCCTCATGGACTCTCGCGAGTTCTGGAGCGCACGCGAGACACTCGTCTGAAGCCTGCTTGCACCTCTTCTGGAAACAGCACCCGGGCGGTAGATCAACTGCGCTCTCCGGCGCGCCCTCCAAAAGCACCGCCTTGTCCTTGACGGTACCGTGGGGATCCAACACAGAGTTCATGAGCGCTCTTGTGTACGGGTGTAGCGGGCCGTCGAGCACTTCGTCAATGCTTCCCATCTCCACAATCTGCCCGAGGTACATGATCGCTACCCGTTCGCCTATGTAACGAGCAACGGCAGCCCCGTGCGTGATAAAGAGGTATGTTAGGCTCAATTCCTTCCGCAGGTCCAGGAGCAGATTGAGAACCCTGGCCTGCACCGAGACGTCCAGCGCAGAGGTCGGCTCATCCATCACCAGGAAGCTCGGCTGCAGCACGAGCGCTCGACAGATACACGCTCTTTGCTGCTGCCCTCCAGAAAGATTACGAGGGTAGCGATCCAGTTCTTCTTCGCGGAGGCCGACTGTCTGCGCCAGCTCAGCGAGTCGGGCCTCCTCACCGCTCCGGCTCAGACCAAGGAATCTTCGGTGAATTAGCAGCGGTTCCGCAATCGCCCGCCGAACCGTCACACGAGGATCTAGGGATGGCAAGGGATTCTGAAGGACTACCTGCATCTCCTGCCTCGTCCGGCGCAGCTCGTTTCCCTGAAGCGCGAGCAGTTTCCTCCCTCTGAAGATCACCTCTCCGCTTGTCGGTTCGAATAGGCGAATCGCCGTGAGCCCGCAGGTCGTTTTGCCGCAACCGCTCTCTCCCATGAGCACCAAGACTTCCCCTCGGCCGATGTCGAAGCTGACGTCATCGACCGCTTTGAGGATGCGGCGGGCAAGTAGACCACTCCGCAGGGCGAAGTACTTACATAACCTGCGCACACGAAGCAACGGATCATCTGCAGCGCCACCCTGCGACATGAAAGGGAGTGGAGGGCAGCTGCCCTCCACTCCAGTCCTCCCCCGTCAGTTACCCTCGCCAGAGCGAGTGGACGTCCAGAGACAGGTGCATGCTATCAGGCACGAAGCCCTTGACGTCGGCACGATGCACAAAGATGAAGGCCATCTCCCACATATAGAGGGCTGGGTGATCGGGGTACACAAGCTGCTGAGCTATCTTGTAGACACCCCACCTCTCCTCACGCGATGCCAAGCCTTGGGCTCCTTTGATCAGCAGCCCGACCTGCGGGTTGTTGTACCCTGTCTTGAAGATCGCTTCGGGCACGAAGCCCTCGTCGAAGATCCCGATCGGGTCAGCGAGGAAGAGCTCCAGATACATGAAGGACATCTGGGGCATCGTCTCCGCGTTCAGCCTGAGATCCTGGTAGATACTCCACGGTAGCGGCTTGATGTTGACCTTGATGCCGAGGTCAGCCAGGTTCTGTTGAACCACAAGCGCCGTGTCTGTCTCGAAAGACCCGGCGATAGGAACAAGTTCAATCTCCACCTCGCCCGGCTTGTAACCTGCCGCGCTGAACAGCTGCTTGGCCTTCGTCAGGTCCCGAGTCGACTGCGGAATACTGGGGTCGAATCCAGGCATGCTGCTACTCAGTATTCCCCGCGCTATCTTCGTCCCAGGGAGATACGTGTCTGCGCACGCCTGGTAGTCGATTGCGTACGAGATCGCCTCCCGCAGCCTCGCATCGTACAGCGGCGGCTTCGACTGGTTCATGAAGATGAACATCTGCGCCAGTGCAGACACGACTTCGACCTGGAACCTTGGATCCGCCGTCAGTTCGTCAACGTCCCTCGGATTGATGTGCGCGGTGTAGTCGATTTCGCCGCTCTTCAACAGGAGAGTCCGCATCGAGATCTCTGGGATATATTTCAGGACTATCGACTTGAAGTACGTCTTGTCGGTCGGCCAGCCGCCCCAGTACGCGGGATACCAGACTGCCTTAACGTACTGGCCCTGGACCCACTCCGCCAGGGTGTAGGGTCCCGTGCCGCAGGTGTGGTTGCCCATCCAGCTCTCTGCCCACGGGTCGCCGGCCGTGACGTGGGCCCTGACATAGGCGGGCGAGGGAATCGAGAGTCCCTTATGGCTTGCAAACGCATCTTCCCAGAGCGCCCAAGGCTCAGCGGTGTGGAACGTGATCGTGTACTGGTCGACTACGTCCCAGCTCTTGACGTTCTGCAAGTAGGTTGCCGGCGTCTGCCCGAGGGCGAGCAGTCGCTCCATTCCATACGCCACCGCGTCCGCGTTGAATGGCGTGCCATCGTGGAACTTGATGCTTTGCCGGAGGTGGAACGTGCATGACTTGAGGTCTTGAGAAACTTCCCACGATGTCGCCAGAACGGGTTTGATCGAGAAGTCCGTGACATCGTACTTGAGCAACCCCTCATACACGTTCCAGGCAATCTGCCCCTCTTGGTGGTCATGAACTTTCTGAGGATCTAGCGTGCGCGCATCTGTCTCGTTTCCAATGACCAGCTCATCACCGGATGCCAGTGCTACTGTGCCCACGATCAGCGCAGACAGTACTGCTATGCTCAGAATCAGAATCGACCTTCGCATTGGTTGTCCCTCCCTTACGACACAACACCGAGCGCTTCAGCCGTCGCTTGCACGTCGAATGAGACCTCCTCGACGCCTCGGGCGTTCTCTAGATCCGGCACATCACCCCCTTCCGTTTGGACTCACAAGTGGAGAGGTGCTCATCCTGTGCGTCCTTCAAGCCCTTGTTACCGAGGGGCTTTTGCCCAGAGCAAAGCCGATTTGCCCACGGCCAGTATAGGGTGCCCTGGCGACCCTTGTCAAGCAGGGACTCTCCTCACAACACACCAAGCCGCGCCAAGAAACCCTGATCGCACAGGGAGCTTGTCCAATTCCTGGCTGGGTACGACATGCTAGCAGACCAGTAGCCTTGTCGGCAGAAGAACACACACTGGCGAGGGGCGTGCACAAACGGCCTAGGTTGACGCACCTGAGGGCCGGATTTCGCGTTCCCTGCCTCTGTCAACTTGTCTCCCTCCCGGAGCGATCTCTTGCGCCAGGCCGGTTCAATTCGGAGCCTCGGAAGCTCATTCATCGAGACCTCGGTTGTCAAGTGCTGTGACAGGCGAGTGGATCAGGAGCCGGAGCGTCGTATAATCGCCTTTGGTCGGGCCAAAATCCGATTGGGGGAAGATGCCAAATCAAGAACGGCACATCAATACCTCTCTCGCCAAGGCGCTGAGAGTGTTGGACCTGTTCGATGGGAACAGGCGTGAACTCACGCTGACAGGATTAGCTGAGGCTTTGGGAAGTCTCCCCGGTAGCATCTACCCAATTCTCTGCACTCTAGAACAGTTTGGGTATCTCGAACGGGATCAGATCACAAAACGCTACCGTCTTGGGCTCAAGCTCCTGACCCAGGCCAACTGCCTTCTCTCCTCCCTGGACGTTCGCGAGCAGGCGAAGCCTGTTCTGAAGCGTCTTGCAGCAGAACTTGCCGCGAACAGCCACCTCGCCGTCCTATATGGGACTGAGGTGCTCTACTTGGATCGGGAAGAGGCTGCCCCCAGCGTGATTATCTCCTCCGTCATCGGGCGGCGAGTACCGTGTCATTGCACTGGCTTGGGCAAGGTCTTCCTCGCCTGCCGGCCTGAACTGGCGCAGCAAGTACTGGCTGTCACTCAACTGCCCGCCGCGACCCGCTGGACCATCACTGACCCGGAAGCCCTTCGTGTCCAACTGCGCGACGTATTGGCGAAGGGATTCGCCGTAGATCACGAGGAGTTTCACGAGGGGAACGTATGCGTGGCGGCGCCAATCCGGAACTACCGGGGGACGGTGGTAGCGGCGATGTCGGTTTCCGTCATCAAGACCCGCCTTGAGTATGAGCCTCTCGAGCGGTTCACGGATGCGGTGCTCGAAGGTGCACGTGAAGTGTCTCGAGCGATGGGGTTCGCGGGGCGCAGTTGACGCCCAAAGCTACCATACTCGCGGAGTCAAGACATCTGCCAACCTTCGCAGAGTCGGCCCGAGGCTCACTTCTTCGTGTTGGCGGTGATTCCTCGCCGCCTTCACTTCCCTCTGCCCGGGTCATCGAGAGCCAGCCAGCACGGCAACCTTGGAGGATCT
>Ga0315291_10009708_pt1 | contig 11800 bp, 15 predicted proteins | sample YL17G12_20_MG_FD_203070 | JGI IMG/M metagenome (GOLD analysis project Ga0315291, IMG submission 203070) | Sediment microbial communities from Yellowstone Lake, YNP, Wyoming, USA - YL17G12_20 | ecosystem: Environmental > Aquatic > Freshwater > Lake > Sediment | place: USA: Wyoming | collected...
GTCCGCGCGCACGCCACCGATGGACTGGACACCGGGGTAGGTGGCGATGATGTAGGCCGCCAGGGCCCTCGCGTTGGGGACCAGACCGCTCATCCCGACCGTGGGGATGGCCGCCCCTGGGCCCAACGCTGCCTGCATAGCAGGGGAAAGCACGGCATAGCTTGCCTTGACCAAAGCGACCTGCGTCTGCAGCTGGGACTGTTTGTTCTGCAGGTCTGCTCGCACGGCGGCGGCCGCGTCGGCGGCCGCCTTGGCGTCGGCCGCGGACTTGGCCGAGGCCGCCTCGATGGTCTGCGCCTCCTGCTCGACCTGGCGGAAGCTCTGCATCTGTTCGGATATCTTGGTGGCCATCACGCGTTGGATGGCCAGCTTGTCGATGAAGCTCTGCGGCGACGCGGCGGTCAGGATCGCGTAGATGCCATCGGCACGCCCGCCCACGTAGACCGCGGCAGCCAGTTTGTCGACCGCACCCTGGTGGGTGTCCAGTTGCTCCTTGGCGGCGTCGAGCGTCGCCAGATCGTCGGCGTGCTTCTTATCCGCCTCACTTTGCAGCTGCAGCTTGTTGTCGAGGTCCAGCTGGGCCGTTTGCACGGTCTCGATCAGCTGTTCAGCCTGCCGGGACAACTCGTTGAAATTTGCCACACTGTCCTGGGCCGGGTCGGCGTACGCGGCGCCGCCCCACACCACGCCGAGGGCCACGAGTCCCACGATCGCACCGACCACCGGCTTGCACGCAACAGATTTCGCCACAAACGGGGGGTGAAATTTCAAGATTGCGCATCCTTTGACTGCTGTCGACGTCGTCGTCGAACTGCCTGTCCATTTGCCTTAGGTCTCAAAAAGGTTACGGAAACGGCATCGGCTTTGTCCAACCAGGGAGCTGGGAATTGGATCTTCACCCGATGGGGCCGTGCGGCACGGGAGTGTTGGACGCACATGGGGAACTCAGTCAATGGATAGTCTTTGTCTTTCGTTACCGTCCCCGTGGACGGCCGTCGGGAGGCCCAGAATGCGGACGACTCTTCTTTTCCTGATCACGGCAGTCTTGTCCCTGATCGGCTGTGCCGGCGCCAGTGCGGACGAAGGAGGAGGGTCATTGGCTGACTCGGTGACCGTGAACGGCTCAGTGGTTCTTCGCGATCCGGTCGCACTACCCGTCGGCACGTTGCTGACGGTGACGCTCGAGGACGTCTCCCAGGCCGACGCGCCGGCAGTAACACTGGCGCAGACGCAGTTCGAAGTGAAGGACCAGCAGGCAGCCATTCCTTTCTCGCTGGTCTGCCCTGCGCCTGCGGTGAGGCCGAGATCCGTCTACGCCGCCCGGGCTCGGCTGACCCTGGATGATCGCTTGTTGTTCACGACGACCGAACGCAATCAGGTTGACTTACTCAGCCCGTCGCCGATTGAACTGGTGTTGGACCCGGTGCCGACGACGGACGCACCGCCGACGCCCGAAGCATCGCTCACCGACACATATTGGAAGCTGATCGAGGTGGAGGGCCAGCCCATCCAGGTCGACGAGCAGATGCGCGAGCCGCAGCTGGTACTCAATGGGCAGGAGAGTCGTTTCGCCGGTTCTGGCGGGGTGAACCGGTTGATGGGCGGCTACGGCCTCGACGGCGACGCGCTCACATTCGCCCAAGTGGCCTCGACGATGATGGCCGGTCCTCCCGAAGCGATGCAGCAGGAGCAAGCGATTGTCGGGGCGCTGGGGCGCGTCCGCGAATTCCGCATCGCCGGAGACCGGCTGACGCTCGTTGACGAGTCCGGCGCACCGGTCTTGAAGGCCGTCGCAGTAGCCCTGAACTAGAGCCTTGGTCGTGTCCCCCGCAAGGGCTGGCCTCCATACCCGTGCACCCCGAACCCGCACGTCGTCATCGGCATAGCTGCCGCTGAATGTGGATTCTCATTCCCGTTTAACATCCCCAGCCCTGACCGGGGTTACGCATGTCTATCGAAAGTCTTTGCACCGGAGCATTTCTCGTCGGTGCGGATCTCGGCCAGCGCTCCATCGGAGACGAACCCGGGCCGAGTACACCCTGTCTGATCTTGCTGCCCTCGACCCGCGCACAAACCCGCGCCGCTGTCCCTGCCCTCTCTGCCGCAGTCGAAGCGATACTTCGCGTGCACCCGGACGGAATCGCCGGGCGCGAACGGTGGGTCGGACCACTGCCGCGAGGACGGCGGCCAGGCTCACTGCTCCGAACCCACCGAACACCAGCGCGACGACCCCGGCCACGAATGCCAAGACCGCGGGCGGACCATTGCCCCGATCCACGACTAGCACCCGTGGGCCGTCCTCGGCGATCACCAGACCACCTACCTCACGAAGGATCTGAGGTCCGCTGGCAGACATGTGGGGGAGTCTGCCATCGCCCGGGGATCGAGGCCGCCGAAAGACCGGCCGATGATCGCAACCGCGCCAGGATCCACGCCGTCCTGTGCGGAAAGCCAATCGAACGCGGCTGCGAACGGCACCCCGTGACCTCAGACTCCGATCACCCGAACCAGTTCCTCCAGCCCGCCGAAGTCGGCGGTGTTGCGGTGTGGAAGTCGAGGTGATGAGTGAGAGCGGTCGCGGCGATCAGCAGGTCGACGACTTCACCGCGATTGATCGACCCTGCGCAATGACACCGCCGGGCTACAGCGTAAGGGTCCGCGTGATGCATGTTCGGTCGCGGAAGGCTTTGTGCCTCAGCGCTTTTTGGGATGCAGCGCGGCCTCGGTGGAGGAGGATTGATCCGCTTTGGCGTTCTTGGCCGCGCGTTTCTCTTTCAGGGACTTGCCGGACTTTTTCGTCATGGCTTGGCGAGGAGATTTATCCGACATCACTGGCCCACTTCACACAGGGGGCCTGACCGGTCCCGATCACCTGACCCTACGCGCACAAACGCATTTCGTGGCGAATCCGAGAACCGTGCGGGTTTGCAGGTCCGCTTTGCCTAGACCGGGACGCGCAGCGGCTTGGCGGCACCGTGCGCTTTATCGACCAGTGGGGTGGGAGAGATTCGTGGGGTCCACCGGCACCGACAACTAGCGACGTTGCGGCGTCAGGCGCAGAACGGGGATGGTGCGGATGCCATTGGTGTTGGCCGCATACGTCGTGAAGTTAGGGAAGTAACGCTCCATCAGCGCAAACAGCCGGTCATGGTCGGCGCCCTCAGTCGGACGGGCCACAAAGCTGCCACCGCTGTCGCTGAGCCCGTCGGCGAACAGCTCGCACCGCGGGTCCTTGAGTAAGTTGTGGTACCAGCTGGGGTGCTTCACCTGGCCGTAGTTGGAGGCGAGCAGAATGACATCGTCTCCGTCCGTGAAATAGGCGAGCGTCACGGCGCGCTGAACTCCTGACTTCGCCCCCGTCGTGCGCAGGACGACGAGAGGAATCGTCCCCTTCGCGGTATGAAGACGCCCGCGGGTAAGGCGTATCAGTCGTGTGTCGAGCGGCGCCAGGAATGTGCGGTGGATGGTGGAACCGGCCTTGGTCGCCAGGAAGCGGCTCACCGCGCGCCGAATCATGGTCGGCGCACTCGTGGGGTCCACCCGAGGAATGCCATTCAACAGATCGCCGTCCATGATCGGTGAAATGCTACCCGCGGTGGGCCGCTGACAAGGGCGGTTTCCGGGGTCGGGACATGACACCGGCAACGCCGGTTTACGACATCCGAGTTGACCGGGGCAACCACGCGTCCCGATCTCAACTCAAAACGAAACGCATACGAAACCACTACTGAGATCATGAAATCGGAATTGAGAATCCGCCCGGAGTGGGGCGTAATGAACTCTACGAGGTGGCCTAATCGAGCCGACGGCTTACCCGATGAGGCCACCGTGGTGATGTGTGACCTCGGTGAGCGCACGATGGGAACCGCCGTCCTTCTCGAGGGGGCGTGGCACCACGGCGTCGTCGTGCGCGACGGCTTCCCCGCCGACCGGGTGAAGCCCCGCGGCCGCGAACCGGCACCCGGCGCATGAACCTCGACCACCGCGAACCCCGACTCGGGCTACGGGCCAACCTCGCTCAGTTTTGCCTTCTGGTAGCGGTCAACGCCTTGGTCGGCGGAATGCTTGGCCAAGAACGGACCGTATTGCCGTTGCTGGGTGAGCGGGTGTTCGGTCTCCGGGCCTACACAGCCGGCTTGTCGTTCATCCTGGTGTTCGGTGTGGCCAAGGCCGCCACCAACTACTTCGCCGGTACGTTGTCCGACCAGTTCGGTCGCAAACCGGTGTTGGTGGCGGGCTGGCTGGTAGCGGTTCCGGTGCCACTGATGCTGATCTGGGCGCCGTCGTGGTCGTGGGTCATCGTCGCCAACGTGCTACTCGGCATCAGCCAGGGCCTGACCTGGTCCACGACCGTGGTCATGAAGATCGACCTGGTCGGCCCGGTGCACCGCGGCCTGGCGATGGGCTTGAACGAGGCCGCCGGCTACGGCGCGGTCGCGGTGACCGCGTTGGCCACCGGCTATCTGGCGGAGTCCTACGGCCTGCGCCCTGCGCCGTTCCTACTCGGTATCGCATTCACCGCGCTCGGGCTGGGACTGTCCACCCTGGCCGTGACGGAGACCCGCGAGCACGCCCGACTCGAGGCCGCCACCCATATTGCCCGCGCCGACGGCCGCCACGAACACCTTCACCGCGAATTGGCCAACCGACAGGTGTTCGTGCAGACCAGCTTCCGCGAGCCTGCGCTGTCATCAGCCTGCCAGGCCGGCCTGGTCAACAACCTCAACGACGGCCTGGCATGGGGCCTGTTCCCGATCCTATTCGCCGCGGCCGGACTGTCGGTCGCCAAGATCGGTCTGCTGGCCGCGCTGTACCCCGGGGTGTGGGGCGCCGGACAGTTGATCACCGGTGCACTCTCAGACCGATGGGGCCGCAAATGGCTCATCGCCTCCGGAATGTGGCTCCAGGCAATCGCATTGGGCCTGATCGCACTCAGCGACACGTTCGCCATCTGGGCTACCGCCGCGGTGTTGCTCGGCGCTGGCACCGCACTGGTCTACCCGACGCTGCTCGCCGCGATCGGAGACGTCGCACACCCGGCCTGGCGGGCACGGGCGATCGGCACCTACCGGCTGTGGCGAGACGGCGGCTTCGCGGTCGGCGCGCTGCTCGCCGGCGTCGTCGCCGACGCCCTGGGAATCCGGGCCGCGATCTGGACCGTCGCCGCCCTCACCGCAATATCGGGCCTGATCGTCGCGATACGGATGTATGAGACCCTCCACCGGACCACGGCCCAGTAGACCCCCTCGTTGGTGGATCCCTCAAACATCGGGACCACCCGCGGGTTCGCTGCGTCCGGAACCGGCTGTCGTCCCGTCAGGACTCGCGAGGCGGGGGACGCGTGTCCAGCGCCCGGCTTGGTCCAATTCGCCGAGGATCATTGATCCATGTTCTGCCGACGGGCTATGCCTGCGACCTGAGAGTTCATGAGCGACAACTCAGTGACGTCGTATCGCTCGTGGAAGGGACCGGCGCGGTCCCCCGGGCCGGCCGGCAGGCGCCGCGGGACTTCGCCAAATCGTTCGGCAGGTTGGCGTGGCTGCACCGGCCCCGGCTTGGGGTCTTGCGAGGCGTCCACTGCCCGTGCGAACTGCAGCAGAACCACCGCGGCCGCGACACCGAACATGATGTACTCGACGAGGAACGTCCCGTAGCCGACCATCGACGCCATGTTCGTGATCTGATCGCCACTGGAGAAGATCGTCGCGGCCAACGGCAGTCCGATCCACGCGCTGACGGCGAAAACAATTGCACCGTAGATCATTCCGGCGACAACCGATTGACGCCGCTCAGTTTCGTCAGCCGCACGATGAATGCGAAGCCGATCCCGTACATCGCGCCCACCATCATGTGGACGATGGCACCGACGACGGCGGGCCCGACCTGCTCGGGGCGCACATCGAGCACGACGAGATGCTGCTCGGCGGTATGACGCAGTGCCACTACCAGGCTCACCACCTCGGGTTCGGCCAGCCGGTAGTGCACGAACAGGCCCTCGCGGCGGGCCAGCACAAGTCGGGCCTGCCGCAGTTGTTGCAGATGGCGCGATCGGCGTCGCGGTAGTGCACGGTGTGCAACTGCAGGCCGCGGAAGGTGCGTGCTCCCGGGTAGATCGGCTTGCGCCGGGGAGAACAACCTCAACGACGCCCCGGTGTGCGGCAAGGCACCTCCCGGCGCCGGCTGGTCGTCGAGGATTACGTAGCGGTGACCTGTTGGGGCAGGTAGTAGCCCGCGGCGAGCCCGGCCTGGCCGCCGCCGATCACCACCACGTCGACGTCGTCGCTGTTCACCCGTTGACCTGTCGGATGGCGGTGTCGCGGGCGTCGGCGAGTGCCTGGAGTGCGGGGATGCCGACGGGTTCGACGGCGAGCAGTGGGACCACGGCGATGCGGTCGGCGTAGTCGTCACGCACCGTGGCGATTTGGGCGATTTCAGCGGCTGCGCGACGCCGCAGCAGTGGTGAGGTGGGCTCGGCGGCGGCCAGGGAGTTGTTGATGACCCAGCCCCACGGATGGATCTGGGCGCGTTCGAGCTCACTGTTGAGGCCGGCGGCTTCCAGGACCGGCGTGGTTTCGGCGAGCGTGACGATGATGACCTTGGTGAGCTCGGGGTCTTGGAGCCGCATCAAAGGGGTGGTGAACTGGCGGTCGCCGAGTTGGCGGGCGACTTCGCGGTGATAGGAGCCGGTGGCATCGAGCAGCAGCAGGGTGTGCCCGGTGGGTGCGGTGTCCACGACGACGAAGTGCCGTCGTGATTCGCTGATGACCTTCGAGAATGCTTGGAAGACAGCGACTTCCTCGGTGCACGGTGAGCGCATGTCTTCGGCGAGCAGCAGCCGGCCCTGCTCGTCAAGGTCCGCGCCCTTGGTGGCTAGCACATGCTCGCGGTAGACGCGGGTGGCCTCGACAGGGTCGATGCTGGAGACGGTCAGGTGCTCCAGGGTGCCGTGCAGGGTGTCGGTGAGATGGCCGGCGGGGTCGGTGGTAGTCAGGTGCACCGGGTGGCCGCGCTGCGCCAGCGCCACGGCGATCGCGGCGGCGACGGTGGTCTTGCCGACCCCGCCCTTGCCCATGCACATGATCAATCCCCTGTCGCCGGCGGAGATCTGGTCGACCAGCGCCGCCAGCGGCGCATCGGGCACCTCGACCGGGGGTTGGTCGGGCTGACCGGTCGCGGTGTCGGGGGTGAACAGTGTTGCCAGGGAATCGATTCCGACGATGTTGGTGGCCTTGAGGTCCACCAGATCCAATGGCAGTGCCCGTAATTCCTCGGGCAGGGCGGTGATCGCCTGCTGCTCGCGCCGGTAGATCGCCGAGGCCAGGGGGTCGCCGGCGTCGGCGGGTGCGGGCAGGACACCGTTGATCACCACGTACTGATGGTTCAGTCCGATCGCGGCGAGTTCGCTGTGGGTGCGGGTGATCTCGGCCAGTGTCGAGGTCTGGGCGCGGGCCACCAGGACCAGTCGGGTGCGGGTCGGGTCGCCCAGCGCCTCCACCGCGGCGGCGTAGACGGCACGCTGCTTCTCCAGCCCCGACAGCGGGCCCAGGCAGGAGGCGTCGCCCTTGCCTTCGTTGAGGAAGTCCGTCCAGGAGCCGGGCAACTGCAGCAGCCGGATGGTGTGCCCGGTCGGGGCGGTGTCGAACAGCACGTGGTCGAACTGCCCGATTCGGCCCCCGGAGTCGGTGAGCAGTTCGGTGAACTCGTTGAACGAGGCGATCTCGGTGGTGCACGAACCGGAAAGCTGTTCGGTGATCGAGGCCACCTCCGCTTCGGGCAGCAGACCGCGTACGGGCCCGACGATGCGCTCCCGGTAAGCCTGCGCGGCCTGATCGGGGTCGATCTCCAACGCCGACAGCCCGGCCACCGCGGGAATGGCGGTGATGGTGTTGCCGATCGACAGGCCGAAGACCTGCCCGACGTTGGAGGCCGGGTCGGTGCTGACCAGCAGCACCGTCCTGCCTTGGCCCGCCAGGGTGATCGCGGTGGCACAGGCGATCGAGGTCTTACCCACCCCGCCCTTGCCGGTGAAGAACAGAAAGCGCGGCGGATGGTCAAGGAACTTCATCGGGTGCGGGTCCTCTGGTTGGTGATCGAAGAGCGGCAGCAAGGCGGTGCGCGGTGCAACCTCGGTGCGCCTTAGATGAAGCCGGCGATCTCTTTGAGAAGGGCGGCTTTGCCTTTGGCTCCGACGATGCGGGTGACCGGCTTGCCGTCCTTGAACAGGATCAGCGTGGGGATGGAGACGACCTGGAAGTCCCGCGCGGTCGACGGGTTGGCGTCGACGTCGATCTTGGCCACCGTCAGCACCCCGGCCTTCTCCCTGGCGATCTCCTCCAGCACCGGGGCCACCATCTTGCACGGCCCGCACCAGGCGGCCCAGAAGTCCACCAGCACAGGGGTGGTGCTGCCAAGAACATCGGCGGCGAAGGACTCGTCGGTGACGGTCAACGGGGCGGTGGGGGTGCTCATTGGTGTGCTCCGATCATCTCAGTGGTGCCGCTGTCGTGGGTGTCGGCCAGCCAGCGTTCGGCTTCGATGGCCGCCGCGCAGCCGCTGCCCGCGGCGGTGATGGCTTGGCGGTACGCCGGCGCACCAGGGTGACGCTGCGGGCGAAGCGGGTGAGGAAGGTGGCTTCCTCCATGGCCGAATCGCCGCCGCCGATCATGGCGATGTCCTGGTTCTTGAAGAAGAACCCGTCGCAGGTCGCACACGAGCTCACCCCGCGGCCGAGCAGTTCCTGCTCCCCGGGGACACCGAGGTAGCGGGCCGCGGCACCCATCGCCGGGATCACCGTCCGCGCCCGGTGCGTCTCGCCCCCGGCGGTCACGACCTCCTTGACCGGGCCGACCAGTGACACCGACTCCACGTCCTCCATCTGCAGATCGGCGCCGAACCGGATGGCCTGCCCACGCATCTCCTCCATCAGCTCCGGGCCCTGGATGCCGGTGCGGAAGCCCGGGATAGTTCTCCACTTCGGTGGTCGTCATCAGCGCACCCCCGAACGAGGTGCCCTCGAAAACCAGAGGGTGCAGTTCGGCACGGGCGCTGTAGATCGCCGCGGTGTAGCCGGCCGGCCCGGATCCGATGACGATGACGTCATGCACGGGCTGTGAACTCATAACCAGTCTTTCGGGTGTTCGGAAGTGTCGGTCGGGTTAGCAGCAGGTCGAGGCCGCGCCGCCGCAGCAGCCGCCCTCGGAGGCGATGGTCTCGGTGATGCCCAGCCCGGCGCCAGCGGGCACGTCGAGACCGGCCCAGGTGGCCAGTTGGGCGCGGTCGGGGTAGCGCCCGGTCATCGCGGTGACGCCGTCCACCAGAACCAGTGGCAGCCCGGCCGATCCGGACACGTGCAGGAACGCGGTGGCGGCGTCGTTGCCGGCGAAGGCCTGCGGTTCGCTGGCCAGGTTGTAGCGGGCGATGTCACCGCCGCGGCCGCGGATGAAATCCATGTCCGCGGAGAAGGTGACCAGTTGCTGGTCGACGTCCTCCCCGCACACGCCGGTGGCACAGCACAGGGCCGGCTCGAATACCTCGATCTTGCTCATCGGATCTCCTTGTCGGGTTGGGGCACAGGTGGATTGAGTTGTTCAGCGAGGCGTTGGACGCGGGTGTCGATGTCGTCGCGGATCAGGCGCATCCGCTCGATCCCCTCGATGCCGCGCCCGGAGGGCTCAATGGTGTCCCAGTTCTCAAAACGCGTACCGGGAACCGGTTCGACGTGTGCCTCCCGCCCCAGCGTCACCGCGACATCAACCTCACGCACGAGGTCCGGGTCGATCGGCTTGGGGTGCTCGCCGGTGATGTCGACACCGACCTCGAGCAGCGACTGCGCCGACAGCGCGTTGATCGCCGAACCCGGAGCGGTGCCGGCCGAATACACGTCGATGCGGTCACCGGCCAGCTTGCGCATCAGTCCGGCGGCCATCTGGGACTTGCCGCCGTTCTTCACGCAGACGAACAACACCGAGGGTTTGCTCACGAGGCGGGTCGGGCGGGCAGGAGTTCGGCGACCAGGGCCTGCACGCGGGTCTTGATCTCGTCGCGGATCGGGCGCACCGCGTCGACGCCCTTGCCGGCCGGGTCCTCCAGCGCCCAGTCGCGGTAGCTGATGCCGGGGAACACCGGGCAGGCGTCGCCGCAGCCCATCGTGATCACCACATCGGAGGTCTCGACCGCCTCGTGGGTGAGCAGTTTCGGTGACTGGTCGGAGATGTCGATGCCGACCTCGGCCATCGCCTCCGCCGCGGCCGGATTGATGCGAGGGCCCGGGTCGCTGCCCGCGGAGCGGACCTCGACGGCATCGCCGGCCAGGTCGCGCAGGAAGCCTGCCGCCATCTGGGAGCGGCCGGCGTTGTGGATGCAGACGAACAACACGCTGGGACGAGAAGCCATGTCTTTAAATGCCTTTCGGAATCGGATCGGGGTGGCGAGGTCACGCAGATAACGATGGGGTGGTCAACTCGGTGAGCAGGCCGCGGACGCGGGTGTCGAGGTCGTCGCGGACCGTTCCCCCTCCATCAGGACTCCTCGGCTGCGGGCCCAGTTGCCGGGAAGCGCCCGCGCAACGCCAGCGACACGTACACCAGCGCGACAAGTACGGGCACTTCGATCAGCGGTCCGACCACCCCGGCCAGGGCTTGCCCGGAGGCCGCACCGTAGGTGGCGATGGCCACGGCGATGGCGAGTTCGAAGTTATTGCCCGCCGCGGTGAACGCCAGGGTGGTCGTGCGCTGGTAGCCCAGGCCCAACGCCGCCCCGAGCAGGTAGCCTCCGCCCCACATCAGGGCGAAGTACGCCAACAGCGGCAGGGCGATGCGGGCCACGTCGAGTGGCCGGCTGGTGATCTGATCACCCTGCAGCGCAAAGAGAATCACGATGGTGAACAACAGGCCGTAGAGCGCCCACGGGCCGATCTTGGGCAGGAACACGGACTCGTACCACTGCCGTCCCTTGACCTTCTCGCCGAGTCGGCGCGACAGGTAGCCGGCCAGCAGTGGGATGCCGAGGAAGATCAGCACCGACTTGGCGATCTGCCACGGCGAGGTGGAGATCGACGCCTGCTGCAGTCCCAGCCAGCCGGGCAGCACCGAGAGGTAGAACCAGCCCAGCACCGCGAACATGACGACTTGGAACATCGAGTTCAGCGCCACCAGCACCGCGGCGGCCTCACGGTCGCCGCACGCGAGGTCGTTCCAGATGATCACCATCGCGATGCAGCGGGCCAGGCCCACGATGATCAGCCCGGTGCGGTACTCCGGCAGGTCCGGCAGGAACAGCCACGCCAGGGCGAACATCAGGGCCGGGCCGATCACCCAGTTCAGCACCAGGGAACTGACCAGCAGTTTGCGGTCGCCGGTGACCGTGTCCAGGCGGTCATAGCGCACCTTGGCCAGCACCGGGTACATCATGATCAGCAACCCCAGGGCGATCGGCAGGGAGATGCCGTCGACCTGTACCTTCTCCAAGGCGGTGTTCAGCCCGGGCACCCCACGGCCCAGCAGCAGCCCGGCCGCCATCGCCACACCGATCCACACCGGCAGGAACCGGTCCAGGGTGGACAGCCGCCCGGCCACCGGCGCCTCGGCGCCCGCCGTGCCGGTCACACCGAAACCCCCGGAGCCGCAGCGGAATGAGCCCCGGCACTCAACAGTGCCGACAGTGCTTCAAGGGCTTCGGGCACCACCGCGTAGTACACCCATGAGGCCCGGCGTTGCGAGGTCATTAGCCCCGCACCTCGCAGCACCTTCAGGTGGTGGGACACCGTCGGCTGCGACACCCCCACCCCGGTGGAGATGTCGCA
>Ga0315291_10009709_pt1 | contig 11800 bp, 9 predicted proteins | sample YL17G12_20_MG_FD_203070 | JGI IMG/M metagenome (GOLD analysis project Ga0315291, IMG submission 203070) | Sediment microbial communities from Yellowstone Lake, YNP, Wyoming, USA - YL17G12_20 | ecosystem: Environmental > Aquatic > Freshwater > Lake > Sediment | place: USA: Wyoming | collected...
GCGACTCTGTTTGTTTGGTGAGCGGCACGTGCTCTTCGAACACAAGTACAAAGAGCTGGCTTCAGAAGGCACCTGGCGCCACAATCAAGAGTACACAGCTGGCACATTTGCCATGTTTAGTGTACTCTTTCCCAACGGGAATATTGTGCGACTACAACCGAAGAAACTGATTGCCCGTGAGGTCGAACAATAAAGCGTCGTTTTATTTTTCTCAAGAAATCTCTTGAGATCATTTTGCAGTTGCTCAAGTACAAGAGGAAAACCGCCATAACGGATGGGCTGGAATGGCACATCAAATAGACGGGAGGACTCGTATGAGATAAACACTGCAAACACTGCCTTTTGACAATGGTCACTGCCACAAACCACTCTTAATGTATGGAATTTAAATGTGCTTGTGAGCAATGGTTGGTGAAATTGAATCCACTTTTCATTGGGAAAATTAACCTTAGTTGTCAAGGAATTTGTTGAAATAGACAATGCGGGCCTCAAAGAACACACATAGTCTTGCAAATGTGTCACCAAAGCTGAAACAAAGGCGTAGTTGGCGGTTTGTCTGGCGTTGGGTTGTGTCTTCACTGCGGTATAGGCGTAGGTTGAGTAAAGCAGTGCTTCCAAAATTGGTGTATCACACCCAAGAACCACGGCAAGGTAGAGAACAATCCAGCGGCTCTTGGTGCTAAACTTGGCACAGAGCAGAGTGTCGAGCAAAGACTGTTCGGTTTTCTGGCGCTTTGTTGGGTTCATGATACAAAGATCGGTCTGTGTTTGCTGATAAAAGAAAAAAGTCTTGACCATAGTTCAGTTCGAAATCTTCGAAATGGACGCCTTCAACAAGATTCTTGATACACTACGTGCGCAGGACAAGCCCAACTTCACGCAGGGCCAGCTGGCCATTCAGGAGATTGGCATGATGCTCGAGGAGATCGGTCTTACCCCTGAGGACAAGAAGAATGCTCGCATTGCCACTCTGCGAGCGCTTCGCCAGCTCCGTGAATTCATGGAGGAGAAGTACCATCTTCCCACCTTCTCGCCCGTGCCGGTCCCTCTCAGCCCAGACTTTGAGTAAAGATGCTCAGGTTTTCTTCTTTACAACAAACTTATCGATTTTCCGCTGACGAGGGCCGTTTTGTGGCACAGTGTAGGCACTGGATCCGCAGTTGTCGCAGGTGCCATTGCAAACATCATGAATGGGCTCCTCTCCGAAGTAGGCAAGCAGGAACTTGCGCCGACATGTTTGCAGCTTGCAGAACTTGACAACGCACTCAAAGGCATCGAGTTTGCGCTTCAGAGTCTCTGGATACTCGGCAGTCTTCTCGGCAATGAAGCCCTTGAGAAAGCTGGCATCCTTGGGTGCGAAAAAGACAATACTCTTCGATGGCTGGCCATCGCGGGCAGCACGTCCGCTCTCCTGGTAGAAGCCCTCAATGGTCTGCGGCAGTGTGGCGTGGACCACAAGGCGGACACTGGATTTGTCAATGCCCATGCCAAAGGCAATGGTGGCGCAGATCACGGTAGTGAGACCTGCGGTCCAGTCTTCCTGCACTTTGGTGCGGGTTTTGGTGTCTAGTCCAGCATGATAGGCAGCAGCCTGGACACCGTCTTCCACCAGTGCCGCAGCGTAGTCTTCACAGGATTTGCGCGAGAAACAGTAGACAATGATGCAGGTGCCCTTGGGCTGACTCTGGACCAGCCGCACAATGTCGTAGTTCACGCCCCACACTGTAGTCTTTGACCGCACCTCGTAGGTAATCTCTGGCCTATTGAATGTCCCGAAGAAGTAGGCGTGCTCACCAATGCGCAACTGCTCGACGATGTCCATCCGCACTTTGGCTGTTGCAGTCGCCGTGAGCGCAAGCACGGGAATCAGCGGCATTGCAAACTTGAAGAATCCCAGCATGCGAAAGTCCGGGCGGAAGTCATGACCCCACTGGCTGATGCAGTGGGCCTCATCAACGGCAAAGAAGGAGATGAGCTGCTGCGAGGCCATCTGCAGCAACAACTTTTGGAAGGCATCGGTGGCCACGCGCTCTGGTGTGATGTAGACGAGTTTGTATTGTGGTGCCGGTTTGCGCAATTCAAGCCAGATCTGATCGATTTCGCTGTTTTTCTGCGCCGACGAGATCATGGCACAGGAGATGCCCTTGGCGCGCAAAGCTTGTGTCTGATCTTGCATCAACGAGATGAGCGGTGAGACCACAAATGCGGTTCCGGGTAGAATCACCGCCGGTAGCTGGAAGCACAGCGACTTGCCCCGCCCAGTGGGAAGCACGACGATAGTGTCTTTCTTTTGCAAGACGGAGAGCACTACTTGTTCCTGCGGAACACGAAACGACTTGTGTCCAAATGTAGTAAAGAGGGTCTCAATAGCTGTGAGATGCAATTCGCCAACTCGGGTGTTCTCATCTTCGAGCTTCTGTCGCTTTCCTGGTTCCTCATCTGAGAGACTTCGCTTCTCGGACATTTTTATCGATGTCGGAGACAGGACCTCGAAAATATCGCAGACCTTGTAATGTGACAGATTATAGAAAATGCGAATCGGCTTGAAGTCGCAGCAGGTGTTCCAATCACGACTGCAGCAGTTTGTTCCCGCTATTGCTGTGCCGCTGGGAGGAGTGCACTATGCACTGAATCCAGAAGTGACATTTGCAGAGCCCATTTTGCGACAAGTTCGCTCGGATTTGCGGCAATGCGAGGCCTACAAGGCATATGCTCACAGCACACCGGCACCGGAGTTAACGTTTGCTCGAAACACCGCTGGTCAGTGCACCCAACAACGGCCCGGCAGTGCGGACTACTTCTGCGCCTGCTGTAAATTCACTGACACCGAGAGTCTGTTGGATGGCGTGATCAGCCGCTATTTTGCGCCCTTCTACTGTGCTGATCTCTATGCGGGAGTGAGCATTTCACAACTCTTTGCGGTGCATCTGCTGCACGCGTTGGATGATCGACAGACCATTCAGGAGATACTGAGTGGGCGCTACGAGTGGACTGAACTGGTTGCGCGACATTTCAGTCGTCTGCAGTGGCGGGCACTCAAGTGCGAGCAGGAGCGCGCCTTGAGCGAGTGGGCCAACTTCATCAGCACTGTGAACTCCTCACCACCCGGCACCGCTCTCACAATGACCGAAGAGCAGAGGAGCGATCTTTTGGCTCAGTTATTGCCGCAGGTCCCTCCACAGCCAGAAGATGGAGCTTTTATCTTTCGCCGGGAGTGGAGAGAGCAGCTCACCCGCGGCATGGCTGAACAAGTGGAGGCGTACTTTGCCCAAGTGGATATTGAGCCGAACAAGACGCCCAGCTTTCCCTACCCTCTTTATCATATACTGGACTCGTGGTTGATGCATGGGTTCTTTGAACCGGAGACTGCGGAAGAGCACTTTATCACTGAAGTGCTGTTGAAACCGGAGAAACAGCGCCGCATGGTCAATGCGTGTCGCAACTACTTCGAGACGAGTCTGGATATCATCACGGACCGCACCAACCTGACATTGGCCGACTTTCATGAGACTGATCGCCACGAGAGCTGGACACCGATGCAGTCGGAACTCGAAGTGTGTCGTGAGGTGCTGGAGAATGGCGCCATGCGAACACTGTGGACCCACTACAACGGGGGCGGTCAATTTCGCATCACGTACCAGCGCTTCTTTGTGTGTGCGGAGTTCTTTGCAGCTGAAGTGCTCCAGGCACTGTTGACTGAACACCGCTTTGAAAGCGACTGCGAAGTGCTCTTCACTTGGCTACGCCAGGAGCAGTTGATGCAAAATAACTACAACAACAAAACATTCGCACTGGCCATTGAGTGCAGCGCCGCGGCAATGGCAAACAAAGCGACTGAGTATCGGCGCCTCTTTGATGAGCTCTGTGTCTCAGAGCGAACAATCATCAAACAAGATGTTCCGGCGGATGAGGATACCTTCGCCAATGGCTACTTTGTCATACTGGCCAATGGCGAAGAAGATGAACGCGATAACATGGAGTGGTAAACACTTAGAGTTTAATCAAGGCCGATAGAGTTTCAATGTTTGTTCAATACAGTTATTCATTATCCAACCAAAGTCGCCGGCCTTCAAAGTCTCCTTTTCTTCACGGTTGCGTGTCATTGAAAAGTACAAGACACGGTTTTCCAAAAAGAATGTAGTTTGAAACAAGGGATGATCAAAGTCAGGCCACCGAAGCGTGACGCCGTTAGGAAACAATAGCAACGTTATTCTATTTCCAAGATTTCCCCAAAGCCAGCGTGCAGTTGGAGATGATGACTTGCTTTCTCCGAGTTGTCTTTCGATCATGTGGGCCATTTTTGAAATCAAATTGACAAGAAAAGTGCTGTTTGAGATGAATTGCCTCAATTCAACAAACGCCAGAGATGTGTAGTACAGAGTTTCTAAAATACAAACGTTGCAATTGAGAATCACACTGAAGTAAAAAACAATCCATTTGTCCTTTTCTGAACAGCGAAGCACTAGAAATTCTTGTAGAAACTTCGAGTCATCCATTCGTGTGATGATTTGGTCGACGGTCTATTATCTTTTATTCGTGCCCTCACAACTTTTTCTTCGCTTGTATATTTAAGTGTGACTTAGGTCTGGTGCAAACCTCCCAAAATTTCGTCCTTTAAACCATATGCGCCGAACGACTTCGATATTTTCGGAATCGATTCGACCGATTGCAGTGTCTGATGAAACGAACACTGGAGAATGGTGAAGAATCACCGGCAAAAGCTGTGGCGGGGGAAACCATGTTGTTAATTGACAATAGAGAACGCATTGGCACCGACAATCGGGCGATGTTGCTAGTTTCGGCAATGAAACAGCGCCACAAATTCACATCGGGTCAGCTGGGTATTGCTCAACTACCATTGGGTGATGCAGCTGTCAAGCAAGGAGAGGTGGTGCGAGCGGTGTGGGAGCGCAAGACCTATGCGGACTTTGTTGGCTCTCTGAATGACACCCGTCTTGCAGAGCAGAAGGCGCGCCTGATCAAGAGTCGGGCTGAACACCCAGAAACCATGTTCGGCTTGGTGATTGAGGGCACACTGAACACCACGCACTTGGGTGCACACAATGAGACGCATATTCGCAATTTAGTCTGGGATTGGAGCAAGTACGGCCTGACCGTTGTGTACACAGCCAGTGTGGAGGAGACCTGCGACTACTTGGCTCATATGCGGTGGTCCTACGCAGAGGAACCGAGTCTTGAGGCCGCACAAGAAGCCGCCATGATGAGCATGCGTGCGTATGCGGGCAAGAAGAAGGCCGTGACACCGGAAAACTACTTTCTTGAGTCTTTGAAGATGATTCCCAATGTAACGGGTCGAATTGCCAAAGCAATCACGGCCAAATGGCCAACACACAGTGCCCTGAGCAAAGCCTTTGACGGCAAACCTAATTTATTGCACGGTCTCAAGGTCGATGAGAAGGGCAGCATTGGCAAGGCATTGTCTGCGAAAATTTGCAAGTATGTACGGCCCGCCGGCAGTCAGTAAAAAAGCAGGAAAGATGGATGCGGTGTGTGTACGCTGCTTTAATGCCCATCTTGGCAATACCTGCTTCATTGGACCTCGCGGTTTCTTGCCCGGGTTGCAAGAGCAAGAGAAATGGGTCAGTGCCATGCTCAAAATCATGGAACAACTAAGAAACCGAGAGCTGGGCCTTTGGAATTCGAGCTCTTTCTTACGCTTGATAAAAGCACTGAGAAACGATCCAATTCCTTCTCGCTACAGTGAAGCCCCCGAACAATGGCGTCAAGACCTTATCAAGAGTCTTACTGAGGTCGAGGATGAAATCGACCGTGAGGCAGTTATTGAAGATCTTGAACAACAAATCGAACGGAACAAGGCATTGAGACCTTACTTCAAGGCCCTAGAAGAAGAATCTTCAGAGATATCACCCTATCGATGGTCTCGAAGTGATTCCCCACGACCCTCATCGGCCAAGTCAAAGTCTTCTGAAGAAAGTCCACTGCCTCCCAGCCATTATTCGATTCCGTCAGAGTCAGAAGAAGAAGAAGAAGTGCACCAAGATATCGACATATTCCAGAGACAGGGCAACTTGGTGAATCTGTTTGATCATCTCAAGACCAAACCTGGCTACGCGTTCATTGATACACCCGAGTGGCGGAAGATTGCACGAAAAGTGCACAAGAAACAGTACTCCTCTCTGGCTGCGCTGTTCTGGGATGTAGATATGTTTTTTGAATCACTTAAGAACAACCTCAAGGGCACCAAACAATGGCCAGCGATTAAGGCGCTGATGAAATACTGGAAAGCAAAGTATAGAGAAGTCGAAAGCAGCCAACGCTTCCGGGCGAGCCAATCATCATCCGAGTCGAGTGAATCTGAAGAACTCCCGCCCCCGAAGCCGATTGAAATTGTTTCTAGTGAAGAAGAGGAACAACAGCCAGCCCCACGTCGATTCGGTATCCCCGCTACAACAAAGCGAGCATTCGATGATCGACTTAAGAAACACTCCAATGTGCTGCTGGCCCGCCGGACTCCATTTCGTGTGGCCGACTTGAAAACGTTGCTAAATCAGCAGGAACCCAATGATACCGTGATGGATGCGTACGCCACGCTGATCAATGATCGAGATTGGGTCCGCAACATGTACTTTGAACACACTGTCTATGTTTTTGAGGTCTCCTTTTACAAAGAGCTGTACGCGAAAGACCGGCACTATGCCTACGAGCGCGCTCGAGATTGGACATCAGAACGCGCCCTCGATGTATTTCTGCTGAAAAAGGCCTTAATTCCCATCTACATTGCAGGCTCTCGCCACAGAGCCCTGGCTGTCATCAATTTTGTAGACCAACGCTTTGAATACTACGACTCACTCGGCGTTGATGGCAGCGTGCACTTGCACAATCTACGACTCTGGTTGCAGGCCGAACACCAAGACAAGCGAGACCGTGCGATTGATCTCACAGCTTGGACTGAGTATCAACCAGCGGTTCCAGAGCAGACTGTTCCTGAGGATAGCGGCCTCTTTGTGCTGCAGTGTGAGGATTGTCTTGCTGCGGGTGTGCCATTCGACTTCCAGCAAAGCAACATGCCAGCACTGCGCTACTACGTGGCCGATGCGATTGTCAATCATGAAACCCTACCCGATACTCCCAAAATCCCAGAGAACAAACTACGGACTGTCAAATTGCACAAGCTCCAGCACGAGCAGTTGAAAGGATTGAGTGCTGAATGGGCCAAGCACTGGGACAAGTGGCAAAAGGCACTTGCGCAGAAAAACAATGAGAAAGCTCAACTCCACCGCGCGGCACTCGATGCGATGTTGAAACTGAACTCTCCGCTGCACATTTTCTATGATGCCATCACAAAGCACGGTGGTACCGCTGAACTTCTTCTATGGTCCCGCTGGCAACAAATCACCAATGAATTGGGTCCAGTTGATGCGGCCTCCTATGCCCGACTTCTTGTTGAGATTGGCCCGCTCAAGGAGAAGATTGCCAAGTTGTCACGGGAAAGCGGAAAGCTTGTTGCAGACTATGAAAAGTGGGAACAGTTCAATCGCGAGATCCTTGGCCCGCTGGATAAGCGACTCCATCGCATAATGCTGACAATGCAACACATTGACGCGTACTCAATTGCAAGGGGCTACAGTCACCTTCTTCCTGCTGAACCTGCTCTGCCAGAAGAAGACTGAAACATAAATCAAGTACTTTATTCAGACTCTTCCTCTGAGGATGGGCGAGCATCGCGTTCATGAGGACTCGTATCCAAATTGAACTTTCGTGCCAATGTCAATCCAATGGGATCGCCATATCCGAAGTTTGCGATATCTTCGGCCCATGCCAACAGTGTCTCAAACTTCGTGAACAAAAAGGCAGTGAAGTTCTTGTAGAGGCGACCAGGGCTGCTTTGCCTTCCTACGTTTTCGAGCGTGGGAGGAACTTGATCACGATCTGGGTGGAAGAACCACTCTTGAAAGTTCAGCATAAAGAGGTCGGTGAGGTCATCACGCAATTTCAGCAGTTCGTCAATGTCATCATCATCGAACAGATCATTGGCACTTTTGGAAAATCCCGGGCGCTGCATGACGGATTTGTCCGCCTGGACATCGGCAAAAGGCACTTTGGTCTGAACTGGGGCGACAGGCGGGAGAACTTTGGGCTCTTCGAATGTTTCTGGCACGAGTCCATTGTATTTCCAGAGCTTGTCCAGCAAATCTTCATCAAAAGGATCGCTGGTAAAATCGCGAACCGTGCCAACTCTCTCTTGCATCCACTTGGCCAACACTACTGTCAACCCGCCTTCGGAAATCTCTGCCGCACGGTCCAGATATTTGGCCAACTTTTGGTTTGGCGTGGCAATTATGCGAATGGCGTAGTTGAGAAAGCTGGACGTGCGCAGTGCAGGATCGAGAATGACCTGAGTTCCAGTTGCTTCAGCCGGGTGAGCCTTCTGATGCTCTTCTTCGTTCTTCACCAAGATTTGCACCGAGAAGAGTTGGTTACAGAGCCATGTAATGAAGTGTAGCTGCACCTCTTTGGCGACTTGTTGTCGGGGCAGACTGGCCTTGGTCTCGAGTTCTTCCACCAACTCCATCATCAGCTCATCATTGTCTTTGTGAGGAGCGAGCAACTCTGCCACTTTCTGCCGCAAAACTGCCTTGTTGTCTGCGAACTTGCTGCGGAGTTTTGTGAGTGCATCCACCAGGCTGCCTGCTGTCACTGCCGCAGGCACTGGCACCGGAGCGGCGTGCGGGGTTGTGATGCGCGGATAATCGAATACTAGCCGCTCGGTGCCACTCCAAGCCGGAGGTGTGATTCTTCCAATAACCTCACTTCCATGCTCTGTTTCAAATGCATGACCAGTGCGCTGGTTAAACCACTGTGCCACTTCTTGATCCAGGAATTCAGTCCATCTCCCCTCTAGCAGGTAGCTTTTCCAGTTGGCGAAAATACCAGTAACCACTGGCTTGAACTGCGGCTCCAATACGCTCTCAATGTGCACCGCTGCTCTGTTGCCCTCGTCATTGCGCATATTGGGATCCAAGGTAAAGGTGACATTGCCAGTTGCCTCATTACGTATTGTGTTGAGATCGTCTTGCGTGGTCACAATGACATTGAGGGCTGGAAACAGGTGGTCATACAGCCAGGAAATGAACGCAATCGCGGGCCATGAAAAAAGCTCTGGTTGCTTCTGGCGAATAACACGGCGCAAGACATAGTGGAGAAAGTGGGTGTCATTCTGCTTGTTGGGTGGGAGAACCGACCACTCGATGTAGGGGTCAAGTAGAGTCTTGACATCAGCAAACTTCTTGGTCACACTTTTCTTGTTTTTGCTGAGCTTCTTCAGTTGCTTTGCCACTTTCTTTGCAAGTGATTTGAAGCTCTTTTTTGAGAATCCAGGTGGGAGCGCTGGCTTTTTCTCGCCTCTGCGCGGCGGTGACTCGTCTCTTTGCTCTGGTCCAGTTTTGGTACGAGGTGCGCGCGACTTCTTCTGCCAAAAGGCCTCTCCATCTCGAGCACGATCTTTCTCAGTGTCGGCCATGCGCCTGACAATGTACTTGAATGTTTCGCCTGGATTCACAGTGAAAAAGATGCGGCGTTGGCCGGGAAGTGGACCCTTGTCCTTTTCTATCTCTCGTTTGGCACTGCCAAGCGGCTGCTTTTTGTCCCAAATAATGCGCACATTGTTCGGCAGTGCGAGGGCTTCAGTGTAGGGCGCAGTTTCGAAGTTAGCGCCAATCAGACAGTCCAATTTGTGAGTTGACCAATCTTGGCGCTGGCAGGCAGTACTGCAATAGGGCACCTTGCAGCTGCTGCAGAATGCACTGGCCTCTTTGCCACAGCAGGTGCACTCCATCTCGGCTTCTATCTATTACTGTCGCGAAAGTCGTGCACTAATACCACATCGAGTATGAAATATTGTGTTGTTTGTTTGCAGGCGCCCCTTTTGTGCGCCTGTGCTGCAGTCGAAGACCCAGTAGCAACACGAGTGGCGCCTGGACTCTGGATTAGTGGAGTCCAAGCACTCAATGATGAGCGATTCATGCGCGGCATCAATGCTGTAGTTACGGCATTCCCGCTGAATCACTACGATGTGGATGAGCGAGAATTAGCTGCTAAACTACAAGGAAAAAGGCGTCTCCGTGTTCCGATCGTGGATGATCCAAATGCGCCGATTGAACTCTATTTCGAGAGCACGGCTAGTTGGATTGAAAAACAGATCAATCGTGGATACAATGTCCTACTACATTGTTTCAAGGGCCGCAGCCGCTCGGTGGCGCTGGCAGCCTACTATATGAAAACGCGCATGGCAGAGCTCTATCCGACTGTGGATGATGCACTCGCTTACATTCACAAGCTGCGGCCTTCTGTGCACCCGAACGAAGGCTTTGTGAAGAAATTGCATGAATACACACAGTAAAACAGCTGAAGTTTTCTTTACTTCCCAAAGTACTTATCAATGCTGCGTTGATGGTACTGCCGCTCGCTCTCAGAGACGACATATTCTCCAGATTCAAGCCGCTTGACCTCAACACAGCCAACACAGTCCTCCTCATTGATGGGATCGAGGCCATCAGCGGGAGTGTAGCGGTTCTCACCAGATGGCCGCAATCTCTTCATGAAGACCTCATAGAAGCCGCGGTCGCGCTGGATGGCAAACGGCATGAAGGTGGTGATTTTCTTTGGTTTGATTGGGTGGCGTTTGAAACGCAGCATGCTCGTGTACACCATCCAGATGTCCCAATTGCGCACGATGTCGCTGCGGAGCAAGGGTACTGCTGGCTCTGTTGAGCAGCGGTAGAGGGTTTCATCAGAGGTCACATCAAGCTCGAGTTTTTTGATCCAGAGTTCACCAAAGGCGAGCTCGTTGTTCTGTTTGGTGGCCCAGACATAGGGCGTGGCCAGCGCGTCGGGTGCTTCACGGGTAGTAGCAAAGCGCTGCTTGAGCAGTCTTCGCATCTTGGTTTGTTCGTTCTTAGAGATAATAATACAGCCCTCGCGCAAAGTGTGTTGCACATTGTCGTGCAATACAGTCTCAGGGTCAAGAGGTCGCAGTCTGTGATTCCCTGCCGTCCATTGATTTGTTGCACACTTTTCCAAAAAGACTGCAGTGAGCGGTTCTCGGCTTTCCAGTCGATAGTACCAAACTTTGTTGTCATCACCATGCAGTGCCAGCACAGTGCTCTCTTCGACAGTGCTGGGTTCCACTGGTGTGACTGCTTCCGGCTCGCTGGCGGTCTCGGGTGCAATAGCATTGTCAAAGAGATTGGCCAGCAGAGAGTAGAACTTCTCTGTTTTCAATATCACTGTGCGTTGGGACTCAATTTGAGTAATGTGAAGTGCGATCTCGTAACCACTGTTGGGGTTGCTCATTTTTTCGAACTGAGCACTCGAGTCAGAAAATGCGAAAATTTGCATGAAAAACAAGATCTTTAAATTTTCACATAGACTCCGTGCCGACTCTGCACGGTGCCCTTGTACCAGTCCGGCCAGCGCATGTAGCCCGCCCAGATGACAAGAAAGAAGAACCCAACAGCCGGCGAAGTCCAAATCCCAAAGCACCCAATCATCGTTGTGCAATGCTGATCCTTTGCATAGCCATCTGCCTGGGAATAGAGCAACGCCTCCTGTGCATACTTGACACAGATCACTACTATCACAATGAACGCGTGCCAGCCAGTCTTCCCTTCGAGTCGCCGATTCAAGCGGAAGAAATCCAGCCCAGAATACACTGTGAATAGCAAACCGCCAATGTTGGGAAACACAAGCGTAAGCCAAGCAGCCGAAGGCATGCCAATTATTAGGAAGTTGCCGACTATGCGATAGGCCAGGAAACCCA
>Ga0315291_10009712_pt1 | contig 11798 bp, 15 predicted proteins | sample YL17G12_20_MG_FD_203070 | JGI IMG/M metagenome (GOLD analysis project Ga0315291, IMG submission 203070) | Sediment microbial communities from Yellowstone Lake, YNP, Wyoming, USA - YL17G12_20 | ecosystem: Environmental > Aquatic > Freshwater > Lake > Sediment | place: USA: Wyoming | collected...
CAATTTCTTTTTCAATTTCTTTAGCGAGCTTATTTTCAACAAGAATACCGAGGCTTGAACAAGTTCCGACGATAGATTTAACTGCTTTTTTCAAGGTTTTATCAAGCATGCCTGGCATTTTTGTTTTTGCAATTGATATTATCTGTTCTATTGCAATATTTCCAACTTTTTCGTTTTTGTGGTCGCCAGAGCCTTTTTCTAAAATTAATTCTTTTTTTATAAGCTCTGCAACTGGCGGAGCAGATACTTTTATTTTAACTTTTTTTGTTTTAGTATCAACATCCAATTCTACTGGAACTTTTATCCCTTTGAAAGACAAGGTTTCTTTATTAACATCTGAAATTACCTGCCCGATATTTATTCCTAAAGGACCGAGCTTCTGAGCCAAAGTTGGCCCAGGCTTCATTTCCCCGCCTTCAACAAGCAAATTGATTTTCATTTTTCTTATATTTATATTTTAATTTATCTTTTATTCTTATTTTTAATCATTAATATTCTGTGTTTAATGCTTTACATCTATTGTTGCTTTTTTAATACTTCTGTTTATTTTATTTATTGGTTTTTATATTTATCAATTATTATTTTCTATTAATAATTTATAAATTTTTATATGATTTGGCTATTGTTTCTTTAATTTATTAATTATTATTTATTTTGATTATTTTTTATTATCTGTTTATCTTTTAATGCTTTACATCCATTGCTTATTTATCTGTTATTTTATTTATTGATTATTTTTTAACTGATTTTATTAATTTTTAAATCTATTCCTCTTCCTCATTTTCTTTTATTGTTTCTTCTTCAATTTTCTCCTTGTCTTCTTTTTCTTCTTCTTTTTCCCTTCTTATAACTTTTACATTGTCTAATTTTATTGTTACAGGAATTGGAACAACTGCTCCAAGCAAACTGACAACAACTTCTTCTTTCTGTTTGTCTACTCTTAAAACTTTCGCTTTTTCTTTTTTGAAAGGCTCTGCAATAATTTCTACAATATCTCCTTTTTCAATATTTACTATAGTTACAGCTGGTTCAAGCATATTTTTTATCTCTTCATAATTTAAAATTTTTCCAAGAATTCCTTTTACATAAGGCAAATCAAAAGTTGCCTCTTCTACTGATTCTCTGTCAGCTGCCTCGACTATAATATATCCTCTCAATCCATGAGGCCTTGCAGCAGCAAAAACATTTAGCTGTTTTTTTTCTGCACGATCAGCTACCATGTCTAATACTTTGTCTTCTTTATTTGTTGTTACTTTAATTACAAATATCATTTTTTATTTTTTTTATTTTATTGATTGTTGATTATCCTTTTATTATTAATAAAGATAGGTTTTATATGCCCCACATCTATTGCTTTCTTGCTTACTAAATTGTAATTGTTATTTTATATTATTACTTATTTTTATATTTTTAAGGGGATTTAAGCCCAACTACCTCTTAACTTCCTAAGAAGCAGTTGTAATTATTTAATATTTAGGATTTATAAATGTTTTGGTTTAGAAAAGTTTAAAAAGATGATAAATAGAAAGACTTATAAAAATAAAAAATTAAATATAGTAAAATGACGAGGGAAAATTATTCAGATAAGAAAACACTTGTTGAATACATCTCATCAAATAAAGAAAGAATTAAGATAGTTAGTGGTTTAATTAGCAGGAAAGTTCTTCTTGATAAATATTCTACTGGAAGAGGAAGAAATGTAGTAAGGACTTTTTTCTCTACAAGAATTTATGTAAATAGCAGATTATTAACTGAATATTTAGAAGATGATTTGCCTGAAAAATGTCTTCTACAAATTGAACCTGAGCTAAAAAAATTAGCAGAAGCTAAAGCTGATTCAGAAGAATTATTTAGGAATCTAGAGGGAATGCTATCAAATTTAGCTGAACAAGAACAGACTGAAAAAGACGACAAAACAAGAGGTGAAGAATTGGCTGATCTTCAAGAAAGACTGGCTAATTTGGGTTTAGACTAAAATATCTATAGAACAAAAATTTATTATCTTTTTTTGTATTTATTCTTGTTATTTTATAAAAGTAAGAATAACAGAGATTACAAAGCCGATAAATCCTATAATAAGAATGCCGATTGCTGAGGCTTTTGTTACCATGATTAGTTCAGCTTTGTCTGGCTTTTTCATTATATGCCATACTCTAACGCATTTCTGCAAAAAGCCTTTAATGTCAATATTTAATGCCATTTTTTAATAAGAGAATATAGATATTTAAAGATTACTAATAGATAAAAAGAAGGATAAATGTGATTAAATATAGTTAATTTTATAAATATTACTTAACGTACGTTTACATGGGAAGGATAACTGAAGAAACTAGAGAATATATTAAGTCATTTTATGATAAAGGGCTTTCTATTAAAGAAATAGCTAAAAATTTAGGAGTATCATATTCAATAGCATATTATTATACTAGATTAAGAGATAGAGGATTTGCTTCTCCTGGAGAATATCATATGCATCTTCTTAGAAAAAAAGGATATAGTTCAGATAGAGATTATGAGAGAGAAATAGCTAGACAAAGAGGATTTAAATCCAGAAAGGAATATGAAGAGTGGCTAGCTAAACAAAGAGGATTTAATTCGTGTAGAGAATATCGTAAATTTCTAATAGAAAAAAAGGGATTTAGCTCATATGCAGAGTATGAATCATATTTAGCTAGACAAAAAGGATTTAAATCTGATAAGGAATATAAAGAGCAATTAGCAAGAGAAAAAGGATTTGGGTCACATAGAGAATATATAAGACATTTGACTAGAAATTGGAGGGAGCGTTTAGCTGAACAAGGAAAAGCATCAAAGAAGAACGCCAAGAAAAATAAATCTAAAAGACAGCTAATAAAAAACAAACCAGATAGAGTTATGTCTAAAGAAGAGAGGTTAGATTTAATCAGACAAAGAACTGAACAGATATCAAAAAGAAGAGAGTTAAGTGGTATAGTAGAAGAAGATTAAAGAAAGATAAAATAATTTATTCTTCTTCGTCAATAAAATCAATTCCTAATTCGTCTGAGAGGTCTTGTCTTATCTTGTATTTTGTTGTGTCTTTTTTTCCTAAAATCTGCGGGCTTTTAACTCCTGTTACAATTAACATGACTCTTATTGCTTTTTCCATATCATCGCTGATTTGCGCTCCCCAAATCATTTTTGCATCTTCTCCAAGCTTCCTGCCAACTTCTTCTACTATAATTTTTGTTTCATCTAAAGTCATTCCTGGCCCACCAATAATGTTTATTAAAGCGCCCTGAGCATTTGAAACATCTACATCTAGCAAGGGATTTGTTAGAGCTTTTTCAACAGATTCTTTTGCTCTTTCCTGGCTGTCTGACTCGCCCATTCCAATTAGAGAAACTCCGCCATTTGACATAATAGCCCTAATATCTGCAAAATCCAAATTAACAAGTCCTGCTTTTGTTACAAGCTCTGTTGTTCCTTTAACTGCATTTGTTAAAATTTCATCTGCAACTTTAAATGCTGTATGCAAAGGCAGTTCAGGCGCAAGTTCAAGAAGTTTATCATTAGGAATAACAATTAAAGTGTCAACACTATCTTCCATTCTTTCTAAGCCATACATTGCATTTTCTATTCTTTTCTTTCCCTCAATTGTAAAAGGAAGAGTTACCACTCCAATAGTTAAAGCTCCCATTTTTTTTGCCAAGCTTGCAACAACAGGAGCTGCTCCTGTTCCTGTTCCTCCACCTAATCCACAAGTAATAAAAACCATGTCTGCACCTGCAATTTTTTTCTTTATTTCATGTTCTGATTCAATTGCAGCTTCTTCTCCTATTTTTGGATTGCTCCCTGCTCCTAATCCTTGCGTCAGCTCTTTTCCAATTAGAATTTTATAATCAGCATTTGTATATAATAAATCCTGAGCATCTGTGTTCATTGCTATCATCTCTCCTCCCTTAATGCCTATTTCCCGCATTCTGCTTAATGTATTTCCGCCACCACCGCCAACACCAATAACTTTTATTTTAGCTGTCTGTTTCTTTAATAGTTCTTCAAGTTCCTGGTCAATAGCTAGCAACTCTTCATTTGGCTCGAAAATCTCTTCGCTTCTTTCAGCTCTTTTTTCTGCCATAACTTAATAGATAAGATGATAATTTATAAGTTTTATTGTTATAAAATGCTATGTTTAGATGATACTAAATAGTCTTGTAGAAAGCTCTAAACCAACTCCAAATTCAGAATTTCTTTAAATTTTGAATTAAAAAACTTTGCAAAAACTTCTGTTTCTTGTTTTTCCTCTTTATTCTTTTCCTTTAAAATTATCTTTCCTTCTTTAATTTCAAAATCAAATCTTTTTTTAAAGAAAAAATCCATTAAAGCATTAATTTTTTCTTTTTCATCTGTGATTTTTCTTTTTGCTATGAAAGAATAGACGATAGTTTTGCCTGATAAAGGATTATTAAAATCAGCCAAAACCCTGCCTCCTGAAACACTTATAATTCTTACAAGCATGTTGTCAAGAGCAAAAACCATTCCTGGTTGTGGGTTGGCATTTTTTTCTCTAAAAAGATTTATTGGCATTAATCTTACAAGCTGTGGTATTCTTTTTCCAAATGCCTTTTCAGGAGATAATTCAATTTCATATTTTTTGTTCAGCTCTTTTTCTTCAAGAGCTTCATCCAAGCCAGAAAGCAGCATGCTTTGTCCTACACAAATAATTAAAGATTTATTTTCATTTTCTTTTTCAAAACTAATTTCTGGATTCATTTTTTTTGCATCTTCTTCTATATTTGTATCAAAAATCTCTCCAGTATCTTTAATTCTGCCTGTAAATTTCAATTCAATAAAATCATTTTTCTTAATTGTTTCCATTTTCTATTCATTATTTTTTAAAATTATTAATAATTCTGTTATATTTCATATGTTAATTAATTGTTTCTTTGCTGTTTAATTGTTATTTATTTCCTTTTCGTTAACCCTTTTAATAAAAGGTTATTGCCTTGCTATTTAATTATGTGTTTTTATTCTTAATAATTATTATATTATTTTTTTATTATATTTTTTCGTTCTATTACTATATTCTGACGAAAAGGCTAATATTTATAAATCTATTTTTTTTAAATTAGTTATGGTTTATAAGCTAATTGATGCTACTGCTGTTAAAGAGGGGACAGCGATAATAATTGATAATGCTCCTTGTATTGTAAGAAGTGTTGATATAAGCAAAACAGGGAAGCACGGACATTCAAAGGTAAGATTAGAGGCAATAGGAATTATCGACGGCAAAAAAAGAGTTGTTGTAAAGCCAGGACATGAGAAATTTGAAGTTCCTTTAATTACAAAATACAGGGGGCAAGTTTTGTCTGTTGGAGAAAAAACAGCAAGCATAATGGATTTAGAAAGCTATGAAACTTTAGATATTACATATACTGAAGAAGTTAAAGAAGGATTAAGAGAAGGATGCCAGGTAGAATACTGGGATATTGATGGACAAAGAATAATAAAAAAGGTGTTTTAAAAATGGCAAAATTACAAGCAGCATATAACAGAATGTTTAAGAATGTCTTTGTGTGCAAGAACTGCAAGGCAAAAATAAGAGCAGATTCGAAAAAAATTTTAGAAGGCAAAGTAAAATGCAGGAAATGTAAAAAGAAGGCTTTTAGGGCTGTAAAAAGAAAATAAAAGAGATGAAAAAATGATTAATTTATTATACATATATGATTTAACTTTTTTTGCTTTATTCACTTTATTTGTAATCCTTTTCCTTTATAAAAGAAGAAAAAAGCTCCAGAGAGAGGGAATTATCTATGTCTATAGAACGAAAATTGGGATAAAATTTATTGATTATGTTGCAAAAAAATTTAAGAGGCAGTTTAGATGGCTTCAGTATGTTATTGTAGTTACAGGCTATATTTTAATGCTCATTATGCTTTATCTCCTCGGACAGATGGTTTATTTGTATTTTAAATTTCCTGAAGTTATAAAAGCAGTTAAAGTTCCTCCGATAATGCCTTTAATTCCCTATCTACCAGAAATATTTAAAGTAGATTTTCTTCCTCCTTTATATTTTACATACTGGATAATTGTCATTGCAATAGTTGCAACAGTTCATGAATTCAGCCATGGATTTCTTTCAAAATTTCATGGTATAAAAATAAAATCAACTGGCTTTGGCTTTCTTGGCCCTGTTCTTGCAGCATTTGTTGAGCCTGATGAAAAAAAGCTCAGCAAAAAGAAAAAAATAAGCCAGATATCTGTTTTATCAGCAGGAAGCTTTGCAAATTTAATCACTTTTATTATTTTTCTTTTAATTTTCATACTTTTCTTTGAACTTGCCTATGTATCTGCAGGAGCAATTTTTAATGTGTATTCTTTTTCAGAAATTGATATTTCAAGTATAAATACTATTAACAATAAGGCATTTTTTAATCCAAGTGCAGAAACAATTCTCGAAAATTTAAACACCGAGGGCAATTTGACAAAAATAAAAGCCGGAAATGAAAGCTATATAATTGAAAGAAATTTGTTTTTAGAGCAGGAAAAAACATTAAATGAAACAAACAATATAATTTATGTTTATGATGATCTGCCTGCTGTAAATGCAGGGCTTGAGGGGCCTGTAATTGAATTTAATGGACAGAAAATAAAAAACAATGATGAGCTAAGCAGTGAGATTTTAAAATACAAGCCTGGAGATGAAGTAGAAATAAAAACAAAAATTGAAAAAGAAATAAAAACGTATAATGTAGTTCTTGCAGAAAATCCTGCTGTTAAAGGAAAGCCTTATCTTGGCATAGGAATTATTAAACAAGAAAGAAAAGGAATATTGGGAAAACTTTATTCTGTTATCAGTTTTTTTAAAGACCCTGCAACATATTATGAACCAAGAATTAATTTTGGCTTGGCTGTTTTTATTGAAAATTTATTGTGGTGGATTATAGTCGCGAATATAAGCCTTGCTCTTTTCAATATGCTTCCTCTTGGTGTATTTGATGGAGGCAGAGTTTTTTATCTAACAGCTTTAGCTATTTTTAAATCAGAAAAAAAAGCAGAAAAAGCATTTAGGTTTATAACTTATTTTATTCTGCTAATCGGCTTATTAATGATGCTTTTTTGGTTTTATGCTATGTTTTTAATATAAATCTAAATAAGATAAATTTAAATTTCTATTCTATCTTATAGTAAATGTAAAGTTTAAAGAAAATACAGGGCTTGTAGTTTAATGGCAGAACTCTACCTTCGCAAGGTAGAAATCTGAGTTCAATTCTCAGCAAGTCCATGATATTGAAATAATCAATATTGATAAAAATAATTATTAACAATTAATAAAATAAGAGATAATAGCTATAGCATAAAAAGCTTGGCAGATGTATTATTAATAAATAAAAAACAAAGTAATAATGGAATTAATTAAGCACAATTAAACAGATTTAAAGCATGAATATATATTATTAACAAAGAATTATTATTGATAATATGGCAATTAAGAATATTAAAAAAATAATGGAAAAACAAGGATATAGATTTATTGGAAAACATAGTGCTGTTAAAATATGCAGATGGACTAGAAAATCCTTAATAGATGAGAGAGAATGCTATAAAAGTAAATTTTATGGAATAAAATCATGGGAATGCTGCCAGATGTCTCCTTTTATTGACTGCATGAATCAATGCATTCATTGCTGGAGAGCTATAGAATTAAATTTAGGGGCAAATTTAAACAAAAAAGAAATTGATAATCCAAAAGAAATAATTGATTGCTGTATACTTGAACAGAGAAAATTGCTGAGCGGATTTAAAGGCAATAAGAAAATAAATTTAAAAAAATTTAAAGAGGCGCAGGAGCCAATGCAATTTGCAATTTCCCTTTTAGGAGAGCCAACATTATATCCAAGGCTTGCAGAATTAATTTTAGAGCTGAGAAAAAGAGGCAAGACAAGTTTTCTTGTTACAAATGGCTTGCTTCCTGAAAAATTGCTTGAGTTAAAGAAAAAGAAAGCATTGCCAACTCAATTATATATTTCATTGAATTATCCAAATGAATCCTTGTTCAGAAAAATTACAAATAACAAAGAAAAAGGGGCATGGAAAAAATTTATGAAAACTCTGGCTTTAATGCCAAAATTACCGACGAGAAAAGTCATTAGAATGACTTTAGTTCGCGAGTTGAACATAGCCGATAATATGATTGAAGATTATGCTAAATTAATCAAAAAAGCAATGCCTGATTTTATTGAAGTTAAAGGTTATATTTCCGTGGGGTTTGCAAGACAAAGGCTTGGCTATGATAGAATGCCAAGCCATAATGAAATAAAAGAATTTGCAAAACATTTAATTAAGCATCTGCCAGAATATAATCTCCTTGATGAAAAAGAGGAGAGCAAGGTTGTGCTTCTTGGCAAAAGCAAAACAAGAATGAAAATTAAAGACAAAGAGATTTAAAAGTTTCTAAGCAGCCTCTTTAAGTTTATAACCAAAAGCAAAAGCTTCTCCTTTATCATATTCATCATTAGCACCAATATCTAGCCCGCCACTGCAACCAGCACCAATGGCACATACTCTAGTTTTCTCTTCATCAACATCTTTAAAACTATAAATTTGTGGGGGTTTTGAATCAAAATATTGTGCAATTTTTACAGCTCTTTCTCTTCCTTTCTCTCCAGCTAATCCTAAAAGGAGAGTATTTCTTGCCAAATCATCAGCAGTATGTTTTCCTATTTTGTAACCAATTGGAACAAATCTTACACTTCCATCTTTACTAAATATAACTCCCTCGATAGTTTTGCTTTTTTCAGATTTTAATTTTTTAACAAGCTCTGATTTATTCATAATAACTTTTCCATTAATAATTTGAGGATTATCCTGAACATAAACTCCCTTATATGGTACAAATAAAGTTCCTGTATATGCCCAAAACCATTTTTTCCTGAAAGGCTCAAGTATTTGATTAGCCCATTCTTCATGTTGGTTTTCAAATGCAAAATAAATCAGAGAAATTGTCTCTGCAAATGTTGGAGCAATTAATCTCTGCTCTTTAATTTGTTCTTCAACACCAATATAAGTTCCTAGTAGCTCAATTTGTGGCATAAAGACTAGATCTTTTCCTTCGTGAGATATAATAACTTCGTGATCTACCATCTTAATATATTTAAAATAATTTAGCTACAAATAAACAATTCCGTCCTGCGTCAGCACAACAAGTCTAATGCCTACTGGCAATGAGAGCAAGGCTGAAATTAAAGCCATATGCTCTTTGCCATCGCCACTTGCAATGCTTAAAGCAACTTCTGTTCCATTTATTTTGCCTTTTAATTTTTCCATTATCTCTTCTTTTAATTCGAGAATTCCCTGGCTTGTTTTTACATTGATAAAATCATGCTTCTTGTCTGTTGTAAATTTCTCTGCGAATTCGCTTCCTATAAGAATTATATTATCCCACTCGCCTCTATTAACTAAGCCGGCAACCTGCCCCCAGGTTCCTTTTCCCGACGATAATAATGCAACAAGCTCCATAACCAATAAAAATTAAAGAGGTTTATAAGTTTTTATATACTAAAATGAATAAAAATAGAAAAAGGTAAATTTATAAACTATCAAAATCTGAAAATATTGCCATAAACTACATCATTAAAGCTTTTTTTCTGAGCTTTAGTGCATCGGTAGAAGGCGTTAGTTAAAAAATATGGATTAGTGAAACATAAAATGGAAAAGCATGATGTAATTAAAGCTTTAGAAGAAATTAAGAAAGGAAAAGAAAGAAAATTTGAACAATCAATAGATTTAATTATAAACTTAAAAAAATTTGATATCAAGAAAAATATAGTAAATGAGATAGTAAGTCTTCCTCATAAAACAAAAGAAAAGAAAATCTGCGGCTTTCTTAATGAAAAAAGCATGATTATTGATACAATAACAAAAAATGAATTTCCTCTTTATGACAAGAAAAAAATAAAAAAGCTTATTAAAAATTATGATGCTTTTATTGCTTCTGCTCCATTAATGCAGGCAATTGCTACTATTTTTGGAAGAGTGCTTGGCCCTTCTGGAAAAATGCCTTCTCCTAAGCTTGGTATATTAATGAGAGAAGATGAAAAAACAATTAAAGACACTATTGAGAAAATAAATTCTTCTATTATTGTCAAGACAAAAGAGCCGACGATAAAAGTTTTTATAGGCAAGGAAAAAATGAAAAATGAAGAGGTTGCTGAAAATATTCTTGCTGTGTATAATGCTGTATTTAATGCTCTGCCTTACAAAAAAGAAAATATCAGGAGTGTAATGTTAAAGCTTACAATGGGCAAGCCTGTTAAGATAAATTTAAAATAATAATTAATAAAAAAATAATACGTGCGCATCAATGAAAGCAAGGATTGAATAATTAAACAAAAATTATAATTAAACAGCATATAAAATTATGGATTAATAATATAAAATCAAATTAATGAAAAAATAATAATCAATTAAACAAAAAAGTTACAATAGCCAAAGCATAAAAACATGGCGGGTTATCTATTAATAAGAAACTTTTTAATAAAAGGTTATCATCAAAAAACAGAAAAAATAAATAAAACTTTAAACAATAATAACAAAAAATGAAAGAAACAAATAAAATATCTGAAAGAAAAATCAGAGCTGTAAAAGAACTAGCAGAGCTTATTGACAAGAACAATACAGTTATGTTTTGCTCAATAAAAAGCCTGCCTAGCCAGCAATTTCAGAAAATTAAAAAAGAATTGACAGATAAGGCTGAAGTAAAAGTTGTCAAGAAAAGCATTTTACTCAGGGCTTTAGAGATGGCTAGAAAGAAAACAGCTTCTGGATTAAAAGATTATGTTAAAGAAGATACTGCTGTTTTAATTTCTGATACAGAGCCTTTTGAATTATCTTCTATATTATCTGAAAGCAAAGTTCCTGTTAAAGCGAAAATAGGGCAGGAAGCAGAAGAAGACATTGTTATTGATGCAGGGCCTACAGAATTGACTCCTGGGCCGATTATAAGCGAGCTAGGAAGCTTAGGATTGAAAATAGAGGTTAAAGAGGGGAAAATAGAGATTAGAGAAACAAAGATTATTGTCAAGAAAGGAGAAAAAATAAAAGAAGCTGCTGTAAGTTTAATGACTAAGCTTGATATAAAGCCGTTTTCAGTAGGTTTTATACCAATAGTTGCTTATGATAGTAAGGAAGAGAAGATTTATACTGAAATTAGAATTGACAAGAAAAAAACTCTTGAACAGCTTAAAGAGACTTTTGCAAAAGCTAATGGCCTTGCAATTGCAATTAGCTATATATGCAAAGAAACAATTAAATTTTTGCTTGTTAAGGCAAACAGCCAGGAAAAAATACTGGCAAATTTAATAAATGTAAATACTCAAGAAAATAAATCATAGGAGGAAAAATGGAATACATATACGCAGCTCTTTTACTGCATAAACTCGGAAAAACAATAAGTGAAGAACATTTGCATAAAGTTATTTCAGCGACTGGAATTGAAGTTGATGAAGCTAAGATAAAAACTTTAATTGCAAGCCTGAAAGATGTAGATATAGATAAGGAATTAGAATCAGGAATTGCATTTGCAGCAAGTGCTACAGCTAGTGGAAAAAGCGAAGCAGCAGAAGAGAAAAAGGAAGAAAAAGAAAAACCTTCAGAAGCAGCAGAGGGCTTGTCATCTCTTTTTGGATAATTTTATTTTTGTTTTTAATTTAATTTAAAAACAGACAAGCCTTCTGAAATCCTAGTTCTAACTTTAAATTTAATAGCAATATTGATAGATAACTAAGGTGAATAATAAAAGATAATTAGTAAATGCAATAAAAAGTTAATTGTTTAAGCAA
>Ga0315291_10009713_pt1 | contig 11797 bp, 7 predicted proteins | sample YL17G12_20_MG_FD_203070 | JGI IMG/M metagenome (GOLD analysis project Ga0315291, IMG submission 203070) | Sediment microbial communities from Yellowstone Lake, YNP, Wyoming, USA - YL17G12_20 | ecosystem: Environmental > Aquatic > Freshwater > Lake > Sediment | place: USA: Wyoming | collected...
CCCGCCGAGCCTGTCGCCCAGCCGCAGCGGCCGCTCGAGGTTCACCGGCGCGCCTTGCCGGATCATCCCCAGCGTCGTCCGAGCCGCCGTCTCCGGCAAGAGCGATGCCCAGAACCGATCGCCCGAAAGCTGCTCCACAGTGAGACATGGGCCGCTAACGGCGACACTGTCGCCCAGCTTCAGGTCCTCGAGCACCTTGGCCGCGCGGACAGATAGCCGCAGACCACGAGTCCGGGTCACCTCGACGACTGTTCCGATCTCCTCTATCAGGCCTGTGAACATGTCATATGGCAGGAGACAAGCTCCTGCCCAACGGTCATGGGCGACCCCTCCAGAGGCGGGCAAGCCAGCGGGTCGCCCCTACAAGACATCACCCGTGATCAGCAGGTCCTCCCCTATGCGCCGCACCCGCATATTCCTGATGCGCCAGGCTTCGGAGAGCCGCGCGACGCCTTCGCCGCCCACCGCGGTCGGGGCCTCTGCGCCGCCAATGATGAGAGGCGCAATGAAGAAGTATACACGATCAGCAAGCCCGGCGGCTAGCGCTGCGCTTGCCAGCGTGCCACCGCCCTCGACCAAGACGCTCTGGACCTGTTCCTCGCCCAGGCGGCGCATCAGCGCCGCCAGATCGACGCGCCCCCTCTCCGCGGGCGGAGAGGGGGAAGGGGGGTGAGGTTCGGCCGGCAGCACCCACACCTCTGCGCCGGCGCGCCGGAGCGCGTCAACGCGCTCGTCAGGCGCCTTTTCAGTCACAGCGATCACCGGTGGGCGCTCGCCGGCGGTGAGGAGCGCGGCAGTCGGTGGGGTACGCGCTGCGCTGTCCACCACCAGACGAACCGGACTGCGGCCGCGCACGCTCCTCACAGTCAGTTTCGGGTCATCGCTGAGCACTGTTCCGATGCCGACCATCACAGCATCATGCCTCGCGCGGAGCTTGTGGGCGAACCTGCGGGCGCGCTCGCCCGTTATCCACTTCGATTCACCCGTGCGCGTCGCGATCTTGCCATCCAGGCTCATCGCTGCCTTTAGCGAAACGAGTGGCAGGCCTGTGGTGGTGTGCTTGAGGTAGGCGGCGTTAAGTTCCCGCGCTTCCTGCTCCAGCAGCCCGACCTCTACCTCGATGCCCGCATCGCGCAGCAACTGGACGCCTCTGCCGTTGCCCTTCGGGTTGGGATCGAGAACGGCGGCGACAACCTTGCCGATGCCTGCGGCGACGATCGCGTCGGTGCAGGGGGGAGTGCGGCCCTGGTGACAGCACGGCTCCAGCGTCACATACATCGTCGCGCCCCGCGCTGCCTCGCCTGCCGCGCGCAGCGCCCACACTTCGGCGTGCGGTCCGCCGACCTGCTTGTGATAGCCCTCGCCAACGAGCCGTGTGCCTGAGACGATGACGGCTCCGACCATCGGGTTGGGGCTGGTCCGGCCGGCCCCGCGCGCGGCAAGGCGCAGCGCGCGCTTCATCCAGCGCTCCTCGCCGGAGGTCATTCGGGCGTCTCGCTCTTGCTGTTTGCCTCGGCGCGCTTCGCCGCGGCGATGCGATCGCCCACGAAGCGCGCCATATCGCGCCAGATCTCCTGCTGACGCTGAGCGAACCGGTCCTCGACTTCCTGCAGATCGGCCAGCATCACCCATATCAGCGCGATGGCGGCAGCAAGGCAGCACGACCAGTAGGCCAGGAAGAACTGCGGATGCTGGTGGGCGTTTCGCAAGCCGAGCACGAAAAGCCCCAGGAACACGGCCGCGAGCAGAGAGAGCAGAAGAGCGCCGGCAACGAGCCGCAGCTTCAGCCTCCGGCGCGAGATAAGCGTGCGGCCACGCAAGTAGGCATGGATCTCGATCACCACCAATACGAGAACCAAGATTGCCACGGCCGGAAGCCCCACAGCAACCGCGTACATGCAGTGCCTTCCTGCGCCCGCCACAGGCCAGAGGTGCCTGACGGCGCCAAGCTCATGATAGCACCGGGGTCACAGGAGAGGCAAGGCGGGCGAGTCGCCGAAAGTACCGCCGGTGAGGGTAGGGCAGGCTTTAGCCTGCCCACCACAGGCTGAAGCCTGTGGTACCCAGAAGGTACGACGGAGGGCACGCAATGCACAAGGTGGCAGCAGGCCTCGCGGCCTGGGTTCTGTTGGCGCTTGCCTTCGGCTGCGCGTTTTCCGATGCGGGCGCAGGAGCGCCACAAAGCGAGGGAGCGAGCGTGGAGCTGACCGAGGAGCAGATTCTGGCAGGCGCGGATGAGCGCATCGAGAAGCGCCGGAAGGCCGACGCAACGGTCCGCGTCGTGGATGCCGCGGGCAAGCCTCTGCCGGGGGTCCGGGTGAAGGTCGAGCAGCTCAGCCACGAGTTCCTGTTCGGCTGCAACGCCTTCCCGGTGCTGGGCTACGAGGACCCCCGGATGGAGGGAACCTACCAGCGAGAGTTCACAGCGCTCCTCAACTACGCCACACTTGGGTTCTACTGGGGGGCGTACGAGGCCGAGGAGGGGAAGCCGAACGCGGCGGATCTCAGGCGCCAGGCCGAGTGGTGTCGCGACCACGGGATCGCGACAAAGGGGCATCCGCTGGTATGGCACGAAGTCTACCCGGAGTGGGGGCCGTCAGATCCGGACGAAACGCGCGAGCGCCTGCGAACCCGCGTCGCCGAGATCGTGTCAGGATTCGCCGGCCTCATCGGCCGCTGGGACGTGGTGAACGAGGCGACGGTATCGGCGAATGTGGACAACGGGGTAGGCCACTGGGCGAAGCGGGACGGCGCGGCGGCAATGGTGGGGGAATCGCTGCGATGGGCGCGAGCGGCCAATCCGAATGCGATACTGCTCTACAATGACTTCAACGTTGGGCCCGACTTCGAGAAGCTGGTGACGGATCTCATCGCTGCCGATGCGCCCTTCGACGCGATCGGCATTCAGAGCCACATGCACGGGGGCGAGTGGCCCATCACCAAGGTCTGGGAGACCTGTGAGACCTATGCCAGATTCGGCAGGCCGCTGCACTTCACCGAGACCACAGTGCTGTCGGGAGAGCACGGCTGGGAGCGCACCCCGTGGCCGACGACGCCGGAGGGTGAGGCGTTCCAGGCCGACTACGTGGAGAAGCTGTATACGGTGCTGTTCTCCCACCCGGCGGTCGAGGCGATCACCTGGTGGGACTTCATGGACGGCGCTTGGCAGGGCGCGCCCGCCGGCCTCGTGCACGCGGACCTGACACCCAAACCGGTGTATGAGCGCCTGATGAAGCTGGTCAAAGGGAAGTGGTGGACCAACCTGGAGACGCAGACCGACGAGGCGGGCGTTGCTCGCTTCCGCGGGTTCCTTGGCCACTATCGCGTCACGGTCTCCACACCAACCGGCGACATCGTGCGCGAGATAGATGTCAGGCGCGGCGCCGACAGCGCGCTGACGATACGCCCTGAACTAGCGAGGGAGGTCCGCATGAGCACCATCGTCCTCGACCGCGCGCAGTATCGCGATAAGGTCCACGCCTGTTGGCTCGGCAAGAACATCGGCGGCACGCTCGGCGCGCCCTATGAGGGCCCCAAGCACATAAACAATCTCACCTTCTACGATCCGGTTCCGACCGAGCCATCGCCGAACGATGACCTCGACCTTCAACTCGTCTGGCTGAAGATGCTCGAGGACCGCGGCCCCAAGTTCGGCTTGCCCGACTTCGCCGACTATTGGATGCGATACCTCCGAGCCTATCCCTGGAACGAGTACGGGTTCTGCATGCGGAACCTGGAGCGCGGCCTGCGGCCTCCGGTCAGCGGCTGGTTCGAGAACTACTATGTGGATGAGATGGGCTCGCCGATTCGGAGCGAGATCTGGGCCTGCGTCGCGCCCGCCGATCCGCAGCGCGCCGCCGCCTACGCGTGGATGGACTCGGCGATGGATCACGCCGGCGGCGAAGGGATGTGGGGCGAGATGTTCTGGGCCGCGGTGGAGAGCGCGGCCTTCGTGCTCGATGATCCGTTGGCGCTCATCCGCATCGGCCTGGCGATGATCCCTCCGTCGTGCGACATCGCGCGCGTTATCCGGGAGGCCGTGTGGCTCCACCAGAACGGGGTCCAATGGGCCGAAGCGCGAGATCGCATCGTCCGCATCTACGGCAACGACCAGCCGTGCAACGCCATCCAGAACCACGGATTCACCGTGCTCGGGTGGCTCTACGGCCGGGACTTCGGCGACAAGCTGTGCAAGGCGGTGAACTGCGGTTATGACACTGACTGCACCGGCGCGACGCTCGGCGCGTTGCTCGGCATACTCGGCGGCACCAATGCGATCCCGAGGGAGTGGAGCGATCCTGTCGGGCAGAGCATCGTGCTCCACAAGTTCACCGGCGCGTTCGACGCGCCTCGCAGCATCGCCGAGCTGACGGAGCGCACGGTCGCAGTCGCCCAGCGGCTGATGCCAGCGGATTCCACCGTCGCCTTCGGCGACCACGGCGCTCTGCCGGAGTGGCTTGTCTCACTCCTCTCGCGGAATGAGCAAGCCGCGGCGGCGACCTCCCAGGACCTGCGCGCGGCAGTTGCCCGCGACGGCGACGTTGAGATCACCCTCCACTACCACGGCGACCCGGTGCTCTTGCCGGGTGTAGCAAGGACGATGAGCGTGAGCTGCCGCAGGTCGGGCCGCGCCCTCCGGGCGCAGGTGAACGTGGAGACGCCTGCGGGCTGGCAGGTGCGCGCAACTGGCTCCGACACCTTCGAGGTCACGCCCTCTGCGTTCGAAGGTGTCGAGAGGTTACGAGTCACAGTGTCGGTTGAAGGCGAGGCGCGACAAGCGGAGTTCGCGGTCCTCAGTCCGTCAGCGGCCCCTGGCTTCCCGAGCGCGACCAACATCGAGTACTGCCCGGTCTGTAAGGGCAGAAAGGGGTCGTGCATCTGCGAGCAGGCGAAGCCACGCCAGGTTCCTTGACGCCCCCTTTCGTTCTCGGCTAGAATGGCCGTGTCATGGCTACCAAGGTCGGGGCGAAAGCCAAGAAGAGGACCAGGAAGTTCCTCGAGGACTCAGAAGGGCGGCGAGCCTGGGTCGTGCTCCCTATTGAGGAGTACGACGAGCTGATCGAGGCCGCCGAGCAGATCGAAGACATCCGCCACCTTGAAGAGGGCAAGAAGGTCAAGGGGAAGCCACGGCCCTGGGAGCAGGTGAAGGCTGAACTCCGGGCCGAGGGCAAGCTGCGCTGATGCGCGTCGTCCTTTCCCCTTCCGCCCAGCGATCTCTCCGCACCCTCTGCGTCTCTGCGGTGAACGGTTCTCTCAAGGCCTCTGAGTCACACCCCACTTGTCGTTCGCGTTGACCCTCCTGCTTCGGCCTTGGTATACTAGGCCCGTATGAACTGGATACTCTCCGCCCTGACGGAGGAATGGGCGGACCTCCCCAAGATACAGGAGGGGCTCTCCGAGAGCGCCTCCCTCGTTCGCGTCGATGGCGCGACCGAGCCGGTCAGGGCGTTGGTCGCGGCAGCGCTACTCCACGGCTCCCGGCGGCCGATCTTCGTCATCTGCCCCACCGGCGAGGCGGCCGACCGGATGCATGACCACATCGTCGCGCTGGTCGGCGACGGATCGGCCCCGGAGGCGGGAGATCGAGTGGTCCTCCTGCCCTCACTGGAGGCGTTGCTCTACGAGGACGTTACCCCGGACCCGACGCTGGTGGGCGAGCGCCTGCGCGCGCTCATGCTGCTCCAGCGCGGCGAGCCCCGCGTTTTCGTCGCCGGCGCGCCGGCCGCGTTTCAGCGATGCCTGCCGCCTCCCGTTCTCATGCCGTCCGCCATCACGCTCGAGCAGGGCGAGGAGGCCGACCGCGAGGATCTCGTCTCACGGCTGGTCGAGATCGGCTACGTGCGGGAGCAGATGGTCGAGGGGCCGGGGCAGTTCAGCGTGCGCGGCGGAGTGCTCGACGTCTTCCCGGCGGGCGAGCGGGAGCCGGTGCGCGTTGAGCTGTTCGGGGACGAGATCGAGTCCCTGCGCCACTTCGACCAGAACACCCAGCGCTCGTATGAGGCCATCGAGAGCGCGACGATACTGCCGGCCCGCGAGCTGCTGCTCACCGATGAGGCCGTCTCGCGCGCCGTGCCACTGATAGAGCATGCCCTCCGGGATCAGGCAAGTCGCCTGCGCGCCGAAGGCCGGGACTCGGAGGCGGCCCGGCTCGAAGACGGCATGGGGGAGACGCTGGAGGCGCTGCGGCAGCGAGGCTATCGCCGCGGCGTCGAGTACCTCACGCCGTTCTTCTACCCCGAACGGACGACCGCGCTGGACTACCTGCCGGATGGCGCTCTCGTCGTCCTCGATGAGCCGCAGCGGATTTCCGAGCGCTATCAGGAGTTTCTTCAGCATCTGCTGGCGCTTCAACTCGCGCGGACCGACCAGGGCCTGCTGCTCCCGCTGCCGGATGCGCTTCACGCGCCGCTTGAGGACGGTCTGCGGCTGCTCGCCCGGCACAGAACACTCGAGACAAGCCAGTTCGGAACGCCGTCGGCCGGGCGAACCGGTGCGAAAATCGTCCTGTCAAGCCAGCCGATGGAGGAGTTTGGCGCGGACATCGCCCACCTCGCCATCGAGCTCCGGCGCTGGCAGGAGCTGGGCAACCGCGTGCTCATCGCCACCCGCCAGGCGGACCGGCTCATCGAACTGCTCGATGAGGCAGCCATCGGCAACATGGTCCGCGAGGGGCCCGATGTGCTGCCGAGGCGCGGTCAGATCGTCATCTCAAATCGTCCGCTGAACGAGGGATTCAAGCTGCCGTCGGCCCAGCTCTGCGCGCTGACGGACCGGGAGGTATTCGGCTGGCGTCGCGTTCGCCGGCCCACTCGGCGGCGCGCCGCCGAAGGCATTCCGATCGGTTCTCTTACCGATCTGCGGGAGGACGACTACGTCGTCCACATCAACCACGGCATCGGGATCTACCGCGGGCTCGTGCGGCGAGGGCCTCAGGGCGGGGAGCGGGAGTACCTGCTGATCGAATACGCCGAAGGCGACCGGCTCTACGTCCCGACCGAGCAGTTCGACCGCGTGCAGAAGTACCTCGGCGGTGAGGATGAGCGCCCAGCGGTCCATCGCCTCGGCGGGAGCGAGTGGGAGCGGGCGAAGCGGCGCGCGCGGAAGTCGGCGAGGGAGATGGCGGCGGAGTTGATCCGCCTCTACGCCGTGCGTCACAACCGCCCCGGCCATGCCTTCGCCCCCGACACCCCCTGGCAGCGGGAAATGGAGGACGGCTTCGCCTACGAGGAAACGCCGGACCAGCTCGCCGCGGTCGAGGCGGTCAAGCAGGACATGGAGCAACCGCGGCCGATGGACCGGTTGATCTGCGGCGATGTCGGCTATGGCAAGACCGAAGTGGCGATGCGCGCCGCCTTCAAGGCGGTGATGGATGGCAAGCAGGTGGCGGTGCTCGTGCCGACGACAGTGCTCGCCCAGCAGCATTACACCACCTTCAAGGAGCGATTGAGCCCTTACCCGGTACGCATCGAGATGCTAAGCCGGTTCCGCAGCCGGCAGGAGCAGGGGAAGGTTGTCGCCGATATGGCATCGGGTGCGGTTGACATCGTTATCGGCACTCATCGCCTGCTTTCGAAGGACGTCCAGTTCAAGCACCTTGGCCTGGTGGTGGTGGATGAAGAGCAGCGCTTCGGTGTCAGACACAAGGAGAAGCTCAAGCAGCTCAGGGCCGTCGTGGACGTGATGACGATGACTGCGACACCCATCCCGCGCACGCTGAACATGGCTCTCTCCGGGATCCGGGAGATGAGCGTTATCAATGATCCGCCGGAGGGCAGGACTGCGGTGATCACGCGGACGCTGCCCAGAGAGGATGGGCTCATCAGAGAGGCGATCCTGCGCGAGCTGGAGCGGGGCGGGCAGGTCTACGCCGTCCACAACCGGGTCGAGTCCATCGGCCACGTGGCGCAGCACATCAAGCAGCTAGTACCCCACGCGAGGGTGGTCGTCGGCCACGGCCAGATGAACGAGCGGCAGCTTGAGAACGCAATGATGCAGTTCTACTCCGGGGACGCTCACATTCTGGTCTGCACCACCATCATTGAGAACGGCCTGGACATCCCGAATGCCAATACGCTGATCGTGACCGATGCGGACCGGCTCGGCCTGGCGCAGTTGTACCAGCTCCGGGGGCGAGTCGGAAGATCGGACAGACAAGCATATGCCCATCTGATGTGGACGCCGGACAAGCGGCTCACCGAAACCGCGGAGAAGCGGATCGCCGCGATACGGGAGTTCTCCGAGCTGGGCTCCGGGTTCCGCGTCGCGCTGCGCGATCTGGAGATCAGGGGCGCGGGTAACCTGCTCGGCGCCGAACAGCATGGCTTCATCGCCTCCGTGGGGTTCGAACTCTACATGCAGATGCTGGCGGATGCCGTTCAGGAGGCGAAAGGCGAGGCGCCGGAGCCTCGCCCGGAGGTCAGCGTAGACCTGCCTGTGCCGGCCTACCTGCCAGAGGACTATGCGCCCGACCGGAATCAGCGGATAGACCTGTACCGTCGCTTCGCCAGCGCGCCGGACCACCAGCGCCTGAAGGACCTCGCAGACGAGATCGGCGACCGGTACGGCCGGCCATTGCCGCCACCCGCCCAGCACCTAGTGCGCTTGGCCGGCGTAAAGATCCTGTGCGCCGAGGCAGGGGTGCAGCGCGTGGCGATGGAGGGCAACCTCGCTCTCCTGCTGCTGGCCGAAGAGCGGATGCTCTCGGATAGACTGGTGCGACAGCTCCGCAGTGCTCTTCCGGCCGAGATTCGCATCTGGCTGGCGCTGACGGAGCACGACCGGATTATGGTATCCTTGCGGAACGCCGACGTCGAACGGATCTTCTCGCGACTCGAGCCGGTGCTGGAGGCGCTGGCGACGCTGCCCCTGGCGGAGGAAGCGCGCCGGCACGAGAGGCGCGGGCGGCTTTCCGCATCGAGATAAGGACAAGGGAATGGCGAGAGTGGTGACTGTTGGTTTCCGCCGCGCTGGTAGATCGTACCAGTTCAACGCCGGCCACCTTGATCTGCAGCCAGGCGACGTTGTGGTCGGGCGCACCGCGCGCGGGCTGGAGCTTGGCATCGTCCGGTCTGCGCCGGTTGAGATGGCCGAAGACCACGTGCGGGAGGAGTTGATGCCGGTCGTCCGCACGGCGACCCAGGAGGACCTGCGCAGGGACGATGAGAACGCCCCCCGCGAGCGCGAAGCGATGGAGGTGGCCGCGCAGAAGATAGCGGAGCACGGGCTCGACATGAAGCTGATCGAGGCCGAGGCCACGCTGGACGGCTCTCGCATGGTGCTGCATTTCAGCGCCGAAGGAAGGGTTGATTTTCGGGCGCTGGTCCGCGACCTGGCGAAGGCGCTGCACACGCGGGTGGAGCTTCATCAGCTGGGGGTTCGCGATGAAGCGAAGATGCGCGGCGGGCTGGGCCATTGCGGGAGGCCGCTGTGCTGCGCCACCTTCCTCACCGAGTTCGACCCCGTCGGCATCAAGATGGCGAAAGAACAAGAGCTTTCGCTGAACCCGCAGAAGATCTCAGGGGTCTGCGGACGGCTGATGTGCTGCCTTGCCTTCGAGTATGACTTCTACCGCCAGGCTCGCGCCTGTGTGCCGAAGGTTGGGACTCGCGTCGAAGTCGCCCAAGGCGCTGGGCGTATCGCCGAGATCAATGCCGTGCGGGGCCGAGTGATCGTCGAGCTGGAGGAGGGCGGCAAGGTGGAGCTGACGACCGCCGCCGTCGCCCGCCACAAGCCAGGCTGTCCGCACACGGGGGGACCGGGGATCGCGGGCGCGGACGAGGAAGCCGAGGAGGAAAGCGGAGTTCCCGAAGAGGAACTCTGACGGCGGCGCGGAATCCGGCGGGACAGCGGCCGAGCGCGGCAGCGCTCGGCTCTGCGCGACTGAGCACTACGGAGGGCGAATATGCCTCGAAAGCTGAAGATCGGTCTCATAGGCTGCGGCGGCATCATGGACTGGCACGTCCGCAATTACAAGGCGATCAAGCAGGCCGAGATCGCCGCGCTGACGGATACGAACAAGGCGCAGATGACAGCCGTAGTGGAGAGACACCCCGATCTCTCGGGGAAGCCGCATTTCTCCGACTACCGTAAGATGATCGAAAAGGTGGACCTCGACGGCGTGGTTATCGCCACCCCGCACTCGTTCCACTTCGAGCAGATCATGACTTGCCTCGATGCCGGCCTGCACGTGCTGACGGAGAAGCCGATGGTGTGCAGCGTGGCCGACGCCAAGCAGGTCATCAAGAAGGCGGAGAAGACCGGCAAGGTGATGATGATCTCCTACCAGCGCCACTTCAGCCCCGCCTTCCGGCTCGCCAAGAAGATGATCGGGGAGGGCAAGCTGGGCAAGCTCACCTTCGTCGCCGCCCTTCAGGCGCAGGACTGGCTGCGCGGCACGAGGGGCGCCTGGCGGCAGAACCCGAAGCTGAGCTGCGGCGGTCAGCTCAACGACTCCGGCAGCCACCTGGTGGACATCATGCTCTGGGTCACCGGCCTTCAGCCGGAGAGCGTTTTCGCCCGGATCAACAACTGCGGCGCCAAGGTGGACATCCTTTCCGCCCTGACGCTTAGGTTCAAGGGCGGCGCCATCGGCACCATGTCGGTGGTCGGCGATGCGCCCGGTTGGTGGGAGGACATCACCTTCTACGGCGAGGAGGGGGGCATGTATGTGCGGCGCGACCAGCTTCTCCACAGCTACCGGGGGAAGAAGCGTTGGAGCGCGGAGCTCAAGGAGTTGACCGCGAAGTCCAAGTACAGCAGCAACTTCGACAAGAACTTCGTAGACTCTATCCTCGGCAAGGACGAGCCGCAGACCCCACCGATCTGCGGCCTGCGCGTGATACAGCTCACCGAGGCGGCCTGGGAATCGGCGCGCGTCGGACAGCCGGTGAAGGTGAAGTCATAGGAGCAGCATTCCTGCCGCGGCAGTCGGCACGGGAATGTGCCTCCCACAGGATCGGTGGGCGAGCGGCGAGGACTACTCCTCGCCGCTCAGCGCGTCCTTGAGGCGCGCGAACCAGCCCTTCTCCTCGACGATCTCGTCTCCGCCCTCGTGGGCGAACTCCTCCAGCAGCTCCCGCTGCTTCTTCGTGAGCTGGCGCGGCGTAACGACCCGCAGTCTCACGCGCAGCGACCCGCGCACACCGGTGCGCGGGTCGGGGAGTCCCAGGGCGGGGATTGACAGGACTTCGCCCGTCTGCGTTCCCGCGGGTACAGACAGGCCCTCAACGCCGTCCAGGGCAGGTATCTGCACCGCACCTCCGAGCGCGGCGGTCGTGAACGGGATCGGCGCTTCGCAGTACAAGTCTCGGCCGTGGCGCTCGAACAGCTCGTGCGGTCGCACGTGCACGAAGACATAGAGATCGCCCGGCGGCGCGCCCCGCTCGCCGGCCTCGCCCGCCCCGTCAACGCGGATCGAGGTCCCTTCTTCGATCCCCGCCGGTATCTGAACGGCGATCTGGGCCTCCCCCGCCCGTCTGCCAGCGCCGCGGCAGTGCGGGCAGGGATCGGCGACAACGCTACCCCGCCCCCTGCAAGTGCGGCAAGTCGCGATCGTGGAGAGCCGGCCAAATGGCGTGGCGGCGACCTGCTGTGTTTCGCCGGCACCGCCGCAGGTGGCGCAAGTCCGCTCGCCGCCGCCCGACCGGCTGCCCGTACCGCCGCAGTCCTCACAGGCCTGCACGCGTTCCGCGCGGATAACCTTGTCGGCCCCGGTCAGGACCTCTTCCAGCGCGATCTCCAGGTCGTAGCGGAGGTCCGACCCGCGCCGGGCGCGGGGCCGCGCGGCGCTGCGCTGAGT
>Ga0315291_10009716_pt1 | contig 11792 bp, 10 predicted proteins | sample YL17G12_20_MG_FD_203070 | JGI IMG/M metagenome (GOLD analysis project Ga0315291, IMG submission 203070) | Sediment microbial communities from Yellowstone Lake, YNP, Wyoming, USA - YL17G12_20 | ecosystem: Environmental > Aquatic > Freshwater > Lake > Sediment | place: USA: Wyoming | collected...
CATTGGACCTGACGGCAAACTTGTTGACTCTTGGCACAGAGCATTGGACAAGAAAATGGCCTCTAGCAAATGGAAGTCCTATCGTGGCGGCTCTGCCAAGACCTTCTATGTGCATGTCCCAAACTCAAGGAAGACTGACCGAACCGGATGGTACAACATCACTAGGTCAGTGGAGAGAGGCAGAATACCTCACGCTCAGTACAACTCAATCGATGCGGTGGGATTGATTGGAGACTGGGTCGGCAAGAGGGATGAGGAACTTATCGTTCTTGTACGAGGGCGCGACGTGCCTATGCCAAAACTGAGGAGATGTATTGACTCTCTGGAGGCACAGACCGGCGTCCAGCCGGGAATCGTGCTCATAGACGCGGGGTCAAAGAATGGAATGGATGAGTATCTACAGTCCGTTGTCCTGAGAGAAGTCGGAGACAGGTCGAGTCTTCTGCTGAACTGGGACAGTTCCACTGCAATCGAGAACATAGTCACTGCAACTCAGAGTATCTGCTCAAACGAAGACAGCATCATTACCCACGTGGATGCAGACGACGCACTGATTGGCAATACTGCGCTCGAGAGAATAGAGCATGAGTATACAGAAGGGGCTGATGTCACAGTCGGGTCCATGCTCAGGACAGACAAACAGAGGGACTATCCAGTTGACTTTGAAGACCCACGGCGAAATCGTGGAGGGAACGTGTGGCAGCATCCCAGAAGCTTTAGAAAACGCCTCTTCGACTTCATTGACACCAGTGACTTCAAGATTGATGGTGAGTGGATAGATGTCGCCGAGGACTGGGCGTTCATGCTGCCGATAGTAGAGATGGCGAAGAAACCTGTCATGATTCCCGACATCCTATACCTGCACGAACCTTATCGACTGAAAACTGAAGAATTCAGGAAATACAGAGAATCGGTGATTGCCCAGATTGTGACAAAGAGATCCTATGCAGAGATGAAGCACAAACGGAGCAACGCAGAATGTTTCGAAGAGCAATGATAGCGATAATTGGAGATGCCTCTTTGGAGTCGGACTCCCCGAAGAGAAAACTTGCAGAGGAACTTGGTCGTGCGCTCATATCTGAGGGCTATCGCATTGTCTGTGGTGGACTAGGAGGAGTCATGGAAGCCGCTGGAAGAGGAGCTAGGAGCGCGCCTGAGTACAAAGATGGAGATATAGTCGGTATTCTTCCGGGCTTCGATCCAAGTGACGCCGACGGTTCTATCGATATTCCCATTGCCACAGGACTCCAGTACGCGAGAAATGTCATAGTAGCCAACGCGGACGCGATAGTGGCAATCGGCGGAGGAGCGGGGACTCTGTCCGAAATGGCTCTTGCGTGGTCAATGAAAAGACTTCTAATCGCATACAAGGTGCCGGGTTGGAGTGGCGAACTGGCCGACAAGAAACTGGACCGAAGATTACGATTCAGAGATGTTCCCGATGACAGGGTATATGGTGTTGAATCGGCCAGAGAAGTGATTGAGTTTCTGGGAAAGCTTGACCTGTACAAGAGCAGAACGACGGGAATCGTGAGGAGAAGCGGAGAATAGCCAGTGCAGTCTGTTGGATGGCCGCTCTCCCTTTTCTTTGTGCGAGCAGGTCCACCGGGATGATGCAAATGGCAGTGACTATCAAAGTACGTACCTGAGGACTGGTCCATTCTGCGAAACAGCGTTCTAAGCGCTCAGAACTTCGGTCCTGAGTTACCACCCTACAGGCAAGAGAAGCGGATGCAGTTCAGAGAGGTAATTGAGAAAGGCTCGTCCTCTCTCCTTCACCCTCACTTTTAGTATTGGCTCGAGTCGAAGTCGGTGGATGCCTTTGGGAGCCTGACATTCCATTGTTTCGGGCGGTCTGATGTGTCCATGTGATACTCGAAGGAGTATTCAGCTCTCAGGCGGCGGGTGCTTCTTCGAGAGAACAACGGAAACCTGATTGTCTTTGAGGCGAACCCTAACAATCACCATCTCGTTCCTTGTTTGGACTTTGGTGACCGCATTGATCAATGCCATCGCCAACTTCGACGCATCATCATCAGTGAACAACAGGTTGAGGTCACCCTCCTTGAGTTGCTCCCTGATGTTCTTGGGATAAACCATGCTGACCTTTGCCCCAGGGCGACAGTACGGTGTCTTCTTGGACATTCTCTGATTCCTCCTGGCCAATGAGAACCTAGCCGTTCATATAGACATTGGCCCTCATGGTTTCATCCCGCCTGAACAAGTATTCGAGCGGCAGTAGACCATCATTGCTCGTCCGGAGTGGCCTTTTACTTCTCCCGAGCTAGGCTATTCACTCGACTACCGTTTGCACGGAATCTTGTGCCGTCATGCATCGCCCGCCGCCCCATGACCGGGTCTGGGCTAGTACGAACTTCCTGCCTTCCGCTCGACTGGCCATCTACCGTATCGGCGGTCGGTCTCACTATTATTCGTTCTCTTGTACCAATACGCCCAGAAGACCGCCAAGCGGACTATTCTCCCTGGAAACCAGCCCTTTTCTAGCAGGTGCTCGAGTTCCTTGCCATACTTCTCAAGCTGGCGCTTGCATCTCTTCACTAGCGCAGTTTCCTGGTCAGGGCTGTTGGCAGAGAACTTTACCTCTACTATCCATACCTCATCGGGAAACTGAAGGAGAAGGTCGGCCTTGTCACGGCCTGTGACCTTTTTGTCTATGCGTGTGTCGCCTAGGTTCAGCTCGAACCAGATCTGCTCTGGCTTATCTCCTCTAAACTTCTCTGCGTGTCTGATGACATAGTTAGTAATGAAGCTTTCATACCATATCAGCCCTTCATCTTCCTCATCCCGACTATGCGACAATTCGGCAGCAAACACTCCCGATTCTGTACGAAACCAGTCATCAATCTCGCTCCTATGCTTCGCTATCCACACAATCTCTCTCAACTGAGAGAACTCAGACAAGAGCGATTCCACATCGTGCTGTCGAAGACCCGCAAAGGCAGCATCCAAATCATTCCCTGCCTTCTTGTAGAGAGAAATCTGGGCTTCTAGTTCCCCCGGGGGTCCAGCAATCATATTCCAAGAGGCTTCAGGGCGTTCTAGATGTTCCTTGCCTAGGGTCAGGAATATCCCCTTAATCCCCAACAAGTGGTTTCCGCTAAGCAGCTCACTTAACTTCAAGCCGTATGCGTTGTTGTCAAGCATATACTTGAGAATCGCCGCTAACGCAATCGGTTTCTCACCCCGGGATCCCCTCTTAGCTTGCTTGGCAAGGACAGCATGGAACCCTCGTACCACTCCTAATGCCATGTTCGCTCTGGAATGCGACCTGCCTGATATGCCTTTGCGTGTCAGGCTTTCTGACCAGCAGCTCGACCAGAAGAGGACTAGTCACCATTAGGCCCCCGAGAGTAGTGTACGGGGAGCTTGACTGTGCAGTCTGATGCACTCCTCATCATTCGCCCGTTGAAACACTCACACAGAGTTGTATATCGCGGCTTTCAGGCCTTGGACAAAGCATTGTCCGCTACAGTAGTTGAGAGAGGCCCGTCCCCTCTTCTCTACTCTTTCTTCTTTGACGATCGGTGATGAAACGACCCTTACGCAAACAGACCGGTTCCAGAGCTCGCGATGCATGAGTCGCTTCCATGGGAAGAGTCGCAGAGTGACTTCCTTCGGGTGCCGCTGTCAGAGGTTAAATGCCGAACGGACCAATCTACTCCTTCCCCGCCTCAGAAAACAATGCAGCGGTCGTTCCGTCAGCCTTCTTAGTCCTGGATTCTGCGAGTCTTGAACCTCGAATCAGCCAGTTTAGTGATTTCTTCCTCCTGCATGGCTTTGAGCCTCATTTGCAGTCTGTCAAGTTCTCGCCGAGCATCTTCAGGTGGCAGCTTGCGCCAGGTGGAGATTCGTGGATCTAGACCAAGAAAGTAGAATACGCCCGGATTCTCGACGTCTAGGCTGAGTAGGGCAGTCAGCGGAAGATCGCCAACTTCCTTTCGGACTATCTTCCTGAAGTCCGACATAGGAGTGCCCTTTGTGTGAAGGTACTTCTGTAATAGACGGATCATCTCTAGCGCAAGAAACTTCAGCTTGGGGAAACCTTGTTGGGCCCATTGCCAATCCCTCCTTGACTTTCCACTGCGGACGCTCTTCCTAATCCAATCCGTGAGCTTCTGGCGGCCGGATTCCCACCCTATGACTAGAACCGGAATCCCGTCTACGCTTGTCGCTTCAATCAGCCTGCCCCTGATAATCAGAATGCCACCAACGAAATCCCCTGCCCGAACATTCTGAAGAAGTACCTCTACGCACAACGCTACGTCAGGATCGTAAATACTTTCAGCTTTGGCCAGTTTGAAGGATGCAACCACCATGCCAAGGAAATTCCCAACTTCGGTTTCGAACACAACCTCCTTACTGGCTCCTTCATGCACACTGTCGGCAGCCAACCCAAACAAGGGTCGTCCGTGATCTAGATAATCATATAGATCGTCAACAACGCCTCCGACGAACTCCTCATGGCTTTGGCTTTCTCCGTATCCTTTCTCCAGAACATGGGTCCTGAAGAAAACTACGATAGATTCCCAGTTCTTTCGGAGCTCGTCTTCACCGCTAGGAATTGAATGAACAACAAGATTCCTTGTATTCAGCATCAGTTCGGACTCTGACTTCGGGGCATTGATGAGGCCCATCATTTCAGCAAGGCCTTTAACCATGCATATTCCCTCGGTCAATTGGATTCTCCTCTCAAGAAGAGCCATCATCTGCAAGAAGCTACTGGCATTTGGGGGCTTGGCGATAAGAATCCCAATGTCATGGTCGATTCGATGTATCTCTTTCAAGGCCAATTAGCCCCCGCGAATTGATTAAGCACCAAGTTGAGTTCGGAAACATCGACGTTGCATTCGGAAAGAAGGCGCAGGAGAATGCCGAGTGAATCCTTGATCAGATTCACGAAGTGAAATCTGTGGGTTAGGAACTCCTCCATCTTGTCCCCTTGATGCTGATGCTTGTCGCGGCAATTGTTGAGCTTGCGAAGGCATTCTTCCGATCCTATCAGAAACACCCTCTGCCTGAGACCAGAAAGCCGCGGATTAGTCTGGATTGCGACAAGTGAGTTGTCAAAGAATCTTGTTCTTAGCTTGGAATCTGTTTCCTTTAGAATCGCAGCCTTCATCGCAAGCTCCAAAGCTTGATGAATCGAGATCAGAGTCTTCATAGGGAAGACGTAGCTTGCGGTGCTGATGATGAAGAGCCTGTATAGGTTGGATGCGATGTCGTGTGCCTTGTAAGCCAGTATGTCATAACTTCTAGCGGCCACATCTGTCCACCCTCAACCTGCTATGCGCTAGCTCCGTGGACATCGATTACATTCGCCAGTTGATATCTCTATCGATGACTGAGTTATGCTGCAAAAGGCAGCGTGAAAGATCCTGACTGAGCATCGAGCAGAAGCAGTACAAAGTGGGAGCTTAGCTTCTGGGAGTAGGTGAGCCAACCCACAAGGAAGGATAATACCCATGAGGACTATCTACGTGGGACCATTATCGAACTTGGATATGCATGTGCAAGAGGAAAGAGAACACGCTTCAGGACCAATCCAGCCAATTCGGACGCCTAGGTTTCCTGAAGGCAAGAGGACAGGTTCTCCATTTTCGCCCTCTATTGGAAGAATCAAGAAAGCTGTTGTGGCATCTAGTGTTGAGTTTCTTGGAAAAGGACTGCAGAATGACATATGATGCATCGTCAAATAGTAGACTCATGGGCCACCAGCCTGGAATGTGCCAGCCCTTGTGCTGCCACTCAGCGACAAGCCAGTCAGGAGAGAACCAGAGTCCACCAGTTGCAGGCGACCCGTGGCCATACCTCTTGCTCTTGTCCACTTGTGCGCGAACACCAGTGGTCATCACCCGTCAAGAAGACCTCTTTCCTCCATTCCCTCCTGCGTTCGTCCTTCGTGTTCAGAACAGTTGCCAGCCACTGACTGGCTCCAGACACGTGCATCGCCATGCGGATACATCGAGCGAATCGTGCAGACCTCCCCGAACTCCATCGACCTGTAGAACCTTCTTGCCGTCTGGTTCCACTTCTCCATGGAGAGGTAGATGATTCTGAAACGCTGCCCCTCAGCAGCGAGGCGCTCTGTGGCCGATTCCCTCATCCACTTGGCAACGTATTCAAATAGAAGATGTCAGCTCATTGTTGGGCGTACATACTGCCATAATCTAATCCGGAGGAGAGTTACCGTGGGCATTAGGACGAAATCGTACACCCCTTTTGTCTTGAGGTCAGGCCTTCTCCACAGCTACAAGAGAACCTTCGTGTTCGCTCTGCTGGAGCTTGTGGTAACCGGAGTTTGTACACTCAGTTCTGGGGTCACTGTCGATTTCTTCTACGACCCATGGCCCTATGCATGGCTGCCGCTGTGGGGAGTGGTTGTCTGGCTAACAAGAAGAACTGTTGATGGCCTTGACGGACTCTTCAACATGTTCGATTCGAATCTACAAGGCGGGTTCAGACTCTACGCTGGGATGCAGCAGTTCTTTCGGCGAAGGGATACTAGAATCCAGAGTCTGTTTACTAATGATGCAGACTACAATGACTTCAGAGTGAAACTGAAATCCTTCTCTTCAAGACGAGTGGAAATCCCGCTTGCTTTTGTCCTCACAGCAGTCTGGCTGATAGCTTTTGTTTCAATTTGGCTGCGGGGAGGCATCTATGGCACTTTCGTGACACCTTTCTTTCAATTCCTCGTGATCTGGAATGTAGCATTCTACTGCCTTGCCTACTTGTGCATTTCATCAGCTGCTTGGATGATTGTGAGCATAATGAGAAGCATCCACATCTTGGATGTGTATGGAGCAAAGCTCAGAATCAGGTCCTACATCGATTTGCTGAGGGGTTTTACGGACGATACTACGGATGGAATCGATTATCATGCATTCTCAGTTATCCTTGCACCTATTACGCAGCTTCTATCCACACTGACCTTGACTCTTGTTGGCCTCATAGTCTTCCTCGACATCTACTGGATCGCCTATTTGAACATCTGGAAAACAGGAATGAGCATAGGGGTGTACTCGTGGTTCCTAGCCGCCCTCGGGATAGTGATTGTTCTATACTGTTGGCCGCATCTGGAAATGCATCGGTTACTGCGGGGTCTTAAACAGGAAGCCCTTTGGGCAGCAATACTAAGAAGAACGGCCATCAGTCGTGTGCTCCTGAACACAGTGGCGAGGTCTGCGACCGGAGTAGAAGTTGGCGTTAGCGTAACAGAGATAGAATTGAACAAGGCCTCTCTTGAGAGCTATGATTTGATCATAAGGAGCTTGGAAGCATCGTCAACATGGAGCTTTGAGGTTTCGACTGCTGTGCAGATTATGGGAACGTTATTGTTGCCTCTGGTCGTCGCTCTGGTCAACAGGCTCCTCGAAGGCGTCATCTAGGGCCGCCTAGCATGATGACTCCCGATTGAAGATGTCATGGGCCGAGAGATATTCGGACCTGAGTTCCTACCTTACCATCAAAAGGGCTAGTTTGAGTGAACAGGAACCGTGTGAGAGGACAATCTCCTTTCACACATATCCTGTGTAGCCGATACTCCTACAAATCCTCATTCCTCAGAAACCAATCAAGTGGTCTATCTCATCCCGTCTTGATTGACAAGTGTAGAATGTTGCCCGCGAGTCGTCCCATTTCACTTCATCATGACTGTCCTGTGTAATGTAGCTCTGACGCAGCAGTAGTGCAACGACACGTCTGGCTTCTGTGAGCCCACCTATCGCTTCTGCGATCTGTTTCAGGCTCAATTCGTGTCGGCTGGCTCTCAGCAGTCTTAGAACTTCAGTTTCTGTGCTCGAAAACGACGGACTGTCAGTGCTTGGGAATACCTGTCGACCTTCACGGAACACAAGAAGACAGCCCCAAGGGACGTCCTGCCAGCGTTCGTTGGTGAGAGCTTTCGTGGCTACTATGTAGCCTGTCTGAGTAGGATTCTTCTCTTCGTCAAGATTGATGTCGAAGTCCTCGTCTTTGAGCCTGATATTGCCGAATGGTGACTGGCGATGACAATAACATAGACCATTGTAACCATCTCTATCGCGATAACAGAAAAGATGTGTACCATCTGAGAACAGGGTGTTGAACGTGCCGAACGCGTTCACTTGTGAGAGCTTTGCGCCGAGCCATTCGAACTCTGTTTCCGTCCAATCTCTCAAACCTCTCTGTTCAAAGCTGCCCAAGAGATAACAGAATACATACTCGGAATCCGTTTCACCGATTGGTTTGAAGCTGCCCAGTCCCAGAGATAGATAGTCTCTCAGTGTCCCGTTGTGAGCAAATATATACTCACGACCTTGGAACACCCTAGCGAAAGGGTGCGTGTTCTCATGGCTCCTTCCACCCTTGCTTCCTTTCCTAACATGAGCGATGATGGTTTCTGATTGGAGGCCAGTGTATTGAAGCAGGAACTTCGACAGAGCGCTGCTCTGAGAAGCTAGTGATTCCTTGAACACTTCAGCTGACTTGTCAGGATAGTAGGCAAGTCCCCAGCCGTCTGGATTGTTCTCGCCTCTTCTCCTAAACCCTCTGAATGAGAACGCAGGTCGAACTGGTTGGTTGAATGACATTCCCAGTAGCTCGCACATAAGTCTTCATTTCCCAGCGGAGAATACTCTCAGACGCATATCAGATTTCCCTAACCCAGCCTATCCCGTGAGTGGATGGCGCTCGCGCGACTGTTTCCTGACGAACCAGTAAAGGAAAAGCACAAATCGAAGGGCAGAAGGAAATGAGTGCTCAGAGTTGGGCTCTCTTCAGGGTCCACCCGGACGGAAATCGAGAAAGAATCGATTCGTGATAGCATACCCTTGCTTACAGGACCATCTGAAGCACAGCTCGTCTTCTCACAGGCTCTAGGGACCAAAGAAGTCTTATGCGTGCTATTCTCCCAGTGACTGACGCCTATCACGGCAGTCAACTATGTCAGAGGAATGCGCAACAGGATGGGCAAGAGGGTCATAGGAAAGCAATTCTCTTTCACCCTTGATCGGCATGCAACGATCAAGGAGAGCAAAGAAGCCACAACTCTGGACATGTATTTCACCCGAGAAGAAGGACTGCGAGTTGTCGCAGCCGTAACAAATACTCTGATAACACGGCCAGACTCGCAGAGACTGCATATCGTCGGGTATCTTATGCCCGACGGATCAACTCACTGTGCGGTCTATGGACTATAGACTGCTACGGTCGCGAAGAGCAGGCGGGATACTGTCTGAGAGAACTGTGCCCACACACGAAACTCATGTCTACAATCGTTTTGGTTTTCAGTGATGGACACCACACTGTAGCGCTAGGCCGAGCCAGTAGAGCATTCCAAAAGCAGCAGATGGACGTTCCGCTAGAGCGTCCGCGAATGGTCTAACACCGGACTTTGGGACGGCATTGTCTTTTCCCGGAATCAAATCGAACCCGTTACAGCCGTTTCTGTTTTCACCCGACGAGGTCTGATTCAGGGGAAGAGATGCGTTCAAATACGACTGCCACTCTCCAGGAATAAGGTGATTGTGTGGGAGTATACATTAGTGGATATGACCCCATAAAGATGCTTGAGGCTCTTTTGAACACTCTAATAAGAAAAGGATACCTGACGCAAGCGGAAGCTCAACAGATTGTCAACTCCGCCAAGGCCCCTACGAAAGGATAGGAGGGGAATCTTTGGCAGAAACGATGACTGTCGAGTTCACAAAATCCCCGCAGAAGCCGATTCTCAAGTATGTGTTGATACAGGAGTTGGAACTGCACACCTTGACAAAGTGGTTGGCCAACCTCTTCTCGTCACTAATGACTTTCTGCTTTGGAGTGTTTGCTAGCAATGCATTTGTGACCAATCCAAACTCCAGCTTGGTTATGTTTAGCTTCGCCTTAGGATGTGTTTTTTGTATCGTTTTCGTATTCCTTGGATGGAAGAACTACGACATCACCAAGAGATGGTATGGCGACGACAAGAGAACCATTGTACTTGAAACCGGGTCAGCATCCCAGAAGCACTAGATCGATGTTCCGATTGTAGAGGATGGGCAGATACTCGGTATAGAATATTCCTCGCGGTTCGATACGACAGACTGCTGCTGGCTCTATCACGTGTCCTTTGCACAATCATCGCTAGAGCCGTTCACTTGGGTGAGTAAGGAATTTAGGCTAGTTGTGGTGGATGTTAACCGCATACGATTCGTGAACTTGTAGGAGAATTGTATGTTGGGAGCATGAAACATGGAGCGAAGGTACTCTTCAGCATTAGTGACAGCCCTAATCGTCGTGGCTGCCGGCGGCGTTGGAAGTGCTGGCTTTCTCTATATCGCAAATAGCCAAGCATACTCGCAACTGGATGCGCAGTATCAGACACTGCTCTCCGAGTATGACGAGCTATTACAGAACTACAGCATTCTGACAGGGGACTACGAAGATCTTGAACAAGTGCATGATGCGCTGATTCTAGACTATGACGATCTTGTCGAGGCTTATGGAGAACTTGTAAGTGACTACTCTCTTCTGGAGGCGAAGTACACTGCTGTATGTGAGTTCATCAGGAGTCAGATACTGCCGCTCCAAGCCTGCACATGGGCAGAAGCAGTACGGCGCACTCATCTACAGGAGTACTTGGACGAAGCTATAGACGAAAAATCCCTCTATGTTCAGTTTGGTGCCTTCTGCAGGGATCTCGTGCTGCATGCGTCAGGACAGATAGATCTGTTCCAAGATGTTTCGGTCGCTTTTGCGCCTGCGATGGCGTATGGCAGTGATACGATACTGCTGGGTGACAAAGCCATGAGGCTCATGGCTCACGAGAAGGATGATGTCTGGGACCACTTTCCCTATCGATGGAGTTGGTACTTCTACGGAACCGGTGCGGAGCTATACGGAATAGACAAGATTGTGCAGGATTGCATCGACAGCATTGAGTACGAGTATGACGATGACATCACCTACGGCCAACTGACACCTGACTGGGACTACCCCAAGCATCCCGTTGAAACAGCCTTCCGAATGATGGGAGATTGTGAAGACCAAGCAATGCTCTGTGCGTCATACTTAGAGAGGGACTACTTCCTGTCCTCAAGTGAACAGGTCTACTTTCAGACTGCCCTAGCGTTCTTTCACGACCCAGATCACAGAGATTACGGGGAGTTCTATCATGCCGCCCTGTTAGTCCACATCGAGGACACAGCCGCGTTCTGGAGTAGCTACCCAGGCACAACGCTGTGGCAGTTTGGTGCAGGCGATCCGTACTATCCTAGCTACACCTGGTGCTTTGTGGACCCAACGTGGGATGTGCCATTTGGAAGCACACCATCATACATGGACGACTATCTGGACAACGGATTGTCCCTGAGCGTGTTTACAGTGGCACTCTGTGACGATGATGGAACTGTCATGTGAACAGTAATTATGCAGATGCCTTGGTGGGGAGAACAGACCGAGGCACCAGTAATCAGAGAACGCCAGCACATGCAGATTGAATGAAATCGGAATCGGTGCAGTATTGAACAGAGAGGCCACCTCTTGTTACTCTTGAACTGATTCTATGATACATGGTGTCAAGTCGTAAGGAGCAGCGGAGTATTCCGATATGTCTACTTGCCCTAGAAACAGCAGAAGCGAGTGAAGTCGGATTCACGGTTAGGAGAAGCTCATCCTTTCTCTTCCTTCTTCGTGTGAACACAACGCCACCAAGAATGTGGTCCTGAAGCTGGTTCGCCTTGTGGGATCCTGACAGGACAATCTCCATCCACTCAATCCGTATGCCTCGTATCTCAGGGCCGGCGCTTGAC
>Ga0315291_10009717_pt1 | contig 11792 bp, 5 predicted proteins | sample YL17G12_20_MG_FD_203070 | JGI IMG/M metagenome (GOLD analysis project Ga0315291, IMG submission 203070) | Sediment microbial communities from Yellowstone Lake, YNP, Wyoming, USA - YL17G12_20 | ecosystem: Environmental > Aquatic > Freshwater > Lake > Sediment | place: USA: Wyoming | collected...
CCTCCTTCAAAGGCGCTGATATATCCGTTCCCTCCCTGATTCCCTGCTCCACGCGGTCGAGCGTGCGGATGAGAACGAGGTTCCCCGTCAGGTCTTTCGCAATCTTCAGCGCGTCCAAAACCTGCAGGCCGCTCTTCAGCATGACCGAGAACGTGAGCGTAAACCGCATCACCGCGTACTTCCGGACTAGTACACCCATAACCGGCATTCGCAGCACGAACTTGTGCCATGCGTATCGGAACGACTGCTCTTTCAGTGCTCTCATGAACGCCAGTATCGCAAGAACAGCAATGGCCGCGATTAGCCACCACCAGCCCGATACGAAATCACTTATGCCTATCAGCAATTTCGTTGGGGCCGGCAGCGGACGGCCCTGCTCGGTCAAGACCATCCGTATCTTGGGAACAAACGACGTGAGCAGGTATATCACGACGATTACGCCGAAACACGACGTTACCAGCGGATACGTGAGCGCAGCCACGAGTTTGGCGCTGTTTTCATGCTTCTGTTCGAGGAAGTCGGCCAGATTGTCCAGCGTCTCGCCTAACTTCCCGCTCGCCTCGCCCACGCCCACCATCTTGACGTAGAGTTCGTCAAAGTATTTGGGATGCCTCGCAAGCGACTCGGCGAAGGATTTTCCCTGGGATACGCTGTCCCGCAAATCGCGGTAAACCACGTCGGTCTTCCTATTTTCAATTTCTTCAAGAAGGACGGACAACGCCGCCACCAACTCTATGCCCGCTCTCAGGAGAGTGGCGAGTTCGCGCGTCAGGACGATAACATCCTGAGTCTTCCTGCGCGCCAAGAATGAAAGCCCCTTTTTGCCAGCGGTTTCCGCCTCGACGCGCTGCAACTTGCGGACGTGAACCCTCCTCGTCCGCAGTATCTCGCGGGCCTCCAGCGCGGTGTCCGCGTCGAGAACGCCGCTTACCCTCTGGCCCCGCTCCGACAGGGCTGTGTATTTGAATACCGCCATGTTGGTAATTGTTGGTACTAGTCTCAGAACATGTCCATCTGGGTTACGCGAAGGACTTCCTCGACCGTCGTCTCGCCTTTTAAGACTTTGCTCACGCCGTCCATCCTCAGAGTGCGAAAACCGTTCTGGAACGCCTCTTGCTTGATGGTGGACGCCTTCTCGCGGTTCATGATCATTTCACGGATTTTTTCTGTGAGGACCAGTACCTCGTATATGCCGGTTCGCCCGATGTAGCCGCGATTGAGGCATTTCTCGCAGCCCGCGCCTCTGTAAAACTTCTGGCCGGACGCGGACTCTTTCTCAAGACCGGCTCTTCTCAGATGCGATGCGTCCGGCTTGTACTCTTCCCTGCAGTGCGGGCAGATCAACCGAATCAGGCGCTGCGCTATCGCGGCGTTCACGGAAGAAGACACAAGGTACGGCTCTATACCTATGTTGAGAAGCCTTGTTACGGCGCTTGGGGCGTCGTTGGTGTGCAGAGTGCTCAACACCAGGTGGCCGGTAAGCGACGACTGGATTGCAATCTCCGCCGTCTCGTGGTCTCGAATTTCGCCGACCATTATCACGTCCGGGTCCTGGCGCACTATAGAACGCAGTCCTGTAGCGAACGTCACGCCCTTCTTCGCAGAGGTCTGCATCTGGCTTATGCCTTCAAGATGGTATTCTATCGGGTCCTCAATCGTCATGATGTTCTGTTCCTTAGTGTTTATGCGATTGAGGATGGCGTAGAGCGTCGTCGTCTTGCCGCTGCCGGTGGGGCCTGTAAGAAGTATTATCCCATGCTGCGCGCGTATCAACTCGCACATGGCCTGGTAATCCTGCTCGGCAAGGCCGATTTCCGACAGGTCATAAAGGCGTGTGCTCTTGTCCAAAAGTCTTAAGACCGCCCGCTCGCCGTGCAGACTCGGCACCACCGACATGCGGATGTCTATCTCGCGGCCCGCCACGAAGACCGTCGTCCGCCCGTCCTGCGGCTTGAGCCGCTCCGCGATATCCATCCCGCCCATGACCTTGATGCGCGAAATTATCGCTTCCTGCGCGTGTCTCGGCGGCTCCACGTAGTCGTAAAGAATCCCGTCTATTCTGAACCGCACGAGTATGCGCTCTTTGAAGGGCTGGATGTGGATGTCGCTCGCGCGCATCTTGACGGCTTCGAAGATTATGGAGTTAACGAACTTGACGACCGGGGCCTGGTTTTCCAACTGCGCCAGACCGTCAACGGCGCTCAGGTCGACTTCGGCGGCGGGTTTTTCCTCGTGGATTTCTTCGAGGGCTTGGTCCACCGCGTCGGACTTCTCGTGGAAGGCCTTGTTGATGAGCGCTTCTATCTGCTCCCGCGTCGCCAGCACCGGCGAGACTTCCACGCCCATCTCCGCCCGCACGTTGTGCAGGGCGTATATGTCCCACGGCGCGCATGTCGCAATCCGCACAGTCCCGTTTATCTCACCGATTGCCACCAGTCCCTTATCTTTGGAAAAACGGTACGGCACCTTCAGCACGAAGTCCCTCGGCACGTCCTCGGATAGAATTTCAGGCAGGTATGGAATCGACATGTGCTCGGCGCAGATTTTCAGAAGAGCGTCCTCGGTTAAGCAGCCCTGTTCCAGAAGCACCCTCGCAAATGGCTTTCCGCTCGCACGGGAGAGCCTGCCGCACTCCGCCACTTTCCCCTCGTCAATGCGGGCGATTTCTATGAGGACCTCTCTGAACGTCTTGCGCATGTCATCGCCCTTCATTTGGCGGGAGGGTTCTCGACTTCCTTGATCTTTCCTTCGGCGTTCTTGTGGTATTCCTCGACCATGTTGCCTCTCATCACCCGCGGCGTGATAAACACGTACAGCACGGCCTTGTTCTTCGTCGTTGTCTGGCTCTTGAAGAGATAGCCGAGCAGAGGAATGTCGCCGAGCAGCGGCACCTTCGTCTCCACTACATTGTCGTCGGTTGTTACAAGCCCTCCCACGACTACCGTCTGGTTGTCCGTAATGCAAATCGTCCCCGTGTACACGTTGCTGGTTTTGGGCGGCGAGAGGTTCGGATTCGACGGATTGCCGGTGAACGCCTCGACCTTGAGCGTGACGGTAAGTTTTATCGAATTGGAATCAAATATCACCGGCGTTATCTTGACCTCTATCGAGGCGGTCTCGGTCCCACCCTGTGAGGTCGTGGTCGAACCGTTCGACAGCACCTGGGTGGAAAGATACGGCACCTGTTGCTGCGTCGTAAATTCCGATTCCTGCCCGCTGTTGGCCAGGACCGACGGATTTGAAAGAACCTTTATCTTCGAGGTCGTTTGGGACAGTTGTATCAGTATGGGAATTATGCTTCCGTTGTCTTTCGCGATTCCGAACGCCATGCCCGGCACCTTCTGAAATCCCGTTCTGCCTCCCATCACGTAGTTCGGGACCGGCGTGTAGGTCGACAGGCCAAATGCCGTGCCGCCAAACCCTTCCGCCGCCTTGCCTATGGCACCCGGACTGGACCATTCTGTCCCGATTGCAAGCGCGCTGTCGTACGAGACCGACACCAACGCGGCCTCCAGATACACCTGCGCCTGCTTCACGTCGACGAGGTCGAGCAACTCACGTACCTTGTCGTGGACTCTCTGCGATGTCGTTATCACGAGCGAGGTGGAATTCGGCACCCGCACAATGGTCGGCACTTCGAAGTCTTCCAATTGGAAATTGTTGGCATTGAAAGTCCCCTTGGCTTCTGGTGCGGGGGGAATGGCGGGCTGTTTTCCGGCCTCGGCAGGCGATGTCCCCGCCGATTTGCTCGCCGCAACGTTGTTCCCCTCGTTCTTTGACGTGCCGCCGAATACGTCGGCGATGAGTTTTGAGGCGTCGTCAGGATCCATATAGTTGAGCGAGTACGTCTTTGTGCTAACTTCCTTCTCCGGCGGGGCCATCGTCTCGTCGAGGTCTTTTATGAGTTTCTGAATCATCTCCGCCTTGTGCTCCGGCACAAGACACAACAGCATGTTCAGATCGTCTATCGCGGTAATCCGTACCAGCGACTCGCCGCCGCCCTTGTTGTCCGCCACCTCCGACGGTTTTAGCCCCAGCGCGTAAAGATTCTCCTCCAGTATGCCCTTCAGGAACGACGGCTTGACGTGGGCGAGTTTAACGAGGACGGTGGCAAGTTTGGCTCCTTCTACGTCCCGGTTGCGAATCACCTCCAGGTAGAAATCCACCGACTTCGAAAACCCCACAAGCGCTATTTCGTTCGTCGCCGTTATCGGCGTGACTGTCGTCCCGTCCTGGTACTTCAGGGACTGCAATTCCGTGGTCACAACCGAGGCGTCCGCGTATTTGAGTTTCACGAAGCGCATCACGTACTGGTTCGGCTCGGCGGTCTCGCCTTCGACCAGAAGTTTCGGCGCGGGGACTTTGAATGCGCCCGGCTGGCCCTGCTGCCCCTCCGCCTTGTAGATATAATAGATGGGCTTGTCCGCCTCGCCAACGCTCGCGATGTTGTACCCGTATCTCTGGAGCGTGTCCCGCAGGAACGGCAGCAACTCCTCCGCCGTCATCGGCTTGACGTTCACCACGTAGTTCACTCCGTCCCCGCTGAAGATCCGCCTGTCGTAGATTATTTGAATCTTCAACGTGTCGCGGATGAAGACCACCAAATCCTCAAGCGAAATCGCCCCTTTGCCAAGGGACACATCGTAGAGTTTGTCCGATGCGGCCGCAGCCGCTTTGTCAGCAGAATCCTTGGCTGGAGCGGGCTGCGCGGGCGGTGCGACCTGCGGCGGCTGTGGTGGTTGTGCAGGCGGTTCCGCATCGTCTTCTGCTGCACATATGGTAGGTAAAAAGGCGTTGTCTGCCGACAACAGAAATGGAATCAAAAGAAATGAAAACAAAATAACAGCAAGTAATTTCTTCTTCATTTTCCCCACCCCCATAATTGAGCGGATGAATCAATATCCCCAAAGACAACGAGGACAAGTATGTCTTAGCATGGCCCGCCGGTCCAGAGAAAATCAAAAATCGGCTCCCCGAGGCAAACCTCGCCACAAGTGCTGCTATACACGCCAGCCCTATACGACCGTCGCCCGTTTCAAACCCCTATTGCTTTCCATCTGGGCCGGAAGGCATTGCTAATTTTTTTCATGTTTGCCTAATTTCTGCTCAGCATCGGAAATAAGAGTCTGCTTTTCCTGATCCGAGATATTCTGCCAATCACTCCGCTTGCTTTCGGGGATTTGACGCCATGCATCAAGGCTAATGCCATTGTACCATGCGATATATTCTTCCTGCTCATACATGTGCCATGCGTCTCGAACTGCGGATTCTCTTGTGTTTGCGTCCAATTTATCCCAATCAGATTTAACGGCATCGGGGATACATTCCCATGCCCGCTGGTTCACCCCAACCCTTTTTGCGTCAGGGACAATATGGTACATCCGAGTCGAATAATCAAACCGCAAAAAGCTCTCGTTCTCCTCATACCAAGATACCCATTTATCATAGTTGGCTCCGAAATCTTCGTCCGTCAGGTCGTGCAACCTCTTGGCGGCAATGTCCCGATAGTCATCCACGAGAAGAAACACTAGTATTTGGGGAATACAATATAACCTTGGGTCATTTCGGACATGCAGAACAAGCCGTTCCACTTGAGACAACAGTGTCTGCACGCGCGCCTGTATCTCTAGGTCGGGATCCTCTGAGTGTTCTTTGAGCATGTCATAGGCCCGTGCACCTATTTGGATTAGGCTTACTTGGGCCGTTTCACGCGTATCAAAATTCTTATCACCTAGCTGTGTTATAAGTTCGGCAACCTTTCTCGATTCTACCTCCGTCAATCCTGTCGTCCCCCCAGCCAAAAATAGTGTGGCATAGTTTTGCCAGAGCGTCTTCCACTGGTCCATCTGTTCATTTGTGATTGCGTGGTCATTGGGATCTCCCATTACTTCTCTCGGGTACCCTCTGTCGCCATCGATAGCGAGCAAATCCGCCAATGCTCTGAGATACATCCTCCGATTTCTCTCATCGGCACCGCCAGCTGAGTCCACAAGATACTTTCCCAGAACAAGAAACCGCCCCGAGTCGCTCTCCCTAGCAGCCAAACCGCTGAGTGAGACAAGGTCAGGAATCGCATTCTCCTTCGACTGCTTGAAGTCGTCCACCATGTTTTCAATTGCATCCGCTCGCCAACGCCATGTTGGCTTTTCACAATTCGTCTGCCACCATTGTTGCCATTTCTCCCGTGGAACCTCGGCCGTAGTTACGTTCTGCCAAGTTACTTGCATTAAGGAATACCGGAACCAGCCCTGGGTAGTATCATAATAGTCTATCATCTTTCCTATGGCATCCTTGTTCTCCATCTCCGCAGAAAGTGACAAAAACAGCATCGTTGCACCCGGATCTTTGCCGAATACTTTGTCTTTGACGGCTTCCTTGACAAAGTAAGGCGGGTTATCGACTTGGAGCAGAAACAGATCAGCGGGGCCCGCATAAGGCGTGCAGTCACTTGCCCTCCTCACAAGGCTTGAGACTAGTGCCGTCATTCGTTTAAAGTTATGAGAATTGAGCTGATCAGATTTAGAAAGTTCCACAAGGACTTTTATCGCTTGTGCTTGTGTCCAGCACGACTCGCCTTGCAGTACCTCCGATATAACATCCAATACTAGCGGCAAAGGTTTAGCAAGAATGCGTGCCTTATTTTCTTCAAAAGGGTTGCCATTTTCGGCCCAGCTGTCTATAAGCAAGTAACGAATATAATCCTTATCGCTCACTTTGCTGCCTGAAAGGATCAGACATCGAATCTTTTTATGGAATTCAACGTCGTCCTTGCTTTTAAGGGCGTCCAAGGCTCTTATAAGTTCGGTTTTCTCCTCCCCTGTCAACTTTCTGAGGGATTCCTGCGTTACGCCGCTAGGGCCATCCACCTTGTCTGCAGAACCGCCCACACAATAATAAACGCCCGCCGCAAGGATTGCACAAGATAATATCCCTAAAATTGTTCTGCTAAAAATCATTGCTCTCCTCATGGTGTTACTCCAAGTTCTCGTTTTGCTTGTTCAAGGTCTTCCGGCGAAAACAAAGCCGGATGAGTCCTATATGGCGGTTGCCCCATCTTCATCTGATCGATATTTTCTCGCGTCCATTGCTTTCCCCACGCCTTAACGAAATACCTTACCGCATCCAGACATGGGCCAACGTGGGCCAGCAACCCGCAATCAAATCCAGGCTTTATCATATTTGCTGCTACAAAACCTATATTGTACATCTCTTCGAGCACATCGATTTTCTTGTCAACAGGCAAGTCTGAAGGAATCTGGCCGCTCTTCAAGGTACTAATGACCTTAGCCGCAGAGATTGCCATCTCAATACTACTAAGTGCGGTGGATCCCACGTCTGCTATGGACTGACCACTTGCCAGTTGTCGGTTAACCCATTCGTTACTGAAGTTTTCCTTAAGAATATCCAAAATCTCGGTATCACTCGCCGCGCTCAATGCAGATTCAACTGTCTCCAAGGTCTCAACGCCCTTGCTAAGCAGGCCTTGCGTCTCTTCATCCATCGGTATGTACTTTTTGAGCACCCACAGAGCAAGCGTTCGATTATCTTGAGATGTTGGATCGTTTCCCTGATTGGCATCCAAAATTGCCACACAAGCATCAAGCACTTCTTTAAGCCACATCAAATCTGACGTATATTCGCGCAATATGTCCTCATCATCATATGCATTACCATTTTTGCCAAGTACCCCATAAACGAAATTCGATGCCCCCAAACCTGTTAACTCGAATAACTCCTGGGTAGTCTGCAACGCCCAGCCATAATGCTGTTCGTCTCCTTGTGCGTCAAGCCAGAGAGCGTTACTCGCCTTCTCCCGCACCCTCGGATCTGGATGGTGGTCCGCCAACCATTGTAGGTCCGCCTTCGCTTGGTCGCTCAATGTTCGCAACAACCCCAACGGATCCATAAAGTTAATCGGGTTATTATTTACAAAGGCATACAAATTCAGACCATCTCTGGCCGGATCTCTCGTGATAAACCTTCCGTTTTCAGGATCATAATATCTGTTGCGGAAATAGTAAAGCCCCGTCGCGTCCAATCTCTGACTCTGGAACAGGTATGGATTGTCGATGTCGGAGGTCGCGAAGTATTCCTTGTCAAAGAACCCATCCGCTGACGCGCCTTGGTCAATCTCACCGTCGCCGTCGTAGTCGCCGTCGACGACCTGGACGCTTGCGCCGTTCTTCCACGCCCACGCGTCGGTCAGCCGCCCATAAACATCGTAGCGGTACTTCTCGACTATTGTACCAGAGGCGTTCGTCAGCGCTACCACATTTCCCTGCGCGTCCGTGTGATAGGTATAGACGGTCGTTCCTACTCGCATCTGCAGGAGTTCGTCGAGGCCCTGCCCGCAAATGAACTCCCGTGTCACGTTGCCGCCGGAATCCCGCTCCTGGCGGCACCGCACAAACTATATTTTCGAAGAGCCGAATAATCTCCCCGGATTTTCCCGCCCCCCATGGTTGCCCCGGTAAATCGTTATCCCGCCGAATAAATATGTCTATGCAATCGTGGTCAGCAAAGAAAAGACAACCTCGGTGCATCACTTCGCCGCGAAGCCACAAGTACTTCGATTCAGACCAATCCCGGCGTCTAATGTTGTTCTCACTGCATACTGCCATTGGCCCGCCCTCTCACCGCCTGAAACCACATGCGTGGTGTAGGTCTTGACATCCTCTTTCTTGTGCTCTCCTACAAGAAAATCCGGAGGTCAATTCCACCTTAAGCACTGGTCCAGATTTTGGAGAGTATTATAATGTCGATCTATACTCATAATATGTACAGTATTCATGGGCCTAAAGATCCCTCTGCCGCTACTCGTCTCAGGACGCTAGTCAGATAGTTGTAATCGTTCTTCCCTACTTTGAAGTATGCATCATCAGACAGCGCAATATACCCGTCTGAGAAAATGAATACACTTATGCATGTGCCATCTTCAAGACAAAAACTCATACCGCCTTCATAGACCAAGGAGCTGAATATCACTGCGGGTTCCGCCTCACATACAATCTGCTGCAATTTGCCCGTAATTGTTGGGTCCGAAATCGTTAGTGCCCGATAGAGTTTTCCACGGATACTCACCGGTGTCGTGATTGTCACCTTAACAACTGATTTGCCGCGCAAACAATAAAGCCGTGATTTCATTTGGTGTCTTAGGCCACAGCACAAAAAGCCCCCTCCCATGATAACAATAGCCAAAACAATACCAACAATTGCGGGTATTCTTACTTTTCCACTCATAGCACACACCTCCATAATGAAGCCTACGCCGCCGACTTTCATTACACATCTCAAGGAGTAAACTCCTTCCATTCGCTGCCTTCCCAGAACCACGGATTTGTGCCGAGGACAGGGCTTATATTACCCGTATACCCTCGCACTTTTCTTCCGAGTGTTGTGGCCAACTCTTGCGCCTTTTTAGCAGGGTCGTTATGATCAGGGTCGTTTGGATCCTCAGGTGCTGCAGACTTACAGGCATACAGTACTATCGTCGCATTATTAATGGTAGCGTTCCTGATACGATCAACGTCTTCTTGCCCCAAAAAGTCAGCAAGAAAGGGTAAGACATATGGCTTACCATCTATAGTACCTAGTGCCATGGCAACGCCCCCAGCTTTTGTGCCATGGCCCATAATGATAACTGTGGAAATTTTCTTGTGCAACTGCTTCTGGCCTGCTTCAATTGCGAAAACGGCCCCTAAAGGCGTACGAACATCATATTGGACGTACGCAAGTTTGTGCGCGTCGCCTTGGAAACTACAGCACAGAGGTCCTATTATGGGGATAGTAACTTCCGTCGAAATTACTACCACTGCTGGTGACTTCACAAACCACATTGCCTCATCAACCTTGCCGGTACCCATCAAGATGTACGAATTCATAGCTTCCAAGAAATCAGCCAATGAGTAGTGGTTTATTGTATTAGTCCAAATACGGTTATGAAGTTCTCCCGTCCATTTCCCATTCCATGAACCATTCCACCCAATCCCTTTAAGTTGTTTGCCATCAAACCACCACTTTGCTGGCTTGGAATCGTCTTCGTTACCAAAGGCATCAGCAAGCAGTTGGCACAAGTACGCACGTCCTTCAGGTCCCAATTCTTCATCCTCCGCATCCGAAATGTAGACTTCCAGCCCCTCCGGATCTGTGTGGTTAACGGGGTTGTTGTTCACAAACGCGTAAAGGTTCAACCCGTCCTGCGCCGGGTCGCGGGTGATAAACCTGCCGTTTTCAGGATCATAATATCTGTTCTTGAAGTAGTAAAGCCCCGTCGCGTCCAATCTCTGGCTCTGGAACAGGTACGGGTTGCCGGTGATGGTGTTGGAGAAGTAGTCGGCGACAAGGATGTGGCCGTTTGTCACCGGCGCGCTCACAAAGGAGGAGCCGTTCCAGTGCTCGAAGTGGGTGATACCGCCGAAGATGTCGTATTCGATTCTTTCAATCACCTGCCCGGTGTTGTCGGTCAGCGCCGCGACGTTCCCCTGCGCATCGGTGTGGTACGTGAACGTCACTTCCACAACGTAGTCCGCGCCGCTCGAAACAAAATCATCAAGCGAGGAATCGTAGGCAACCGTGATGGTGTCGGCGGTGTTGCTGGCGACGGTGTACGCGTGAGAAGTGCTGCCGCTGGTCAGCGTAATGCTCTTGTCCTGCAACAGGTTCACGCTCCATTGCGCGCCGGAATCCGTGATTGTGGCGGTCTGGTGCGGGCTGTTCTCATCGAGCGTTACCGTAGCATCCCCTCGGAAATACCAGCGCATCTGCAGGAGTTCGTCGAGGCCCTGCCCGCAAATGAACTCCCGTGTCACGTTGCCGCCGGAATCCCGCTCCTGCCGGCACTGCCAGCCGTCCCACACAAAGCGGGTCGTAACGCTGCCCGCAGTTACCTGCAAACGGCGGTTGTTGCCGTCATACACGTACGTTTCGCCCTTGTAACTTGTGAGGCGATTGGCGTAGTCGTATGCGCTGGTATCCGAGCCGTAGGCGACGCGATTCCCGCGCGGGTCGTGGTTAAGATAAATCGGGTCGTTACTATTGATTTGTATTTTGTAATACTCATTATTGGCGTTGCCACCAGCCGGTTCAATGCTGCCGTCCTTGCCAGTGTACGTGTACGTTGCTTCAGCATCCGTATTTTCGGCCACGGTGGCCGTAGTCCTGTTGCCCGCATTGTCGTAAGTGAAGGAATCACTCGACTCGTAATTTGCGCCATACTGGTCGGTTGCCTGATAGTGAACACCCGTCACAAAATCTCTGCCGTTGTATGCGAAAACATCGTACCTGTCATCGTTGGCGTTATTATGCACATACTTCTGCCAGACGCGGCGATGCTGGTCGTCATAGCCGTAGTCGAAGGATGCAATATGCGTTGACCCGTTCATGTTGTGGTACGTGTCGATGGCGCCGTAGAGATCATAAGTTACTGCAAGATTGGTGCCGTTCTCATTGGCGCGTGAGGTCATCCTCCCGCCGGTGTATGTGTACGTGGCAACGGTTTCACTGCCATAGGTCATTCTTGTGGGCAGGTTGTTCGCGCCAGAAGTCCACGCGAGGTTTGTACTGTCTATAGATTTGCCTGTGCAAAAGCCGTGATTATCATAAACGGAATTCACCGTGACAGTGCTGCTCGACCCAACTGTTTGGGTTTCCGCAGTAGTGTTGCCATTTGCATCATGGGTAAAGACCGCATTGCTAAGTTGCTGACTAGTGGCTCTGTCATAGGTCGTTACATTGTAGAGCATGCCGAGGAAATCGTAGGCGCGTGTTTCGACACAAGATGCTGACGGATTAGA